>ENA-OQHF01002094-OQHF01002094.1-human-gut-metagenome-genome-assembly--contig:-NODE-2094-length-10350-cov-2.087450_pt1 | contig 10350 bp, 8 predicted proteins | sample MGYA00242559_ERZ504709 | MGnify/ENA primary metagenome ERZ504709 (study PRJEB26092, sample SAMD00036203) | human gut metagenome | host: Homo sapiens | study: EMG produced TPA metagenomics assembly of...
CGTTACAATACGTCCATAGAGCGCACTCTCAGCGGAAAGATGGCGCTGTCCGCCTTCCGGCCAAGCCTCTACCGCGTATGGCACATGTACCCCAACAAACGAGTGGCAGAATAGCGTTTCATATATTCCATAGCTTTCTCCGTTTCACCTGCCATGAAAACGCCCCGCAGAGCATACAAGGTAGATCGATCCCAAAACGTCTTGTCACCGGAAGCTGTCAACAACCCGTTCTCCGTCCACAAACGAGGAGAAAAAAGAGCGTCAATCGTGCCCGCAGCACGCTTATTGATGCCTACTGTCAAAGGAATACAAACCCAGGCACGAAGCACATCGTTTCCTTCATAATAAGCATACGTATCAAAGCCTTCTACTTCGGCAGCAAAATAACGGTCGATAGCCTTTTCTAATTGCGCTGCCTGCCGACGATATTTCCCGGCAACGGCACTTCCTTTTCCTATATCCTTCGCCAGATAAGCCGCTGAAAGCAACGCATCATAATACAAGGACGAAGTACACAAATTCGCTTTTCCTGCCGGGAAACGCCCTTCCAATTCATCAGAATCCGAAGCTACGACACCGCCCTCATTGATTTTCCGGCGACAGAATTCCAAGCACCACTCAATTAGCGGCCACAGTTTCAGTGCTTCCTCCTTATTGCCGCTTGCCAGCGCATAACGTGCCGCACCATAAGCTATCATTGCAGCATCCCCGCGATCACCTGCCCCGTTCCAATAACTGTCACCTTCGGCAACAATGGAACTGGGGATAGGCTTCCATTCATCATTCATATAACGGGCAAAATGCTCGAATGAGTTCACAGCAGACGCATTCCCATATTGGTAACCCACATACGGGAAGTAGGGATTAATGTATTCAGCCTGGTCATTCGCCCAGATAGCGGCATAGTAAGATTCACCGCCCGGTCCCATGCATAGGTCCGCCTTTCGTTTCATAAATGCTTTCGAGCGCACGTATCTTGGAGAAAGCGAACATTTCATTGATAACCGGATCGGGAGTGTCCAAGACAAGGTTATTCATCCATTCGGCAACTACCGTTTTACGTTTCTCCAATTCCTTTGCAGCATCTATGTTTTTTCCGGAAGAACTTTATAAGCAGAAACAGAAGCAGAGAAAGCTGCTGTTTTACCGGGCAGTAAGGTTTGTGACCCCCCATCCGCCGATGTACATAGAATGTAATAACTTCCCTCCACTCCCTTCTTCGGATTTGTAGGAGAAACGATGCCTATCTTTGGTATTTCAAGGTCAATCGCCTCAGTGCCGGTATTTGTAAATTCATAGATTTCCACAAGAGAAGGCAAATCCACCGAAGGCAGATAAGTACGCTTCAAAGACAAAGAACGATTTTTCCCTGCCTGAATATCGCTTACCACTACCAACGTACCGTTCAGGGTAACAGATTTCACCTGTTCTCTCATAGCCCGCCCCTCTACCATGACATCCTCTAACGGATTCCAATCCAAACGGCGCATCAGGCTCCCATGTGTATTATTAGGTATTATACGCAACATCGGCCACACCATACTTTTGTTCAAATCAAAAGCTCCGTCTTTATTGATGCCATATCTCAATACTACCGACACTTGTTTGCCGCTCATCTCTATATGGTCATGATGCGTTTCTCCTTTCTTCACCTGCCACGTAATGCTGTTACTGCCTTCATCAATCTGCCAGTATCGCTGTGCGTAAACCACATTCAGACATAAGAAAGCAGTCAATAATAAAATCAATTTCTTCATACGATTCTATTTATTTTTTTATCACCGCCATCGCAAAACCGCCTCCCGAAGCCATACGAATCTTCTTCTGCGCATTGGCAGTAACCGTAAACGTCTCTTTCTTGTAATCTTCCGCCTGCTTATCAGCATTAGCGCCGTCCCTGAACAATACAACTTCATAAGTACCGTCACCCAAGAAGTCAAAGTCAAGCGTTATCTCTCGTGCCGTCCAGTCGGTCATGCCACCTACATACCAGGACGCACCGACTCTGCGCGCCATGACAACCGACTCTCCCAACTTGCCTTGCAGCACGCGTGTCTCCTCAATATTCTTATTCGGAATACTGACGATAAAATCCGTACACTCCTGTTCACGTTTATAAATAGTCGGATTATCGGCAAGCATGGTTAGCGGAGAATCGTGCACCACATAAGCCGCCAACTGATGACAACGTGTTCCCTGACTCATCGGGTTGTAATAAATATCCTTGAAATCCTTTTTGGACGCATTACGCATGGCGCCGGGCGTATAATCCACTGCCCCCGCCATCATGCGGATATAAGGCATTGTCACATCATACTCCATCATATCCTTTTGTACCGAACTCCATTTCATCTCTTCCATGCCGAATACCGACTCGTAATTGATAATATTCGGATACGTACGGTTCAATCCTGTCGGCTTGTAGAAGCCATGCAAATCCAACGTCAGTTTATATTTGGCAGCCATCTCGGCAATGCGGTAAGCCATTTCAACCGCAGTCTGGTCATCCCTGTCGAGGAAGTCTATTTTAAATCCGCTGATACCCATTTCGGAATATTTCTTGCAGGCTTCTTCCAGCTGGTCATCCAGCACGTTGAACACCGTCCAGAGAATCAGGTCAACCCCTTTGCTTTTACCATAACGGACCAATTCCTCCAAATCCAGTTCAGGTATCACAGTCAGCATGTCTCCTTTACCCGGATTATACCAGCCTTCATCCAATACGACAAACTCGATGTGATTGTCCGCTGCAAAGTCAATATAATATTTGTAGGTTTCCATATTGATGCCCGCCTTGAAGTCAACATTATAGATTCCCCAATCGTTCCACCAATCCCAAGCTACTTACCGGTCTTTATCCACGAAGCATCTCCGATACGGTTGGGAGAAGCCAAAAGCATATACCAGATTATTCACCGGCATTTCCGTATCCTTCTCCGTTATTGCCCAAATGCGCCACGGATAACTCCGCTTTCCATCCGTTTTGGCAATATAACCGGCACGCTCCACCACCCGCTTCATGGCGCGAGGCGGAAATTGCTTCATCCGGGTAGGATACTTGGCAAAGGTCCCCTGCAAGGCGGTAGTTTTACCATCCCCTTTGACAAACATGCCGGGATAATCTTCCAAGTCCGACTCCAGTAACGTCATTTTCAGTTCATTCCCGCAATCCACCGTAACAGGCAAAAAAGCGATATTATCCGTTTGCACTCCCTTTAAAGTACTTTTGGTATAGACATTCTGAAAAGCCATTACATACTGGTCCCCTCCCGGTTTCACAGTAGAATAAGCCATATAGGTGTCATAATCCTGCGGGAAATTCATGCTTGCTATTTCATCCCGAATAACCAACGGCTCCCGCATCGTAGTATAGAAACGGTAAGCTATTCCCTCATCATAAGCTCTGAAGACAACTCCAAAATCACCTTTCAGTTTCAGGTTCAGTTCATTATAGACCACATCAAATGACGAACAACGATAATGAGGAGAAACAATCGTTTCTTTCACCAAAGTACGACGGTTGGCACGACTCACTTTCGCGTCTTCTTCCAGAATCTTATCCTCCAATACCAATCCTATCGGACTATTGTCCAACAGCACCTGCCCGTCACGTTTGATTGTATACGACAACTGTCCGTCCGTTCCGATCTCCACCAGCAGCTTTCCATCCGGCGACTTCAAGAAATGGTCTGCTGCCTGCAAAGGCAGACAGACCAAACCAACCAATAATAAATAGAGAGATTTAATATTTTTCATACACGTTTACTATCAAATATACAGTTTCAATCATCTCTTCCATTACATCCCGGGAACATAAGGGAACGTGTCCGCATCTTCCGCCAGCAACAGGATAGAGAAAGCGCTCGACCATCCGAAGTGCATCGCAGTCATAGCCTCTCCCGTAGCCGAATTCCAGTTTTCACGAATAGGATACCCCGGTTCGGCCAGCCCTTTCAGTCTGTCCGGCAACAGCCGCGTGTACTTTTCCGCATCTTCCCATAAAACCATAATTCTTCCAACCGCGAATACCGAAATAGGTATAGTTCATCCACGTCTGTCCGCGGAAGTAACCCCTTATCCGGCTGGTACAACGGATGTTTGTGGTTCAGACTGGAGAAGGGGAAATAGGTACCGAACAATTCCTTATCCAGCATATTCTTTTTTACGGCGGCAGCCTGTTCGGGAGTGGCAACTTTAGTGAATAAAGGAATCCAACCGGAGATATCAATCACTTTCACCAATTCGCCCGTACCCAATTTACGGTCATAGAAGAAACCGGTTTCTTCATCGAAGAACTTCTCCTGAATCGTTTTCTTTAACTTCTTACCCTCTTCTCTGAAACGGGCAGCCTGTTCTTTCTCACCTACTTCATCCAACAGATAAGCCAGATAGAATTTCTCAGCACAAAGATAACTGTTCAGTTCAATAGACTCCTGATCAAACGAATAAGCACCTTCTGCATTTTTCAGCATCTTCACTCCGTCAAAATTTTACAGCCACATCCATACCACTTTCCCACTGTCCCTGGTAAACTTGCGGTGCAATGCCACCATATTCGCACAGTCCGTTTTGGTCATGGTCTCTGTATTTGTATCTCCATTCGTGAAACTTCAATAGCTTCGGAAGCATCTCCTTCACAAAAGCCTTGTCTTTGGTACGCTGATAAACCATATACGTTCCCCAGCCGGCAATAGGCGGTTTGGAGCAAACTTTATTGTTCTCTTTTTTATCCAAGGCAATCAGGTCGATAATCATACCTTCGGACGTCAGAAAGTCGAACATGGTCAGCATTTGGTCTTTAGCCAGTTCAGGATTAAAGATAGAAAGCCCCACCGCATGTTCCCAACTATCCCATGCCCAGAAAGCATTGAAATGTCCGGCAGCCGGCTGCACTCCCGCATGTTTCAAGTCACCCGCCGCACTGCGCCAGTTTGTGTGTAGCGTCATTATGGCTTTTACCGCCCACTTACGATTACGTTCACTTTCCAAATAAGGAGTATCACGTTCCAAGACACTGTTGATGTAACCCTCCCAGCGTTTCGCATTCTGCTTGAAATATTTCTTGGCTCCCTTGACGTTCAAGTCCGCATGAACGGCCAGCGCACTCTCCTTATCCGTTGCCGGACAATAACTTGTAAAGGTGTGGAACGTGTACGACTTTCCGGGCGCTAACGTCTGTGCTCCCTTTATGGCTTCATACTCTTTCTGCCCATCCGATTTCAATGTCCACCCTTCGGGAAAAGACACAACAAAAGAATGTTTGCCACCCACCACACTCACACTTAGCGTGTTCACCGATTCCTGGGCCAGACAGGCATCTTTATAAGTAGCCGTTCCGCTCAGAAGCGATATAATTGTCCTTTCCGCAGTTCCCCGGTTGGTAACCGTATATTCTATCATCGTACTGCGGTCGGTCAACGCAATCTCTTTCATTTCCACTTTCAAGTCACCCGCTTCCAGCCGTTGTCTCAACATGCCGGGCAGATACTCGTATGCTGATATTTTGGTAAAAGGAAGTATTTTCCCCCTATCATCTTTCAACGTCAGCTTCTCAAAGCCATCGGACAGCCACTGCAATCCCAAACTGCGTTCTCCCATAAAAGCCGGTCCTCTGAAACCGCCTGCTTTCGCCAAGTCGGCAGAGCTGTTGAACCCATAGCCATGCCATCCGCCCAAATCGGAAAAGAAATAGCCGCGAGGCGCCGCCTCATAACCCACTTCTATATTCAGCAGATTTACGAACTGCTCTTGTTTGTAATTCTCCTTACTCCATCCCTGAAATGCGGAAAAGGCTAAAGCGGCAGCCACTACAAATACTTTTTTCTTCATGTATATTGTTCTTAATTAGATGTGTTTTCACTATTTTACTTCCTCCAGTTCCAAAGTTAAACTGGAATATTCACTTTTCAATAGATTTTTCAATGCAATTCCTTCCTCCATCAAGATTTTTCCGCTGATCACCTTTCCATGCAATGCGCAAGGTTCATTGGTTTTCACTGCGGTAAGGTCTTTAATACGGTATCGCTTCTGCGCATCCAGACCGCTCATCCGCACATTCGGGACAATCATATTGATGAAATGGGAAATCTTGTAAGCAAAGAACACCGCCCTGTCTTTTTCGGGCGTGGCATACATCAAAGAGGCAACGCCCTTGTTGTCGTAAGGAGATACCAACCGGTATAAATCGCCCAACTGCACCACCGGGCGAATACCCTTATAAGCAGCAATAGCCCGTTTGGCAAACTCTTTGTCCTCCTCCTTCATATCTTTCGGCTGAATCTCCATGCCCAACCGGCCGGACATCGCCACGTCAAAACGGAATTTCAAAGGAAGGATGCGCCCTGTCTGATGATTCTTGTCGGCACTTACGTGCGAAGCCATTGCTATTGCCGGATAAAAGTTAGATACCCCCCACTGCATATAGATGCGTTGCAAAGCATCCGTATCGTCGCTTGTCCAGAACTCATTGAAATAAGGCAACAACCCGTAGTTCACGCGCGCACCGCCACCTGCGCATACCTGCAATACCAGTTCGGGATATTTGGCACGGATACGTTCCAGTACCTTGTTCAAACCTCTGTGATAATTTATATATATATGTGATTGTTTGTGTTTCGGAAGATACGATGAACCATAGTCCAGCAGACTACTGTTATCATCCCATTTCATATAAGCTATTTCAGGATGTTTCGTCATCAGATTATCCACTACCCCGAAAACAAAATCCTGCACTTCAGGATTGGTCAAGTCCAGCACCACCTGCGTTTTCCCACGTCCGGTGGACAACGGACGGCCTTTCGCCCGCATAATCCAGTCCGGATGATTTTCAAACAATTCGCTCTTGGTGTTCGACATTTCCGGTTCAATCCAGATACCGAACTTGATAGTATGTTTCTTTGCCGATCTCAACAACCCTTCAATGCCTTTGGGCAATTTCTTCTTGCATACCGTCCAGTCGCCCAAGCTGCTGTTTCCCCCGTCGCGCGGGTATTTGTCGCCAAACCATCCGTCATCCATCACAAAAAGTTCGCCTCCCATTGCCGAGAAAGCCTCCATCATTTCATCCATTCCTTTCTGGTTCACCTTGAAGTAAACCCCTTCCCAGCTATTCAGCAGAATGTCACGCAGCACATTTCCCTGATTCAGTTTATACTGCCGCGCCCAGCGATGAAAAGCGCGGCTCACTCCTCCCTTGCCGGTGGTGCTGTAAGTCATGGCAAACTCAGGAGTAACAAATCGCTCTTTACTCTCCAATATATAATGCGAAGTCTCTTCATTCATCCCCGCAGATATATTGAAAGTGGTATTACGCACATCCATCTTGATGAGATAAGTGCCCGACCATGCCAAAGCTCCGCCCAACACATGCCCGTATTCTTCCTGCGCCTTTCCGTCCATTGACAACATGAACGACGGATTGTCCGTCTCCGTATTTGCCAGACCATCTTTGTTGGAGATGACCTTTTGGCCATTCGTCAGCTTTTCTTCATCCATCATGTGCTCTGCTCCCCAATATCCATGAAAATGAGTCATCCAGTTGTCTCCACGCGGCACAGGCAGAAAAGCGGAAGCGAAACGATACAACGTAACCGGCTTTTTACCGACATTCTCCACTTCCACCCAGGTAGAAATGACGTCCGTACCCTTATATGCCTTAAAATACTGCTTCAAGATGAACGGATACACCAAATCCTTCATACGGATTTCAGTGGTCTGCGCCCCGGCACCCTCGTACTGTCTAACCTCTTCCACTACCAGGTCGAGCGACATATTCCCGTCGGCATGCGCCACAGCCATCGCCCGTTCTCCCGGCGTATTCAGTCCGAACACCGGATAGCTTTCCACTCCGAACGCTGCCCGCTGTCATAAACGCCCTGTATGTCCCTTTCCTCAATGCGGCTTCCATAATATTGGAATTTGGATTTTTCACCCGGAACAGCCGTAATCAGCAATGAAGTATTAGGGGTTGAAACCAGGTAGTCCTTCGCGACTGAAGAGCTACACAGTCCACCTAACAACAACATTAAACAAATCTTCTTTTTCATGATACTTTTCTTTTGGTTATTACCTGTTATCTATTTCTTTGCTTTCAATACGGAAGAATGAATGTGATGTACCGTTTAATCGCACCTGATACGGCATTGCGCTTCTTTCCTTTTCTTCGCAAGTTCTCCCCAACTTCTTCAAGACCTCCCAATGTTCCGTTGGCGCTCCGGTCACTACCAACCAAAGAAACTGCGTATCTTGAGGCGTTTCAAAGCGTACTGTCTCGTTCGCCCCGTTCCGCCCTTTGTTCATCTTACCATAAACACGTTCACCGGACTTCTTCACCGCCACAAAGCCATATCTCCAGCCGGCTTTATCCGTCTGTACCGAGCGAAAACGCCCTCCAATCGCCCGCAATTCCCTTGAAATCCAGGGAAACCACCTTACCGCCCTCCGGTACATTCAGACGGATAACATTGTATCCATAGTTCTGCGGACAACGTGACTGCGCTATCTGATACCATCCTTCGTTTGCTTTGTCCAGTTTGCAACGATGCTGATTGGCATAACTGCTGCACACACGTTCCACTCTCGGTATGTCCCAAGTCACAAACCGGGTGGCAGCCTCATAAATCTCATCATTAAACTGTTCCTGATTAATCCGGGTGAGCCGTTGATAGGCAAGAACCGGATCTTCTTTTCCCACCGCCTCTTTCCATATCCTCGCAATGATGTCCAGCCCATGCTTATTCGACCAATATTCCATGAACTGCGGAGCATGGTACTGGTTGATTTCATTCAGCAATGAATAATGTGTCTGATCCATATAGGCATCCAGATGAAACTGTTCAATGGTAGTCCAGTCCGAATACACCTGCCAAAGCATCCATTGCGAAGTATATTCCACCAACGGATGTCCGGCAAACCCGCGTGAGCCGTCAGCACCTACCATAAACTGAAAAGAATGTCCCATTTCATGAGCCAATGCGCAATAAGGATAAGACTGGGCACGACATGGACGCATCCACATCATACCTACACCATCCTCTCCCCAGCCGTAGGCCGTAGTCTTGTCATCATTATACATCCATATAATCATCTTATAGCGGCTTGAAAGGGACTTCTTCTTATCGGCAAACTTCAACTTATCCACATAATAAGTATAGAAGCGCTCACCTTCCCTCAGAATTTCATCGGGATAGAAACGGCGGAACTTATCGGCATACGTTGCGGGATTCTTTCCAAACGATTTATCCCAAAACAGCACCAGATTTTCCGACTCGGCCTTATAATCGTAACTGAACTGCCCGTCGGGTCGGCCAAACTTGTTATCTTTGAGAGACTTTGCGGAAAATTTTGATTTCCTTTTCTTTTGACTTTTGCCCATGCCGTACTTCCTATAAACAGCGACAGTGCAGCGATACAGAATACTAATTTGATAATTTTTCATGATTAACGTTTTAAAGATATATGATTATTGCCTATTGAAAATCAGTAGGGTTTACCCATCCGGAACGTACATTTTTCTCCCGCCTCAGTGCGATTCCAGAACTGATGCGCCGGACTCATATCAGGATATTTGTCAAAAAGTCCTCCCCTTCCAAACATACGGGGATCTTCCTGTTCCACCAATCGGAGAGTCATTTCCTTCTCCAGCTTCCTTTTCAGGGTTTCATACTCCGGCATTTCCGCGAGATTCACCATACAGTCAGGATCTTTCCGGATATTATAGAGCTCTTCAGCCTTACGTTTGCCAAAAGACAGTTGCCAGTAATAAGCCGTCTCCTTATTATGTTTTGCTTTCAAGACCTCTGTTTTAGTCGGGCTGCCATCCACATTCATATAACCAGTTTCCGGATTTCCCGCCGGCCAGCGCTCCGTCTCAAAATTCTTCAGGTACAAATAATCTCCTCGTATCATTCCGCGAATAGGATATCCCTGATCATCAGGGCGTCCTACATCATGGCGTTCCTTGCCAATCATTACAAACCCACGATCCGTACCGGTCTTTTATTTTTCAGAATATCAATGAAGCTCCTTCCCGTAATAGGTTTCATTCCGGTTTTGTCCTGTTCCACCCCTACCGCTTCAAGTAAAGTAGGAGCAATATCAATCAAACTTATATAGTCATCTACCGTCCGGCCCGGTTTCTTGATACCGTTCTTCCACATCACCGCCATAGGTACATGATTGGAGTTGTTATATTCCTGTCCCTTGCACCGGGGAAAAGGCATGCCATGGTCAGAGGTTACTACAATAATTGTATTTTCCAATTCCCCCTCCTCTTCCAATGTCTGCAGGATACGTCCCAGATGTTTGTCAAAATGTTCAATCTCCAACGCATAGTCCAGCATGTCTGTACGC
>ENA-OQHF01002095-OQHF01002095.1-human-gut-metagenome-genome-assembly--contig:-NODE-2095-length-10346-cov-6.051375_pt1 | contig 10346 bp, 8 predicted proteins | sample MGYA00242559_ERZ504709 | MGnify/ENA primary metagenome ERZ504709 (study PRJEB26092, sample SAMD00036203) | human gut metagenome | host: Homo sapiens | study: EMG produced TPA metagenomics assembly of...
CCAGCTCCCACTTGATAGCCAATATCTTTTAAATTTTTTAGGCATGTTTAAGCGATTATTTAAATCCATTTTTGCTGGGTGAAGTTTTTGATAATGTGAAATATTAGCTGTTTCATGACGAAGCAAATATCTATCTGCTCCAGCGTCAAAATATTTTTGATAGCTTGCTCTTGTCTTTTCACCGATGGATAAAGTGATAGCACATTCGGGATATTATTTTTATTTCTTTAATATTTGTATCATTTTATCATCAGAAAAATACATATCTTCGCCTCCTTGTAAGACAAAGGTGCGAAGATTATTTTTATAGCCTATTTCACAAGATAATAATATTTCTTCTAAAGATAGGCGATAGCGAGTAGCTTTATGATTAGAACAGCGAATACCGCAATAATAGCAATCATTTTTGCAGTAATTGGTAAATTCAATAAGACCGCGCAAAAAGACATTATGTCCGTATGATTTTTCACGAACAAAGCGAGCCGCTGCAAATAGATATTTGCTAAGCGGCCCTGCATAGGCTTCTTGAGATAATTCATCAAGAAGTTTTTTATTTTTGATTTATTAAATTGGGGATTGATGACTAAATCATCAATAATGTTTAATGAATTTAATTTAGTTTCCATAATGAATTATTTCAATAAATTATTTTTCAAAATCAAATTGTTTTTTACGTGCTTGGTAATGAGTATGCAATAATTTATGAGCAATTTCACTACCTGGTTTTTCAAGAAAATCTTTATAGAGTTGTTTTAAATATGGATTTTCATGAGATTTACGATATTTAGTATTTTTATCTATTTGATAGATGGATTCCATACGTTTTTATTTACTTCCATAGTAGTGCCTATTGGTTGACCACCGCCACCTAAGCAACCACCTGGGCAAGCCATTACTTCAATGAAATCATATTTACATTCGCCAGCACGCAATTTATCCATGAGGATTTTAGCATTATTTAAAGTATGAGCTACAGCGATGTTGATAGTTTTATCGCCAATATTGATTTGAGCTTCTTTGATACCATCAAAACCGCGAACAGGAGTGTATTCAACATTTTTCATTTCTTCTCCTGTGAGCCATTCGTAAGTAGTACGAAGTGCAGCTTCCATAACGCCACCAGTAGCACCAAAGATAGCAGCAGCACCTGTAGCAGTACCCATAGGATTATCAAATTCACTTTCAGGAAGATTTTCAAAATCAATACCGATATATTTAATGAGTTTGATTAATTCACGAGTTGTCAATACTGCGTCAGTATCAGGACGACCATCATGAGCCATTTCAGGACGAGTGATTTCATATTTTTTAGCGATACATGGCATGATTGCTACAGTGAAAATATTTTTAGGGTCGAGATTTTCTTGTTTTGCATAATGTGTTTTAGTGATAGCGGAGAAAATCTGCATAGGAGATTTTGTAGTAGATAAATGGTCTAAAAGGTCAGGATAATGTTTTTCCATATAATTTACCCAACCAGGACAGCAAGAAGTAGCCATTGGCATTTTTTTGCCAGATTTTATGCGTTCGATTAATTCATTAGCTTCTTCAGTGATAGTGAGGTCAGCACCGTAGTTTGTATCAAATACTTTATCAAAGCCAATCATGCGAAGTGCAGTAACCATTTTTTTAGTTACGATAGAGCCTTTTGGCATACCGAATTCATCGCCTAAAGCTATACGCACACTTGGAGCTGTTTGAACGATAACAGTTTTATTAGGGTCGAAGATGGCATCAAGAACACGGTCAGTATCATCTTTTTCTACTAATGCACCTACAGGGCAAGCAAGACTACATTGTCCGCAAAGCACACATTTTGTATTATCAAATTCAGCATCAAATGGAGTTGTTACATGAATATTTGTACTGCGTCCAGCAAAACCTAAAACTTCAATACCTTGAATTTCTTTACAAGCACGGATACAACGACCGCATTTAACGCATTTTTCAGGGTCATGTACTAAGCTTGGATTAGCACCACGTTTTTCGATATGTTGACCAACATGAGGAATGTTTGGACGAAGTACATTGAAACGGCTACAGAGTTGTTGAAGCACACAGTTGCCATTACGAGGACAAGTCAAGCAATTTTCTTCATGGTCAGCCATGATTAATTGCAAAATACCACGTTGAGTATCGCGTACAACTTTTGTATCAGTGAATACTTCCATACCTTCCCAACATTCAGTAGAGCAAGCTGCAAGTAAACGGCGTTGACCGACAACTTCTACAGAGCAGATACGGCAACGTGCTTTGATGCGTTGATCAGGATGATAACATAAATGGGGAATATCTATATGAAGCATTTGAGCTGCTTGTAAAATTTTAGTGCCTTTTTTTACACTTATAGGCATATTATTTATTTTAAGATTAATTAACTCTTCCATTAACTTCCAATTCCTCCTAGTTTTTTATTTTAAACGTATCAGGGAAAATTTTCATAGCGGATTTTAAAGCGTTTTGAGCTGTTTCTCCTAAACCACAAAGTGAAGACATAGGCATAACTTTGGCAAAAGTTTGCATAGTTTCTAAGTCTTCTTGTGTATGAGTTTGAGCTTTGATTTTATCTAAGAACATTTTGATATGGCGGTTACCTTCTCGACATGGAGTGCATTGACCACAACTTTCATGTAAAAAGAAATCTTGAGTATAACGTAAGAAATCTATTACAGAAGTACGTTCATCGATTACAAGAATAGAACCAGAGCCGATGACTAAATCATGTTCTTTGAAATCTTCATAAGTATAAGGAACATCTAAAATACTATCATCAGCTATTTTTCCAGAAGCACCACCGAATTGAATGAGGCGAATTTTGCGATCACCTTGAATACCACCAGCTAAATCGTAGATGATTTCACGGATTGTAGTACCGAATGGAATTTCATATACACCAGGTTTTTTTACGTTACCGCCAACGCTTACAAGTTTTGTACCTAAGGATTCACCTACACCGTATTTCATGTAAGTTTTAGCACTATCACGAAGTAAATGAGGTACGATAGATAAGCTTTCTACGTTATTCATGCAAGTAGGGCGAGCGAATAAACCACTTTGTTTCATAAATGGTGGTTTCATGCGAGGGCGACCAGCTTTACCTTCCATAGAGCGGATAAGAGCAGTACCTTCACCACAAACGTATGCGCCAGCACCAGAATAGAGATGAATTTTGTAATTCCAACCAGTGCCTAAAATATTTTCACCTAAAAAACCATTTTCTTCAGCTTGTTTGATAGCATTTAAAAGGCGAGGGCGGAATCTGCTATATTCTGAACGCATATAAATATAACCATCTTCAGCATTTACTGCCCAACCAGCAATGATGATGGCTTCAATTAGATTGAAAGGGTCATTTTTTATTAATTCACGATCTTTAAAAGTACAAGTTTCCCCTTCATCAGCGTTACAAATTACACAATGATGAGGACGTTCTACAGCACGAGCTTGAGACCATTTACGTCCCATAGGATATGCTGCACCACCGCGACCTTTGATTTTTGCTTCAGTTAATAAACTAGCAATATCTTCTTTATCCATAGTAATTGCTTTTTTCAAAGCAGAAAAACCACCGATATTCATATATGATTCAATGGAAAATACATCATATTTACCAAAATTTTCAGTTATGTATTTTACACTACTCATGAAAATACCTCCGTTTCTTAGATGAATTTTTGTAATAAATCTCTAATTTTTTCTTCGCTGTCTAAATGACCATATACTGTGCCGTTTATTTTTACTGCTGGAGCAACATCACAAGCACCAAAGCAAGATACTTTTTCTAAAGTGAATTTACCATCATAAGTTACAGTATCAAAATCAATATTTAAAAGACGACGCAATGTATCAATTAAGAATTCATTATTATTTACTTTACAAGCGATGCTATCGCATACTTCAATTGGGTAACGTCCACGAGGTTTATCAGATAAAGTATCGTAGAAAGTTATACAGTCATAAATGACAGAAAGTTTTACGTTAGGAAGTTTTTCTACAATATAGTAAGCTACAATTTTAGGAATATAATGTTGGGAATTTGTTCTTGAACTTCTACTAGAATACCAACAATTTGAGTGTAATCATAATCGTGAGCTTGTAAGATATTATCAATTTTTTCTTTGAGTTCATCTGTTAGCTCAAATTTTGTGCTATCCTCAATCATGTCATCAACCTACCTTTATATAATATATACAGATAATAATTTTACTTAACTGACTAAATAAAATTTATGTTAGTAATATATTAACATAATTTAGATTTAGAGTGAATATAAAAAAGTGTAAACTTTACAATTAAATTAAGAGTGTAAAAAATAAGAGCATTGATTAATATAATGCTCTTATTTTTTACATTTTATTAGTTGATTTTTTATTCAGATAAATTTATTTTAAATAATAATATATTACTATTATTCAGTAATACCATCTTTCATTATAGCTATTTCATTGAAATGCATTTGTTCAGATTTTGTTAATTTACCTGAAATAATAGTTAATATATAATCAAATAGTTCATTACGAAGTTTTTCCATAGAGGATTTTTCAATTAATTCGCCTGCATTAAAGTCAATCCATTTGGATTTATGCTGTGCTAATTTACTATTGGTTGCTATCTTAATAGTAGGAACAATTGTACCCCATGGTGTACCACGTCCTGTAGAGAATAAGATTATTTGACAGCCAGAAGCTGCTAAAGCTGTTGTAGATACTGAATCATTGCCAGGAGCATTTAATAATTGAAGACCTACTTTATTGATAGTATCGCCATAATCTAATACATCAACAATAGGAGCATGACCACCTTTTTGAACACAGCCCAAAGATTTGTCTTCTAAAGTAGTAATTCCACCAGCCTTATTACCTGGAGAGGGATTATCAGATATAGGTTGGTCATAACGTTTAAAATATTGTTTAAAATTATTGATTAAATCCACCGTTTTGTGAAAAATATCTTCATTAATAGCTCTATTCATTAATAAAGTTTCAGCACCAAACATTTCAGGAACTTCAGTAAGCACAGTAGTAGCACCACTACCAATAGCTAAGTCTGACAATTCACCAATTAAAGGATTAGCTGTAATGCCAGAAAAGCCATCAGAACCACCACATTTTAGACCAATGCGTAGTTTACTAATAGGACAAGTAGTTCTAGTGTATTTATTGGCAAATGTAGCTAATTCTGTTAGTAGTTGCTTCCCGATGATATCTTCATCTTCAACTTCTTGAGTTACTAAAAATTTAACACGGTCAGAATTGTAATTACCAAGAATTTTTTTAAATTCAGTTAGATTATTGTTTTCACAGCCAAGACTGATGACTAATACTGCACCAGCATTAGGATGATTAACAATATCAGCTAAAATTTTTTGAGTCATTTGATAATCTTTGCCGATTTGTGAACAACCATAAGGGTGAGTAATGCCAATACAGTCATCAATATTAGGATAATTTTTTATTAATTCTTTACCGATTTTTTCAAGGTAACGAACGGTACTGGTAACGCAATTTACTGTAGGTACAATCCATAAATTATTACGAATGCCAACATCACCATTTTCTCGTTGATAACCTTTGAAGGTGCAGTTTTCAATTTTAGGTAAATTTGATATTTTTGTCGGCTTGTAGCTATAATTTAAGATTTTTCCTAAGTTAGTTTTTAAGTTATGTGTATGCACATGAGAACCAGCTATAATATCGTCTGTAGCATGACCAATAGAGAAGCTATACTTGATAATTTGTTCATCTTTGTTGATATTTTTTAAGGCAATTTTATGACCAGCAGGGATATTTTCTTTTAAAATGATATCATGCTCATCTATTTGTATTATTTTACCTTTGGTTAAATCAGTTAGAGCAACAGCGACATTATCTAATTTATTGATTTGTAAGATGTCCATAGATTATTCCTCATTTAATAATAATGATTGCATGATTTGTTTGATATTTTGTGTATCAATGGCATAAAGATATTTACTAACATCATTAATAAGTTCAGGGTAAGTAGTTAAATTTATGCCCCATAAATTAGTATCACCTAAAATTTCATTAACAACTACAGTGGCAGATTCTTGAGTTTTAGCATAATATTTCCATGCGGAAGTTAATTTTTGAATAGCATACTCATCATCAGTTAACTCACAAGTTGTACCATTATGTTCAATATAGAAATGATTTCCATTAATTTTAGAAGTATTATATAAAGTTATATAAGCGGCGAAACTAAAACTTAAATTTTGTGAGAATGTATGGAATTTATCATGATACTCTAAAATAGAAGGTAAAACTCTAGCTTTAAATTTTGATGTACAATTAAGTAAAATACTTGATAATTGATGCTTGATAAATGGATTTTGGAAACGTTCAATTACAGCATTAGCAAAATCAATGAGCATTTCTTTATCCATAGAAATTGACGGCAAAATATGATTATTTATGGTTTGTTGGGCAAATTTACCAGTGATTTGGTCATTCATCATTTCAGCTACAGTATTTAATCCAGCGAGAAAACTAGCTGGAACGTTAGCTGTATGCCCACCGTTTAAAAGGCGAACTTTGCGCTGGCGGTATTGGGAGATATCGTTTTCAATAACGACATTTAATCCACTATTTAATAGTGGTAATTTTTCATTTAAACTAGTATCTCCTTCAATAGCTAAGAAATGGAATGGTTCACCACAAGCGATAAGTATATCATTATAACCTAATTCTTGGGTAAGGGTTTCAATTTCATCTTTAGGATAACCACTAACTACTCTATCTACTAAAGTATTGTAGAATTTATTGTGGGCATTAAGCCAAGTGATGAAGTCAGAAGGTAATTGCCATTGTTTACAGTATTTTAAGATTATACTTTTGAGTAATTGACCATTATTTTCTAATAATTCACAAGGAATAATATACATTCCTTTTGTTGCATCACCATGAAAATATTGATAGCGATGATAGAGAAATAAGGTTAATTTAGCAGGGAAAGAAAGTGGAGGTGCCATTGTGGCTGTATCTTGATTGTTATAGGTAAGTCCCGCTTCAGTAGTATTGGAAAATACAATTTCGATTTCAGGGTTTTCAGCACATTTTAAAACATCTTGCCAATTAGTGTAAGGATTGATACCACGACTGATAGAGGAGATGATTTCTTTAGTATTTACAGTTTGACCGTCTTGAATACCACGTAAAATAGTAGTAAATAATCCGTTTTGAGTATTTAATTTACCGACCACTTTGCCATGAGGTGTTGGTTGAATAGCAACTACACTACCATTGAATTTATTTTGATTATTTAATTGTTGAATAATCCAATCCATGAAGGCACGAATAAAATTACCTTCGCCAAATTGAATGATTTTTTCAGGTCGTTTACAGATTAATTCAGGAAAATTATCAGCATTTAATTTATTCATTATTTACACCAACTTAAAATTTGATAACAACTTTTAGCATTGAAGCAACATTTTTAGAGAAATCTTGGAAAGCTTTATCAGCCTCGTCTAAGTTATAAGTATTAGTAACGATTTTTTCTAAATCAACTTTTCCAGATTTTACTAAATCGATTAATTCTAAGAAATCTTTTTTCAAAGCATTGCGAGAACCATAAACATTTAATTCTTTTTTCTGAAGCAAAGTGAAGTCAAATTCATGAGTGCGTTTACCTACACCTATTTGTACCATACGAGCACCAAATGCCGCAGCATCAATACAAGCTTGGAAGGTAGATGGTAGACCTACTGCTTCAATGGTTACATCAAAATAATTGCCATTAGTGATTTCTTCAACACGTTTAATAAAGTTTTCTGGGCTATCATTTAAAATACCATCATCAAGACCGAAAGTTTCAATGGCATAATTCATTTTATTTTCTGCTACATCAGAAATATAAACTTTAGCTCCTTTAGCCTTAGCAGCTACAGCAGCAAGAACACCAATTGTACCAGCACCGATTACTAAAACTTTATCATTAGGCTGAATATTTGCTCGGCTGATACCATGATAGCTAATACAAAATGGTTCAATAAGTGCTAATGTTTTTGCTGATAATCCTTTACCATCATAGATACGTTCAATAGGCATTGTTATATATTCAGAAAAAGCACCATCACGTTGTGCGCCCATGGTTTCATTACTAGTGCAACAGTTAACAAGACCACGTTGACAAGAATAACAGTGACCACAGTTAAAATATGGATTACAAGTTACAATCATACCAGGTTTTAAGTTGCGGTCATTATCACCAATTTCGATGATTTCTGCGGAAAATTCATGTCCAGGAATACGTGGATAGGAAGCATAAGCAAATGTTCCACGATATGTACCTAAATCACTACCACAAATTCCACCATATAATATTTTAAGTAAAGCTTCTCCTTGTTTACGTACAGGCATAGCTTGTTCAATAATTTCAACTTCACCAGGTTTATTAATAATAATGGTTTTCACCTAAATCACTCCATTTAAAAATTTTTCTAATATTATATAATACAAATAGTATGCCAATTTTAAATTTTTAACTGATTTAGTTTGAATTACTTAATTTTTAAAGATTTTTATAGCAAAAAACGATTTATAGTAAAAAAAAGAAATAGCTATATTTCATAAAAGAAATACAACTATTTCATATTTGAAATTATTTAGTTTTTCGCCATAAGGTAACTTTGCTTATACCTAATAAATGGCAAATTTCATCATTAGAATAATTTTTATCAATTAATTGCTGAATAATAGTTTTTTCCATATTTTTTAAATTATTATTTATAGGTAAAGTTAACATAGAAGTGTTAGATGATGAAATATCATTAACATCATCTAATATATGTTTAACATCATCTAAAGAAATATCGTTTTTGTAAATAAAAGCAAGAACTTCTGCTACATTTTTTAATTCACGAATATTGCCATTCCAAGGATAATTAAGTAAATAACGATTTATTTCTGTAGCGAGATTTTTAGTTGATATTTGACCATATTTATTTAAATAATAATCCAATAATAAAGATATATCTTCTGTACGTTCACGTAATGGTGGTAGGGTAATGCGCAGTACATTGATACGATAATACAAATCTTGGCGGAATTTGCCTTCATGAATGAGTTGTTTAAGATTTTTATTAGTGGCACAAATTAGACGAATATCTATAGGGAGTATTTTATCATCGCCAATACGCATGATTTCACGCTCTTGCAGTACACGAAGTAATCTACTTTGAATATCTAGTGGTAAATCTCCGATTTCATCAAGAAAAATAGTACCTGTATGAGCCATTTCAAATAGACCTTTTTTACCAGATTTTCTAGCGCCTGTGAATGCTCCTTCAACATATCCAAATAGTTCTGATTCAATAAGTGTTGGTGGGAGTGAAGCGCAGTTTACAGAAACAAATGGTTTGTCGTGGCGTTGACTGGCATTGTGAATACTTTGTGCCAGACCTTCTTTGCCTGTGCCTGTTTCACCATATATTAGGATATTAGAGTTAGATTGGGCAAATTGTTTAGCTGTAGTTAGAAGTTTTTCCATTTTGGGAGATTTATATAAAATATCGTTAAAGGTTTTTTTAGCATAAAGACCTTTTTGATAGAGTGCTACTTGAATTTTACGAGCAGTCTGAAAGTATAACCTATGATCGTATGGACAACATTCTTTTTAATTGATTATTACGGACGGAATCACAGCAGGAAGATTAAGCGTCTGAATGCAATGCTGCTTTTTTGGAAACGACATCAAGACGAAGCATTCCCAGGGAGAATTGATAGACATGCTGTTTAATCTGCAGGAGGATCGTATGTTTAACCCTTATCATCATTATTATATTCATGAAATTGATGATGAGGACAGGCCATCCGGTTCTCTGAATGAAAGAGACCGGGAATGGCTGAAAATTGCCGGCTGTGATGAGAAAACAAAGAACATGATCATTGCAGGCAAGATTTATGATTTGTTGGACATTATGACATTGTCTGAGTTTTATAATACAGACCCTTCTAACCCGTCAAATAATGAACGGAATCCTTTCACAGACCGGATCAGGGAGGTGTATGTGACCATTGATCGATTCTATCTGAATCAGCCAGCGTACCATACCAAGTGGAAAGAAATCATGGATCCCATCAAAAATCTGATCAATTGCTATTCCTTTCCGGGGGAATACAATGAGATATGGGTGAGAGCAAACGAAGCGATTCTCTATTTTGATGCGGCCTTTGTGGTTTTGGAAGAATGTCCGGAGATGTTCTGGAAAATCAACGAGGGAAAATGTGCCGTCCACTTTGCTTTCCACGTAGATCAGGGAATGATCGCCCGGAGAAGGCAGTATTTTCGGGAAAAGGAAAAAGAGGACAGAATAGGAAATGTGCACC
>ENA-OQHF01002096-OQHF01002096.1-human-gut-metagenome-genome-assembly--contig:-NODE-2096-length-10345-cov-2.444608_pt1 | contig 10345 bp, 9 predicted proteins | sample MGYA00242559_ERZ504709 | MGnify/ENA primary metagenome ERZ504709 (study PRJEB26092, sample SAMD00036203) | human gut metagenome | host: Homo sapiens | study: EMG produced TPA metagenomics assembly of...
GGTAACCCCATTTTATATGCGACAACAGATAAATTTCTGACGGTGTTCGGACTGAACTCATTGGAGGAACTGCCACCGTTGGAAACAAGGCCGGAAGACGAGGCAGAGGCTGCGCAACAGGTGCTGCAGCTTGATAATACAATAGAAGCAAAGGAAAACTGAGATAGATGGAAGAACGTTTACAAAAAAATCCTGGCGGCAGCAGGCGTTGCCTCCCGCCGCGAAGCAGAAAAAATTATTACGGCAGGTCGCGTTCGCGTGAACGGTAAAGTAGTTACCGAGCTGGGCTGCAAGTTTGATGCATCAAAGGTACGCATCAGCGTTGACGGCAAGCCTATTGCCCAAGAGGCCAAGGCATATTACATGTTGCTATAAGCCGAGGGGAGTAGTCACCACCGATGTCCGACCCGCAGAACCGCCGCAGCATTGCCGATTTCGTGCAGAACCTGCCGGAGAGAGTTTTCCCGGTAGGCCGCCTGGACTTCAATACCGAAGGACTGCTGCTGCTGACGAATGACGGTGCGCTGGCACAGGCACTGATGCATCCGAGTCATGAGGTTAACAAAACCTACCTCGTTAAGGTTCCGGGTATTGTGCCGCAGGAAAAGCTGGACCAGCTGCGTTTGGGCGTAAGCTTGAGGACGGTCCGACCGCTCCGGCGATTGTTAACCTGCGTGATTATGATCATGAGCGTGGCTTTACGCTTTTTGATATCACCATCCATGAGGGACGTAACCGCCAGATTCGCCGCATGTGCGACGCTATCGGCTTTCCAGTGCGCGATCTGAAGCGCATTAAGCTGGGACCGCTGCAGCTGAGCAACTTGGGACGCGGCAAGTTCCGCAGCCTGAGCGAGCAGGAATTATCTCAGCTCAGAAAGGCGGCTAAGCTATGACGCGAGTTGCGATTGTAGGCGGCGGCGCGGCAGGCCTGTTGGCAGGTATTGCGGCAGCCTGGGGCGGAGCGCAGGTAACGATTTATGAAAAAATGCGTGTGCCGGGAAAGAAAATGCTCATTACCGGCAAGGGACGCTGCAACATTACCAACGCCTGCGAAATCCCCGATTTCATAAAAAATCTGCCCGGAAACGGAAGATTTTTAAATAGTGCTTTACATAGGTTCACAAATGATGATATAGTATTGCTATTGGAGAGTAACGGATTGCCGACGAAGGTTGAACGCGGCGGCCGTATTTTCCCGGTAAGCGACAAGGCGAAGGATGTAGTTGATACGTTGGTAAGGATTTATACCGAGGCCGGCGGCAAGCTGCAGACCGACACCAAGGTTATTGATATCATGGTCAAGGAAGGCCATGTGTACGGCGTGCGCACGGTCAACGGCGTGTACGAGGCAGACAGAGTTATTCTGGCTGCGGGCGGTGCGTCCTATCCGGGCACAGGCAGCGACGGCGGCGGCGCTAAGCTGGCGAAGAAGCTGGGGCACACGATTGTGCCGCTGAAGCCTTCTCTGATACCGCTGGAAAGCGATTATCCTTATGTTGACGACCTGCAGGGCCTTTCCCTGCGCAACGTGCAGGCAACACTTTTTGCCGACGGCGTAAAACTGGGCAGTAAATTCGGCGAGATGCTGTTTACGCATTTCGGCGTTTCCGGTCCCATTGTGCTTTCGCTGAGCAATCTTGCTGCAGACGCTTTGGCTGCAGGAAAAGATGTAGAGCTGGAGCTTGACCTGAAGCCTGCGCTGAGTGAGGAAAAGCTTGACGCACGTATCCAACGTGACTTTGTGCAGTACAGCCGCAAGCAGGTGCTCAATGGCATGAAGGATTTACTGCCGCAACGACTGATTCCTGTTGTGCTGGATATGTCCTACGTTGATGAGAACAAATTCATCAACCAGGTTTCGCGCGAGGAGCGTCACAGACTGCTGCAGACGCTGAAGCATTTTGTGATCACCATTTCTGCAACACGCCCGATTGCCGAGGCCATTGTTACCGCAGGCGGCGTAAGCGTGAAGGAGATTGACCCCAAGACCATGGAATCCAAGCGCATCAAGGGCCTGTACTTTGCAGGCGAGGTTATGGATGTCGACGGCTATACCGGCGGCTATAATCTGCAGGCGGCGTTTAGCAGCGGTCATGCTGCGGGCGAAGCGGCGGCTGCGGAAGAATAATTCATAAATTTGACTTAAATTAGGCTATCCATATGCATGTAAAACATGGTATTATATAGATAGCTAATACATTATAAAGTGTGGTTATGTAGAATGAAGAAAATTGTTGTGGCAATTGATGGTCCCGCAGGTGCAGGCAAAAGCACTATTGCGAAGCTGGCTGCCGAAAAATTAGGCTATGCCTATATTGATACCGGTGCCATGTACAGAAGCGTAGCCTGGAAGTTTTTGCAGACAGGCAAAGCTTTTGACGAGGACTTTATCAGCGGCTTATCCAAGACTATGCTGATTGACTTCAAACCGGAGGCAAAAATCAACCGTGTTTTTGTGGACGGTACCGAGGTTACCGATGCTATCCGTACTCCAGAGGTGACGGCAATCGTATCGCGTGTTGCTGCTATCGGAGCAGTGCGTGAGGCGATGGTGGACCAGCAGCGCCGTATGGGCGAGGCAGGCGGTGTCCTGATGGACGGCCGTGATATCGGTACGGTCGTATTCCCGAACGCACAGCTGAAAATTTTCCCTTACTGCTTCGGTTGAGGAAAGAGCGCGCCGCCGCTATGCGGAAATGGCGGCCAAAGGTCAGCAGGTTGATCTGCAGCAGCTGCAGGCGGATATTGCCGAGCGCGACAAGCAGGACAGCGAGCGTGCTATCAGTCCGCTGCGTCAGGCAGAGGATGCACTGCTTCTGGATACATCCGATATGGGCATCAGCGAGGTTACCGAGAAGATTTTACAGCTGGTGCAGGAGCGCGCACAATGATTTATACCTTAGTGAAGAATCTCTTTAAAATTCTTTTTACCATCTTTTTGCGATTGAAGGTAGAAGGAACAGAAAATATTCCCAAGGATGGTCCGCTGGTTATAGCGAGCAACCATCTGAGTCTGCTTGATCCGCCTGTACTTGGTACGGCAGCAACCCGTAAGGTCCACTTTATGGCCAAGGAAGAGCTGTTTGTGCCGGTTCTGGGCACTATCTATAAAATTCTGGGTGCTTTCCCGGTGCGCCGCGGTGGTGCGGACCGTGCTGCAATTAAGCATGGTATTGATATTCTGGAAAGCGGTCAGGTGCTGGCGATTTTCCCTGAGGGAACACGCAGCAAGACCGGCGAGCTTGGTAAGGCTCAGCCCGGAGCGCTGATGATGGCGAGCAAGGCGAAGGCAACTATCGTGCCGGCCTGCATCATCGGTACCGATTACAAGCGTCACGGCCGTATATGGCCGAAGGTTACGGTGCGCTTTGGCAAACCGATGCCTTTTCCTGAGGACGCTGTGGTCAACAAAGAATTTTTGCATGCAATGACTGAAGAGCTGATGCAGCACATTGCAAAGCTGCAGGCAGGTGAAGATGCATAATGGAAATTAAGGTAGCAGAGCACTGTGGTTTTTGCTATGGTGTGAAGCGCGCGGTGGCGTTGGCCCAGAAGGCTGCGACAGACCGTGTGCAGGGTGCAACGCTGGGACCATTGATACACAATCCCCAGCTGATTGCCGAGCTTGCATCGCAGGGCATTGCCTGTAAGGACAGCCTGGAGCAGTTTGCTCCCGGTGAAACGGTTATCTTCCGTTCACACGGCGAGGGGCCTGAAACCTATGCGCAGGCAGAAAAACAAGGGCTGACAATTCTGGACGCAACCTGTCCGAATGTACGCCTGGCACAGCAAAAGGCTGCTCAGGCAGCAGCTGATGGCTATTTTCCTGTAATAGTCGGAGAAAAAAATCATCCGGAAGTAAAAAGTATTTTAAAATGGGCAGGAAAAAACGCTATCTGTGTAGAATGTATAAAAGATATCTCTTATGTACCGCGCCAGGAGCGTTATGGAGTAATCATCCAGACGACTTTTGAGCTGCAGAAATTTAATGATATATTGCAGGCACTGCAGGAGCAGCGCCCGGGAGAATACCGTGTGGAGCGCACCATCTGTCTGGCGACAGCGCAAAGACAGCAGGCGGCTGTAAAGCTGGCTGCAGAGTCTGATGCCGTTATCGTCATCGGCGGACGTAACAGCGCCAACACAAGGCATCTCTTCGAGCTGGTGCAACAGCATTGCAGGCAAGCATATCATATAGAGACTGCCAGCGAGCTGAGCAGCGATATGCTAAGGGGTTGCAATAAAATAGGAATCACGGCAGGAGCATCGACTCCGGACCGTTTAATTAAGGAGGCTATTTTAGTAATGGAAAACATGGATTTTGAAAGCATGCTCAACGAAAGTATGGAGGTAGAGGTATATCCTGGCAAAGTTGTCAACGGTACCGTTATTCAATTGGATAAAGACGGCGTTTATGTATCTTTTGGATATAGACATGATGGTCTGATTCCTTATTCCGAATGGTCCCAGACCGAATCTGCTGAAGAACTGCAAAACTCTATCAAAGTTGGCGACGAAGTAGAAGCTAAAGTTGTTCCTGGCAGCACCAAGAGCGATTTCGTTCGTCTGTCCAAAATCAAAGCTGAGCGCGACGCTGCATGGAAAAATGTTGCTGAGCTGCCTGAAGGCGAAAAACGCCCGGCAACCGTTAAGGTTCTGCGCATCATCAAAAACAAAGCTAAAAACATCGTTGGTCTGGGTGTTGCAGTTGAAGGTGTTGAAGGCTTCATGCCCGCATCTCATGTTGAACTGCGCCGCGTAGAAGACTTCACCGGTTATATCGGCAAAGAGCTGGAAGCTGAAATCATCGAAGTTGACCTGGAGAAAAAACGCATCGTTGTTTCCCGCCGCGACCTGCTGAGAACTGAAGCTGACGCTAAACGCAAAGCTTACAAGGAAGCTAAAGAAGCTCGCATTGCTGCTGCTAAAGAAGCACGCGCTGCTGCTGAAGAAGCTGCTTACAACTCTGTTGAAGAAGGCAAAGTATACACCGGTAAGGTTGTAAAAGTTGCTGAATTCGGTCTGTTCGTTGAAATCGGCGAAGGTCTGGTTGGCTTGGTTCACAACACCGAGCTGTCTTGGGACCGTAGCGTAAAAGCTGCTGACGTTGCTAAAGAAGGCGACGAAGTAACCGTTCTGGTTAAGAGCATCGACCGCGAAAACAAACGCGTTGCTCTGAGCATCAAAGCTACTCTGGAAGATCCCTGGAAGGTAGAAGCTTCTCAATTCCACATCGGCGATATCCTGGACGTAGAAGTTGTTCGTCTGCTGGCTTTCGGCGCTATCGTTAAACTGAGCGACAAGGTTGAAGGTCTGGTTCACATTTCCGAAATTGCTCCTGAGCGCATCGAAGCTCCTAGCGACGTTCTGGAAGTTGGCCAAGTTGTTAAAGCTGAAATCATTAAAATGGATCTGGACAGCAAAAAAATCGGCCTGAGCATTTCCAAGGTTAAACGTGATGCTGAAAAGAATGAATTCCGTTCCTACATGGGCAGCAAAAAATCTCACCTGAGCCAAAACCTGTCCGAGCAGCTGGAAAGCCTCGAAAAATAATTGGAGAAGGATATGCAACGTGCAAAGCGTAAGCTAGAACATATTCAATATGCACTGGAGCTGGGCGACGGTCCGGCGGCAACGCACCTTGCTGATCTCCGCTTCTTACACAACTGTCTGCCGGAGATTAATCCGGCAGACTTTGTTTTATCTGGAGAAATTTTAGGCAAACGTCTGCGTTTGCCTTTTTTCATTGATGCTATTACTGGCAGTACAGATGCGGTGACGGAGATTAACAGAAAGCTGGCGCAGGTGGCGGCAAGAACCGGTATCGGTATGGCTGTAGGCTCGCAGTTCGGCGCTGTGCGTGACGGCAGCGGTATCGCGAGCTATACTGTGGTGCGCGAGGAGCTTGCCGAAGGTCTTGTTATCGGTAACATCAGTGCTCTTGCTACGCCTGCGCAGGCGCAGGCTGCCATTGACATGCTGCAGGCTGACGCGCTGGAGGTTCACCTGAACGCTGCGCAGGAGCTGTGGATGGCCGAAGGCGACAAGGATACCTGCGGACTTTTGGCAAACCTGGTGCAGATCCGTGATGCTGTGAGCGTACCTGTTATCGTCAAGGAAACAGGCTGCGGTATTGCGGCAGAGCAGTACGAGCTTTTGCTGGAGCAGGGCTTTACCGCTTTTGACTGTGCCGGCGCAGGGGGGACGAACTTTCCGGCGATTGAAGCAAAGCGTCAGGGCGTGGAGCTGACGGAGGAGTTTGCTGCCTGGGGCGTGCCTACGTGCTGGAGCTTGCTTGACGCGCAGCAGACACTGCCGCAGAATGCTTTGCTTTTGGCGAGTGGCGGCATCCGCAGTGCAGGTGACACAGCGCGTGCCTTATCTCTGGGTGCGGACGCGGTGGGGATTACCGCACCGCTTTTACGTCTGGTACTGGAGCAGGGAGTTGACGCTGCCGCAAACTATGTGGAAACACTGGCGGACGGACTGCAGAAGTATATGTTGCTTTTGGGCTGCCTGACGCCGAAGGAGCTGCGTGACGTTCCGCTGATTGTGACGGGAGAAACGCGTGACTTTATTGCCAGCCGCGGGTACGAGCTGGCAAAGCTGTGCAGATGGCGCAGAGGATAGAAGAAGAGGATAGAAAAACTGCGGAGCAGGCGAGAGCTTGTTCCGCAGTTTTTGGTGAAAAAACCGTTCTAAGTTACTTATGACTTTTACTTCTTTACCTCTAAACGTAATACCATATTTGTAAATGGTATGTACATTACGAGCGAGAAATTCTGTATCGTAATTTTTTATCTAAATGAAAGTTGTGTAATGAGGATTAGTCGTTGGAGAGGTTGAGCAGAGTAGAGGTTATTTATTAACAAATTTCATAGCATACTTATCTGCGAGGGCATGAAAACTTGCGCAGATTTTTTCTCGCCGACTACAAAATAGACTTCGTGATAGTTGGTGAAGCTTATGGATATTGGTAATTAAAGCTTCTAAAATAAGAAGACAAAATAAAATACTTAAAAGTAAATTCCGAAATGGGAATATAGTTTGATTTTCAAAACATAATGTGCTATACTCGGAGAAAGGAGGGATAGAGCTATGGTTGAAAGAAAAGAATACCTCGCAAACCTTTGGGAGTGGAAAGACGAGCACATCATTAAAGTTGTGACGGGAATTAGACGTTGTGGTAAATCGGTGCTTCTGGAACAGTTTAAGGACAGACTTCATTTAGCTGGCGTAGAAGCAGAACAGATTATATCAATCAACTTTGAAGACCTAGAGTTTGAAGAGCTTTTGGATTATAAGGTACTTTATCGTTATATAAAAGAACGTCTGTGCAGCGATAAAATGACATATATATTTTTGGATGAAATTCAGAACGTGCCTGATTTCCCCAAAGTAGTAGATAGTCTATATGTAAAGAACAACACGGATGTATATATTACGGGTTCAAATTCGTATTTGCTTTCAAGTGAACTGGCAACCCTTTTGTCTGGAAGGTATGTGGAAATATCAATGCTTCCTCTTTCTTTCCGTGAGTATGTCACTGTGACGGGGAGACCGCAAGAAGATGCTTTTTCAGAATATATGCAAACGGGAGGACTTCCGTATGTTGCGGTGATGAACCGTACAGATGAAAAAGTAAATCAATATCTGGAGGGAATCTATAACACCGTTATTGTTAAAGATATTGAGGAACGCCAGGCAAGAAAAGAAAAAGATGCAGGTAAACGTAAAATCACAGATATTGCACTACTGAAGACCATTGCACGCTATTTGGCAAGTGTAATCGGCAGTCCGATTTCTATGAAAAGCGTAACCGATTACTTAATCTCTTCTGGCAGAAAGATTTCCCCGAATACGGTTAGTGATTATGTAGAGGCTTTGACTGAATCATTTGTCTTTTACCCAGCTGAAAGATTTGATATTGTTGGAAAACAGCTTTTAAAAGCCAATAAAAAGCTGTATATGGTTGATCTGGGACTTCGCAATCATATTCTTCCGAGAAAACGGTATGATTTGGGCTTTTCCATTGAGAATATTGTATATTTCGAGCTTTTACGGCGAGGCTATCAGGTCAATATTGGAAAGATTGGCTCAACTGAAGTGGATTTTGTCGCTCAGAAGCAAGGAATATTAACTTATTATCAGGTTACAGCTAATATGACTGCTGAGGAAACATTTGAACGAGAGATGCGTCCGCTACGGGGAATACAAGACAATTATGAGAAAATCGTCTTGACGCTTGATCGCTTCTCCCTCGGAAATTATGAAGGCATAAAAGTCATGAATGTCATTGACTGGCTTCTAGGGATATAGAATAGTATTGAGTGGCATTTATAATAATTTGTCATCTAAGTACTAATTTACACAATAAAAGCTTCCAGACCTGCTTTTATGGCTCGTCCGGAAGCTTTTAGCGTATATAGCGTCCCCTTTTTGCATTCTTTAAGCTAATATGATATAATAATTTGACGACTAATCTTTTCACGGTTGATTATCTGCATTTTTTTAAGGAGTTGTAATGGTAGGACTTATTAGTGGTGTACGCAAGAACATGTTTGGCAGCGGACGCAGGCATCAAGGTCGGCGAAAAGCTGTGCAGTGTAGACGGCGTACAGGTTAAGGATATAATTGAATTGAGCTTCTATACCTCCGACTACGAGGTCGATTTGGAAATAGAGGCCACCGATGGCACACGCCGTCAGGTACATATAGAAAAATATCCGGATGAGGATCTTGGCCTGGAGTTTGATTCCGCAGTTTTTGACAGAGTTGCGACCTGCTACAATAACTGTATTTTCTGCTTTGTTGACCAGATGATTCCCGGTATGCGTCCGGGTCTGTATGTGCGTGATGACGATTACCGTCTGTCCTTCTTATATGGTAACTTCATTACACTCACCAATATGAAGGATGAAGATTTTGAACGTATTATCCGCACGCATCTTACGCCGCTATATGTTTCGGTACACGCTACCGACCCGCAGGTGCGCTGCCAGATGATGCACAACCGTTTCGCCGGTCAGCTGATGGAGCGCCTGCAGCTTTTGTTCGATGCGGGCATTCAGGTGCATACGCAGATTGTCTGTTGTCCCGGTTATAATGACGGCGAGATTCTTGCCAAGAGCTTCCACGAGTTGTACGCGCAGTATCCCAATGTGCTGACGATGGCGGTTGTTCCCGTAGGCACCACTAAGCACCGCGAGCACCTGACGCAGCTTGCTACCTTTACGAAGGAGCAGGCCTCAGAGGTTGTGGAGCAGGTGACCGCATGGCAGGAGCGCTGCCGTAAGGAAACAGGCAAAACGTTTATCTACTTGGGTGACGAGTTTTATCTGCTGGCGGAAAAGCCCTTTCCTCCTACCGAATGGTACGACGGCTTTCCGCAGCTGGAAAACGGCATCGGCCTGACTGCCAACTTCATGCTGGAGTGGGACGAGGCGTTGGCGCAGATGCAGAGCTTTCATCCTGCAGAGCCTGCGGTGATTCCCGTGGGTGAGGGCGCTTACCGTGTGCTGGAGCCTTTGATGGCGAAGCTGAACAGCCAGTTCGGTTCGGAGCACCGTTTTGTGCCTGTGCCTAACAGCTTTTTCGGCGGCAAGGTCAATGTCACCGGTCTTTTGACAGGCACAGATATCCTTGCAAACGTGCAGGGTAAGCAGATTATTCTTCCGGATGTTGTTTTGAACAGTGATAAGCTGTTTTTGGATGATATGTCGCTGGCGCAGTTCAAGGAGCGTTACCCCGGTAAGGTGGAAATTGCCAAGGGTGCGAAGGAGCTGCTGCATTTATTATTGGAAAGATAGGTGAAGCGTATGCTGCAGGTTTATACAGGTACAGGCAAGGGTAAGACTACTGCCGCTTTGGGCGTGGCGCTGCGTGCCTCCGGTTATGGCATGAAGACGCTGATGCTTTCATTTTTGAAGGATGATCCAGAGTATGGCGAGGCGCGGGCTGCAAAGAATCTACCCTGGTTTACGCTGCGGCAGGTGGGACGCGACGCCTTTGTCAACTTCCGTAATCCCGATCCTATTGATTTAAAGATGTGCCGTGACGGCTGGGAAGAAGCGAAGAAAGCTATCAGCTCCCACGCTGCGGATGTTATTATCCTTGATGAGCTAAATATTGTGCTTGCTACCCAAATGCTGCCAACTCAGGAGGTTGTTGATTTCCTGCACAATCCGGGAAAATACACGCAAATCGGTGCGAAACTTCCGAAAGGAGCCCTTCTCGTAGGACCTCCGGGAACAGGTAAGACCCTTCTTGCGAAAGCCGTTGCAGGAGAGGCAAAGGTACCGTTCTTTTCACTTTCCGGTTCCGAATTTGTCGAGATGTTTGTC
>ENA-OQHF01002097-OQHF01002097.1-human-gut-metagenome-genome-assembly--contig:-NODE-2097-length-10343-cov-2.257537_pt1 | contig 10343 bp, 9 predicted proteins | sample MGYA00242559_ERZ504709 | MGnify/ENA primary metagenome ERZ504709 (study PRJEB26092, sample SAMD00036203) | human gut metagenome | host: Homo sapiens | study: EMG produced TPA metagenomics assembly of...
ACTATGGTAACGATCACCTTAGATGATGATGGTAACGCTGCAACTGTAACGATCTCTGACAACGCCGGCGGTCAGCCGGGAGGTAACACTCCAGGCGGAGGCGCTCCGGGAGGCAGCACTTCCTCCCAGCCGGAATCCTACAATGCAGTAACCAAATATACGGAAGATACCGAAGTTTCCGATGAGACTTTCTCTTCCACCGGATCCGATGAAAATGTGGTTCTTGTTTCAAATGGCGCAAACGTTACTTTAAAAGATATCACATTAGACCGCACTTCCTCCGACAGTACCGATGGCGATTCGTCCAGTTTTTACGGAGATCATCTGGGACAGCATCAGCCAGCTTGACGTTTCCCTTGAAAATAAAAGTACCTGGACCGGAAGTTTTGTTCAGGATGAAAGCAATGCCGGAAATGGCGGAGACGGTTATGCAAATCTGACCATTGACAGCAGTTCTACCTGGATCGTTGATGGGGACAGCACTCTCTCCTCTTTAACCTGCAAAGGAACCATTACAGATGAGGATGGCTACACCGTTACCGTCAAAGGCTCTGATGGAACCACTTATGTGGAAGGTACAAGCGATTATACAATTACCGTAAGTTCTTATGAAGCATAATTAATTTTATGACTTACAAATAATTTATTCGTATACCTATGCTTTCATAAATGATAGCTTATGGACGAAGAATGACAGACATAAAAAGAGCCAGACAGATCATCTTTATTTTAGGATGTGACCTATCTGGCTCTCTTCGATTTTTGCATTTATCCTGTCATCAAAAGCATACTTCATCTCTTATACTTTTATGCTTCACGAAACACCTGATAAATATCTATTTTTATTGCATCTGTATCCGACATTCCAATAAAAGTTGCCCCATATTTGTCGGTTCCATCTTCCATTTTCTGCTTACGCACGATCTCGATGACTGCATCGATCACCTCTTTCGTCCATATCTGGGTTCTGGTATTATAATATCCCCCCACTTCCAAAGGTTCGTCGGACTGGAAGCCGATTCCGCCGCGCGAAACATCCGTAACTACAACCTGCGTGTAATCATATGTCGTCGTTCCATCTTCTGTCAGACGTTCTAACTGGATGGAAACGTCGAGTTTTAAACGCTTATGATGTCTTTTCTCTTCCATTCCGTAATTCTCCTTCTCTTTCGTGATTTTTTCAAGCAATCATTTTGCCCGTAAATCATGCTGTCTGTTGCATCTTCTCAGATCATTTAAACTGTTGTATCCGTTATCAGCATTGCATCCCCAAAGCTAAAGAAACGATATTTCTCCTGCACGGCAATTTCATATGCGTTTAACACATGTTCCCGTCCTGCCAGTGCTGAAACTAACATTACCAGTGTGGATTCCGGCAAATGGAAATTGGTAATCAGGGAATCAATGACTTTAAACCTGTAACCCGGATAAATAAAGATCTCTGTCCATCCGCTTGTCTCGCGCAGGAAACCGTTCTCGTCCGATGCCGCCTCTAAAGTACGCGTGCTGGTCGTCCCTACCGCAATGACACGATGTCCGGTCTCTTTTGCATGGTTGATCTTATCTGCCTCGGACTGTTCGATCCGGTAAAATTCCGAATGCATATGGTGTTTTAATACATCCGTCTCCTTGACCGGGCGGAATGTACCAAGCCCTACATGAAGTGTCACCTCTGCGATCTCCACACCCATTTCCTTTACTTTTTTTAATAATTCCGGTGTAAAATGGAGTCCCGCTGTCGGTGCAGCGGCAGAGCCATCATACTTTGCATATACCGTCTGGTAACGGTTTTTATCCTGAAGCTGATGTGTGATATAAGGCGGCAGCGGCATCTGTCCAAGCTGGTCTAAAATCTCCTCAAAAATTCCATCATAGTGGAACTGGATCAGACGGTTCCCCTCTTCCACGATATCAATGACCTCACCGGTCAGAAGTCCATCGCCAAAACTGATCTTTGTTCCGACTTTACATTTTTTGCCCGGTTTTACAAGGGTTTCCCAGATATCATTTTCCTTACGTTTCAACAGAAGGATCTCAATCTTTGCCTCTGTGCCCTCTTTTACTCCGTACAGTCTTGCAGGAATTACTTTCGTATTGTTAATGACAAGGCAGTCTCCCGGTCTTAAATAATCTGTAATATCCTTAAAAACACGATGTGTCACTTCACCGGTATTTTTATCCAATACCATCAGCCGCGAACTGGAACGGTCCTCTAACGGGTCCTGTGCGATCAGCTCCTGTGGCAGGTCATAATAAAAATCTTTTTACGTCCATGATTCTCAATCCTATTTTCTTAATTCCGCACCAACATGCTCAAGTGCTTTCACGATTCGATCCATTGCACCAGTGATATCGGCATCCTCTAAGTTTCTATCCTTTCGCACGGAAAGACAAGGAGTATGCGATTGATTTATATCCCGGTTTGATCTGTGCTCCCTCATAGATATCAAACAGATCATATTTCTCTAAGAACTGGCCGCCTTTTTCATCAAAAATCTTCTCAATATCACCGGCAAGCACTTTCTTCTGGAACAACCATGGAGATATCTCTGGCTGCAGCCGGGAATTTAGCGATTCCCTCATATTTGTGGTCGAAAGATGCGCGGGATACGATCTCTGGCATATCAAGTACTGCAACATAAACGCGCTCTTTGATCGCATAATTTGCTGCAACCGTCGGATGAATCTCACCGAGATAACCGATCACAGTGCCATCATAAACAACATTTGCCTGACGTCCCGGATGTAAGAATGGTTTTCCGGCTTCCGGATCATATTCCGGTTTCAGCTTCATTCCTGCTTTGTAAAGAAACTCCTCGATCACACCCTTCATGGTAAAGAAGTCACCCTCTCCGTACATACCAAGTGTAAACTGCATGCGCTCTTCCGGCAGCTCTGTCACCGGTACCTGTTTTGGCAGGTAAATATTTCCAAGTTCATACAGACGCACGTTTTTATTTCTGCGGTTAAAGTTTGTGGAAAGTGATGTCAGCATACCATTTAAGGAAATCGTTCTCATGATAGAGAAATCCTCTCCGAGCGGATTGCTGATCACAACCGCTTTGCGGAGCGGTGAATCCTGTGGCAGTAATAATTTATCGTATACTTTCGGGCTCTCAAAGGAATACGTCATGCCCTGTGAAAATCCGCAGAACTCTGCGATCTCTCTTGCTACTGCCTCGATGCGGAGTTTGAAGGTAAGTTTTCCTGTGGTAGCCTCACCGCTTGGCAGTGTGGTCGGAATCTTATCATAACCGAAGAATCTTGCCACTTCCTCTGCAAGGTCGGCGTCACACTCTAAGTCCTGTCTCCAGGATGGAACGATCACTTCGTTCGAAGCCGGATCATAGCCGAGGTCGATCTTTGAGAAATAAGCCAGCATTGTCTCTTTTGCAATGTCCGTTCCAAGTAGTTTGTTGTATTTCTCCGGCTCGAATGGAATACGTTTATCCCCTTTGACATTCGGGTAAACATCCACAACGCCGCCGACAACTTCTCCGGCACCAAGTTCCTCTATAAGCTGGCATGCACGGTTCATTGCCTCGATCGCTGTGTTTGGATCTAAGCTTTTTTCAAATTTTGCGGAAGCATCTGTACGCAGACCAATCTTTCTTCCTGACAGACGGATATTTGTTCCATCGAAGCATGCAGCTTCAAACAGCATTGTTTTAACATTGTCCGTGATCATGGAGTTTTCTCCACCCATGATACCTGCAATACCGATGGCTTTTCTTCCATCACAGATCATTAATACAGAGTCATCTAAGGTGCGTTCCTGACCGTCTAAAGTCACAAACTGCTCACCCTTTGCAGCGCGTCTTACTACGATCTCTCTGTCCTCGATCGTGTCAAGGTCATAGGCATGCATCGGCTGTCCATACTCTTCCATCACATAGTTTGTGATATCTACAATGTTATTGATCGGGCGGATTCCCTGCGCACGCAGTCTGCACTGCATCCATTCCGGCGACGGTGCAATCCTGATATTTTTTACTACTCTTGCGGTGTAACGGGAACAGAGCTTATCATCTTTTACAGATACTTTGATGTAATCGTTAACATCTTCATTATTGCCTGTTTCTGTCACAACCGGAGGAACAAACTCTTTTCCAAACGTAGCTGCCGCCTCTCTCGCAATACCTAAAATAGAGAAACAGTCTACACGGTTTGAAGTGATCTCATATTCCACAACCGTGTCATCTAATCCAAGATAACTGATAGCGCTCTCTCCGACCGGAGCATCTTCCGGCAGGATATATAAACCGTTTTCCGGTGCAAGTGGGAACATATCTCTGTTTGAACCAAGTTCCTTCGATGGAGCACATCATACCGTTTGACTCCACACCGCGCAGTTTTCCTTTTTTGATCTTAATACCGCCCTTCGGTCTTGCTGCCGTCATGACCTCCGGCAACTTTTCCACCGTCTAATACAACCGGTACTTTGCACCCTTCAGTCACATTCGGAGCACCTGTCACAATCTGTATTGTCTCCGTTCCGATATCTACCTGGCAGATCACAAGTTTGTCCGCATCCGGATGTTTCTCAATGCTTTTTACCTGTCCGATCACAATTTTATCAAGATCCTCATCCATGTTCTCATATCCTTCTACCTTAGAGCCGGATAATGTCATGGCATCCATATATTCCTGTGGTGTACAGTCAAGACCTGGAACTAAGTCTTTGATCCACTTTAATGAAGTATTCATAATGCTATATTCTCCTATCTTTTTCCTAGAACTGATTTAAAAATCTCTGATCATTTTCATAGAGCAGACGCATATCATCGATCTCATATTTGAGCAGTGCAATACGCTCTAATCCGATACCGAACGCAAATCCTGAGTATTCTTCCGGATCAATGCCGCTCATGCGCAGTACACGCGGATGTACCATACCACAGCCTAAGATCTCGATCCAACCCTCTCCCTTACAGAAACGGCATCCTTTCCCGCCGCATTTAAAACAGGTCACGTCCATCTCGGCAGATGGCTCTGTAAACGGGAAATGATGCGGTCGGAATTTTACTTTGGTATCCTGTCCGAATAACTGTCTTGCGAATTCTGCAAGTGTTCCCTTTAAATCAGAAAACGTAATGTTTTATCAACGACAAGTCCCTCGATCTGATGGAAGGACGGAGAATGTGTCGCATCTACCTCATCGGCACGGAATACACGTCCCGGTGCGATCATACGGATCGGGAGATGTCCTTTTTCCATCTCACGGACCTGTACCGGAGATGTCTGTGTACGGAGCACGATCTTGTCATTGATATAGAACGTATCCTGCTCGTCCTTTGCCGGATGGTTTGCCGGGATATTAAGAGCCTCAAAGTTATAATAATCATACTCTACTTCCGGTCCCTCTACCACTTCGTAACCCATTCCGGTAAAGATGCGCTCTACCTCTTCTAAGGCAATCGTGTTCGGATGACGGTGTCCGACATTATTCTTCTTTGCCGGAAGTGTCACATCAATGACTTCTCTGCGCAGTTTTGCATCTAACTCCGCTGCCTCTAATTTTTTCTTTGTCTCATCTAAAATCTTCTCGATGCTCTCTCTCGTCTCATTGACAAGCTGTCCGACTAACGGGCGCTCCTCCGGGCTGACATCCTTCATACTCTTTAATACTGCGGTCAGTTCTCCTTTTTTTCCAAGAACCGCAACACGCACATCATTCAATTTCGACAGATCGCCGGATTCTTCGATCTGACGGATCGCATCTTCTCTGATTTTCTGCAATTTTTCTTTCATGATAATCTCCATTCTGCATTATTTCTTTCAGATATTTGTCTCACAAATTATTTTTGTGACACAATTTCCTGTGGTGGATTTGTTTCAGCAACAAAAAACGCGGAGTCATTCGTCCAGGGACGAATGATTCCGCGATACCACCCTGATTCTTTCTGCCACGAATATTGACAAAAAGCTCTTAACATGCGTAACGTGCATGGACGTCATCTGCTACTGTCATTTCACAAATGCAGCTCCCGTGCGAACTTCGCTTCCTACCTTGTCTTAAATGGGTTTTCAGCCGGTGACCCACTCTCTCTGAAAGAATTATAGTGCACTACTAATCACGTTCAATGCCTTTTCTTTTATTTTCACTCTGTATTGCATTTTAGCACAGGCAATTTATTAGTTCAAGAGTTTTTTCTCTTTTTCTTCTCTTTGAGCAGCCACTTGCGGATACTATCATTGAAAATGACATTTACTTCCGCCGACATCATCATAATATACATACAGAAATAAAGCCACAGCATGATGAGGGCGATCGTCGTCAGGCTTCCATACATGGAAAAACCGTTAAAATAATCCACATAGATGGAAACACCGATAGAAAAAATATACCACGCCACACCGCAGATCGCAGCCCCTGGAATCTGACTTTTAAAAGTCAGCTTTTTATTTGGCAGTGCTGTAAATATCACATCAAAGAAAACAATTAACATGGCCAGCATGATAAGTCCCCGAAAATGTGCCAAAAGATCTACCGCATGCCGCAGTAACGGGATATACTGCGATGCCAGTTTTTGGAGAGAATTACCAAAAACAATAACTAACAGTGTAAACACAATAGCTACCAGAAAAATCACCGTATACACAACTGCCCACATCCGCAGTACAAGCCAATTTCTTGTTTCCTCCAGATCATTGACCGAATTGAGTCCATCCGTCATGTACTGCACACCTTTTGCTGCTGACCAGATTGCAACGATCGCCGTAATGGAAATAATGCCTGCTGATCTGTTGTATACCTCATCAATCAGTGAAATAAGAAATGGTGCTATGTATTCCGGCATAACTCTCTCAATGATTTTTTAAAAGCGTCCCCTCTGTCACGGAAGTATACTGTAACAGGGATGAGAAAACCATAAGAAACGGGATCAGTGATAATATAATAAAAAACGCAGACTGCGCAGAATATGCATTGATCTTATCCCGTTTACATTTTCCCATAAACGACATCACATTTCCTATAATCTTCCAGATCATAATGTCTCTTTTCCTTCCATCTCTCCGATTGTTTCCACGGTAATATCCTGATAAAAACAATTTAAGATATCCTGATAGCCCATACCGGTCTTTTGCCATTCCGTTTGCCCCATTCTGGCTCATTCCGAGTCTGCCCATAACCACCGCCGGACAGCAGATATGTCCCGTCTTCCTGTTTCTCGACGGTTGAAAATGCACTTGGCAGCATCGTAATATTCTCTGATTCCGTTGCATCTGCGTAGACAATTTTTTTCACCATACAGCCTAAAATCTTGCGGATGTTGTACTCTTGTTTTTATTTTCACAATGCCGCATTCATAAGTAAGATCTAATGTAAGAATCGAACCGGAACTGCTTCTTGCTTCCACTGACATTCCGGTAATGGCTCCCATTTTCTCCCCGGCAGCGGCGACATCCATCTCCGTCGTACCGTCAGATTCATAATATAACACATTTTTTTGGTGAAATGGAATGTCTTGCCGCTAAGATCTCATTCACCGTTTCTGTCTTATCCGATAAATCTGCCGTTGCAAACCACCTGTAATAACGGATATCGCTGTCATATCCATCCGCACTGCTCTTGATGTACTTGGAAAATGCAGTTTCATCCGACAAATCTATGTCTGCATCCGCCTGGTTTAAGCATGCTTTTTTTCAGATAGCCATAGGACGACGGATCATCCACATTCCAGATCTCCGCGGTGTCTGTGTAACCCATGGAAGTCGAAAAATAATATGCCTCCACAACTTTTCCGTTCCAGGTCAGCACCTGCCCGCATGTCGCATCCACAGCGGCGACAGATTCCTTTGTCTTTTCTACTTTGTTATAAACCTGGTAGGAGGTGCTGTCATTGATATGTGCACCGTAAGCCGCCAGATCCGCCCGCATCAGCTGCATATAGGCATAACTGCGCGCACACACCGCCTGTGTCTTAAGCGCTTCCGGAGAAAAGCTTGATGGCATCTCACTCGGCACGACCGCATACAGATATTCCTCTAACGGCAGTTCATTGACAACCGTATATCCATTCTCTGTGCTGCGTACCTCAATCGTCCCCGCATAACCATTTGATACAGCCGTTCCATTTCCATTGCACAGATAGATCTTACCGTCTTCCGACTCCGGTTTTACGATAAAGGTTTTTCCCGGTGCCATCGTCAGTGTATCTGCCGGATGAAGGAGTTCCTCAGATCCGGCGCTTTTCGTTTCATCACCACAAGTTATATCGGCATTTGTCGAACACTTCAGATAAACATCGCTCCGGGTATTTGTTCCGTCATCCGATAGCAGAAGAACACGGATATTTTTGATATCAGCCGGCTGTAAAATAAGAATTGCGCAGACTTCCTTTCCCGCAGTCACATAAGCCACATTCATATTGCCCAAAACGACATCCGATATGGATTTTTCAGACACATCTCCATAGGTCTGGTAAACCGGAAGTTTCCCATTGTGGTGGATTCTTCCATAATCTTCAATCTCGATCTCAGAATCATCATAGGATAACATCTGTCCCTGTATGATATCCTGTTTTGTTTTGATTGCAGTAAGCGCTCCATCCCGAAATACCAGATCACATACTCCCGGTTCACAGGATATCCATCTCTCCTGTAGCTCTTTTTCATAGACGGCACCTGCAAATAAAAAACTGATTTTTTCATCCTGACAGGATTTCAGATATGCATTTTCAATCGTTTGTTCCTGCTCTGACACCTGTGCAATTCCAATGCACTGATCCTCTTTTATATAAACATCATAGGACATCCAGTCCGTAAAATATGTATTCTGCAGTTTCGTATAAAAATCTCCCTGATTCGTGACCAGAACCGTCTGATCTTCCATTTCCATACGGTTTAGCACAAGCAGTGTTTCTTTTTTTACGCTTTGTTCCATATCAAGAAACGCAAGGATCTGCGCATATACCTGGTTCCATTCTGTACGCGAAACGGCAGCATTTTTTCTTTTTTCCGAAAAATCAATCTGTTCCGAAACTCCAAGTCTTTTTAACAGCTCATCCAGCACTGCCCCTGTCAGATAATCTTTTTTTCCGCCCTCAAACCATTCGTCCCACTCTTCCTGTGAATATACGGTAAAAATCAGTTCCTGCTTTACTTCATCAACGCTGATATAATTTTCCGAAAAAATTTCCGGATCATAATTTTCCTTCAGTTTTCCTATCAGTATTCCTGCAAACACACAAATTAAAACCGCCAATATTACTGCCGAAATTTTTGGCATATTTCTTTTTTTCACGCTAATCTCCGTTTCTGTATCAAATACCTTTTGATTTCCGTCATTTTATTACATAAAAGAATGCTGCTTATATTTCAAAGCAGCTTCTCTTCGTATTTTTAAATATTCCTTTGTATATCAATGATTTTTCATCTGTATACCGAATATTCTTCTGTACAGTAAACTTTCTTTTGTACTCTTTATCTTCTTCTGTACTTTAAAAATCTTCTGTTACCATATGATCTTTTGTATAAACCCAAAATGCCGTTTCCTACAATTTTGACTCCTAGCCAACGCTAGGTGGGTAACCTCAATCAAGCTTTTGCCTTCCCCCGCCGCCGTAGCGAATTACTGAGGCCTGGCATCCAATTGAAAATGTTGGAATCCCATTTAAAGTAAATGTAGGTTCAAAATAGTAGGGTGTCGCACATCCCAGGCTGTTTTTTGATAGTCTTATTATACTTTAATGTTCCCTGATTCACAAGCAAAAATTAATGCCGGAACGTAAAAAATACTACCAAAATTACTACTTTTTTCTTGTAGTTTTATCCATTGACAAAATGGCAAAACATGTTCCACCTAGTAAACTCTGGCTTTTTCTATATCGTCCTTTGTGAATGCACCCGGAAACAATTCCCCAAGCGTATACTCCCGATATTCTCCATTCTTTTGGAACAAAAATTCGAAACGTATCCGGCTCGCAGAATTCTGCCATGACCTGTCTGCACACACCGCACGGATACAGATAATCGTCTCCATCTCCATTGATCGCAATTGCTGCAAACTCACGCTCTCCCTCATAGACTGCCTTAAAAAATGCTGTACGCTCCGCACAGTTTGTCGGAGAATATCCTGCGTTTTCAATATTGCATCCCTGATAAACCTTACCGCTTTTTGTTAGAAGTGCCGCTCCAACCCGGAAATGGGAATATGGAGCATACGCATGCTCCTTTGCTTCCATAGCTGCTTTTATCAATTCTTCTGTTTCCATCCTGTCAAACTCCTGCTTTTCATTTTTATACTGTATTTTCCAACAAACGACATATTATTTACATTTTTTATTGTAATCTAATATCTCCCGAAAGTATAGGAATAATTAAGAAGTTTTCATGTTTAT
>ENA-OQHF01002099-OQHF01002099.1-human-gut-metagenome-genome-assembly--contig:-NODE-2099-length-10335-cov-5.291634_pt1 | contig 10335 bp, 9 predicted proteins | sample MGYA00242559_ERZ504709 | MGnify/ENA primary metagenome ERZ504709 (study PRJEB26092, sample SAMD00036203) | human gut metagenome | host: Homo sapiens | study: EMG produced TPA metagenomics assembly of...
CTCCGACAAACTTTCGCGAGAATAGCTCATTTCATACCAGAAGTTTGTCGGAGATTTTTTCTTTATTTTCCTAACATATTTTCAACATCACTCTTAGCCACTTCACAAAGAGCCGCAATTTCTTCTATAGATTTTCCTTGGTCATGATAAGCCAGAACCAATGCATTAAGCAATTTATCCGCACGCTTCTTTTCACGTTGTGTCATTTCCTGTTCAATAAGACGTCCCTTTTGAACTCCTTCTTCATAACTAATTTCCTTTTCCGAAGCAATATGTGCGGCACTATCATATTCTTTAAATAACATATTGGTAACCTCCGCTCTGTGTGCACGTAAAAGCTCTGCAAGGACACCCTGATTTATACAATCCGTAACTGTTGACTCAATAGCATCATTAAGCGGCAAACCCTCCGCAATATTTTCACGCAAAACCGCCACAAACAGTGAATACTGATGAAGCAATGGGCAACGCTTAATCATCTTTGTGCTGTGTCCAGCGTTAATATTTACCATATGGGCCGTAAATTCTGCAGAAGATTTTCCAACAACATCTGTACCTGCCATACTGTCTGTTAACCGAAGAATTATTTCGTCCTCAGACTTCCTCAGACCATTATAAAAGACATAATAACGAGGAACGGGAATCGTCAACTGCTTACTGGCATACATATCCAGATGATTCTTTTCAATATATTTCTTAAAAGCCGAGCCCGTGTAAATAAAACCACGCAGCGGCATATTCGGATTATAGGTACTCTGATGCTCGAATATATTCAAATTCCAATCAATGAGAAAAGAAAGGTCATTCTTCATCCCCATGTACAGGAAATCACTCATCGTATAAAATTCAATCGCATCTGCATCCTGATAATCACTGTCATTGACGGCATTATAAAGCGAAAGTGCCGCCTCTTTATTATTGAAAATAAATCTGAAAAGACTGTCCTTATAATTACGGTTATAATTCGTATTATCCTGCATACACATTATATCAATAGAATCTCCTTTAATTATATCAAAACTCACCGGTGGTGCAACTATTATAAATCGATTCTCTTAAAAAGTTTGTCACAACGTGTAGTCGAATAAATTATTTTTAATGTCGAAAAAAGCCAATAATTCTTATCCTTCCCAGATAAAAATTATTGGCTTATCTTATAGTTCAGTTCTTCCCTCAAGGGCTCTCAGCAGCGTCACCTCATCGATATACTCCAAATCTCCGCCTACCGGCACACCGCTGGCGATCCTTGTCACCTTGATGCCCGTCGGCTTGATCAATTTGCTGATATACATCGCTGTTGTCTCACCTTCAAGGGTGGAATTGGTCGCAATGATCACTTCCGTCACATCTCCCTGAAGTCTTGTCATCAATTCCTTCAGACGAATATCCGACGGACCGATGCCAAGCATCGGCGAGATAGCCCCATGCAGGACATGGTAGACACCTTCATACTTCTGCGTCTTCTCATAAGCTGCCAGATCCCTCGGAGTCTCAACAACCATAATGACATGATGATCCCGCTTCGGATTAGCACAAATCGGACACAGTTCACTGTCTGTCAGATTCCAACAGCAGCTGCAGTAGCGAATCTTCTCTCTGGCTGAAACAATGGTTCCTGCCAGGTTCTGCACCTGATCCTTTGGCATATTAATAATGTGAAAACGCCAGTCGCTGTGCGGATTTGGCACCGATTCCCGGCAGTTTCGATAATTCTTCAATCAGCTTGTTAATCTGATTGCTGTAAGCATCCATTAAAATCCAAAGCCTCCGCCAAGGCCGCCTGTAATCTTCGCCATTGATGACTGAGATACTTCATCCATCTACGAAGGCTTCGTTGGCTGCTGCCATGATTAAATCTTCCAGCATTTCTACATCTTCCGGATCAACCACTTCAGGGTCAATTGTTACGGCAACAATTTCCTTTCTTGCCGGAAACCTTTACCTTAACAGCACCGCCGCCTGCTGCTGCTTCAACTTCCTTCTCTTCCAGCTCTTTCTGAGCCTCTTCCATCTGACGCTGCATTCTCTGTGCCTGCTTCATCAGATTATTCATATTACCAGGCATACCACCTGGAAAACCGCCTCTTTTAGCCATTGTTCTTCCTCCTGTTATAAGATACTATTTGTAACTGTTCAGAGCCAAGCAAAATTTCAAAAAACAGGTATAAAATGCTTGCATTTTTAAGACTGTTTTTGAAATTTTATTTGGCGGATACGCCACACCGACGAAATGCGTAGCATTTTGGAGGTTGGCTCTGAACAGTTACGTGAAAATAAAGGAAAATAGGTGTCAGACTCCTGACATCCTCATTTCCTCACAGGAGGGAAAATATGACAGTAACAATTAAAGATGTGGCCGCTTTGGCAGGTGTATCACCTTCCACTGTCTCTAGAACTTGTAAGAATAACCCATCCATCAGCACAGAAACAAAAGAAAAAGTTCGTAAAGCGATGATCGAACTTGGTTACGAAGTAAACTTTCAGGCCAGCAATCTTGCTTCTCAGTATTCCCGCACGATCGGGATTATCCTTCCGGCATCTGCCCGTGAAGTATATGAGAATGCTTTCTATCTTGAAGCAATTCGCGGCATCAGCCACTACTGTAACCAGAGACAATACATGTCTACTGTTGTGACAGGTCAAGATGAAGATGAGATCTTAAAAGCGATTCAGTCTATGTCACGAAGTGGAAAAGTAGATGGGTTCATCGTTCTTTATTCTCGAAAGGACGATCCGATTATTGATTATCTCTTCAGCGAAGGGCTTCTTTATATCTTGATTGGAAAAGCAACACAGTACACGAATCAGACATTATATATTGACAATGATAATCTTCTTGCCGGAGAGGACGCGACCGAATATCTCTATCAGCTCGGTCATCGCAAGATTGCTTATCTGGGTTCCGACAGTTCACTGACTTTTGCCGCAGACAGAAAAACCGGTTACCAAATGGCATTGACTAAACACGGAATCCCTTTCCGTCCAGAATACTGCGCGGAAGTTCTGAATGTATCAGGAGATAACACAGAAGCAATTTCTTCTCTGTTACTGCAGGATGAACCGCCAACTGCAATCGTTGTAAGTGATGATATTCTTGCCGTTTCACTTGAAAGAGTCTGTCTTCAGAATCATGTTTCAATCCCTGATGATTTGTCGATTATATCATTCAACAACTCTCTATTTGCAAGATCGACATCTCCACAGCTTACTTCAATTGATATTAATTCCAAGCAGTTGGGTATCGAGGCGGCATCACAGATGATCAATCATATTGAGAATCCGAATCTTGTTGCAACAAAGATTATCGTGCCGCATCAGCTGATTGAACGTGACAGCTGTTGTAAAATAAATGGATAATAGTTTTGGGAACACTACACCTCTCTATGGTTCTAGGCAATACGCAACGAAGATCACAATACTGATATCTACAAAAAACGGAGAGTTCTGACATTTTTCAATCAGACTTCTCCGTTCTTTTATCATTTTTCTTCTGATATCAACCAAGCGCTTACAAAACAGCTCTAAAACTTGGATGTTGCAACAATCTGCATACCTCTTGTGCAACCGCATCATCTCTATTAGATTCAATAACTTTCTCTGCGTTTTTCTTTAAACTTTCTACGGCATTTCCCATTGCTCTGGAATGTGGGAATTTCTCAAACATTGAAATGTCATTATTTCCATCCCCAAATACCAATACCTCTTCTTTACTCCACCCGTAATACTCTGCAATCTGTTCCAGCATAGCTCCTTTATTCGCCTGTCGGTCTGTAATTTCTATATTCCAAGTTGCAGATGAAGTAACTGTGATATCTTGTCTCTTCTTCAGAAATTCTTTTATGTTTTTCAACTTATTCTGCTCTTCTGAGAAAATAAATATCTTTTGAATTTTAATCTGCGCATCAAAAATTTTTTCCACTGCGGGCATTGGGCGAGCCGTATCGCAAAACTCACAGTCTGTCGAAAAATCTCCTGATGATGTATTAATTTCAAAATCAAGCTTCTTTTCCATGAGCATCTGTATAATTTCCTGCGTACAGGATTCTTCTATTGATTTTTGGAAAATCAAAGTCCCATCACTCTTTCGGAATTCGGCTCCATTTAGCAGAAGATATTCCGGTGACACTCCCGCTGTTCTCATAAGCTCAGATGCCGTTTTCAGCGAACGGCCTGTTGCCGCAACCCACAGAATTCCTGCCTGCTGTGCAGTCCTTATACACTTCGCTGTTTTCTCTGATAACATGCTTTCCTCATTTAGAAGTGTCCCATCCAGATCACTTGCAATTAATCTGATCACCGTAATTCTCCTTTACCTTTGAAAAATGAAATGCAAATATATGGAAATCTCGTTTTATTAATGGTAGCGATACTCCGATCTCCATCAATTCATCTCCACCGAAAATCTGCCCGGTACTTTCATCTTTATAATCCCATTCCGGATGCAGACCACAGAGATAAATTCTTCCATGAGAATATCTCGGATCAAACAGTTTCTGCATGATAATAACTTCGCATTCTTCTCCCGTCACGGAAACAACCGACCATGCAATATAATTCTCATTCGGAACTTCAAGATAACTAAGCACTCCCTTTTGCAGCCAGCCTCTCTGTTCTTTATATTCCTGAATCTGATCAGCAATTTCTTTTCTTTCTTCTTTGGAACATTTCGTAAGATCAAGTTCATATCCCAGATTAAATAATCTTGCTACCTGATATCTTGCATCCAGAGAAGTACTTCTTCCGGTTTGATGATTCGGAACAATACTTACGTGAGCCCCCATTGTTATCTGCGGATATAAAAGGCTATACCCTCTTTGGATCGTCGCACGGTCAAATGCATCTGTATTGTCACTTGTCCAATTCTGCGGCACATAATACAACATTCCCGGATCAAATCGCGCACCACCACTGGAACATCCTTCAATCAGAACATCCGGATATTTTTCTGTAATGCGTTCCAAAATATCATATAATCCAATCACATACCGATGACTGATCTCCTCTTTTTGCTGTACTCCCAGACATGCAGAATTCACATCTGTCAGAGGTCGGTTCATATCCCACTTTATGTAATTGATTTTTCCATCTCTCAAATAAAAATCTAATGTTTTAAATAAATATTCACGGACATCTTCTCTTGAAAGGTCCAGCAAATATTCATGTCTTCCTTTTACCGATTGATACCCCAGAATGTGAAGCGCCCAGTCCGGATGTTGACGTAACAACTCACTATCCTCGCTGACTGCCTCCGGTTCAAACCAAAGTCCAAACTGTAAACCTTTTTTATGAATCACATCTGCAACTGCTGCAATTCCACCCGGAAGTTTCTGTTCATTGCATATCCAGTCTCCCATTGAAGATCTGCTGTCATTTCCTTTACGGAACCAACCGTCATCCAACACAAATAATTCAATTCCCGCAGCTTTAGCCAGGTCTGCCTGTTCATCAATCTTCTCCATTGTTACATCATAGTACATAGATTCCCAGGAGTTTAAAAGAACCGGTCGTGTCTTTTCCTCAAATCGTTTAGGAATTAGATGCTGTTGGTACAGCCAATGAAAATTGTGGCGCATTCCATTCAGACCCGTATTGCTATAATTCAATACCGCTTCCGGAGAAGCAAATGTATCTCCTGGTTTTAATTCCCATTTAAAGCTGTCCGGATGAATTCCAATCTGTGCCCGTACATTTCCAAACTGGTCTTTTTCCACCTGTGCGAGGAAATTTCCGCTATAAACAAGATGCGCTGCCCAGACATCTCCGCTGCATTCATTCGTCTCCGGTTTTAACGCCGCAAAAAATGGCTGATGCTGAGGACTGCTGCTTCCCCTGACACTCTCCGTTTTCTGCACCCCATAATGAATCGGGAAACGCTGCATATTTGCCTCTTTAGCATGTGTTCCATATAATGTCATAAGTTCATACTCTTCTGCCGGAAGTTCCAGAGACATACTCTGAATGTTCTGAAGAAAAACGGTCTGCTTCCCATAATTTTCTACTTTTTGATGCCGTAAAACAATTCCGTGATTTTCAAAAATCGTATAATAAAGAAAAAGTCGGATCCCTGCTCTGTCATCTTCACAGATCACTTCCAGTGTCTCCGACTCATTTTCATTAACACGAATCTGTGGCATACCCTGTAATTTAGGCTTACCGGATACCACACTCCAGCTTTTAAACACCGGTTCGCAAAATGTTATTCCATCTTCTTGTGTGATTGCAAAAGCCGGAATACGAAAATCTCCATGTCCTCCGACCGGATATTCAAACGGGAAATCATCAAAGGATACATTTTCGACAGAGCTGTCATGTTCCGTATTATACCCCCTCTTAAAATACAGGGGATTTCCGGTCCCTCGGTAATTTCGGATCTTTCGTCCGAAATACCGATGAACCAGATACTTTCCATCCACAATTTCCATCACATAACTTATTGTATCATTACTTAATTGCACGATCTGTCCTTTGTTATGAAATAGAATACTCATACTTACTGCTCCATTTTCTTATTAAACCCAAACATCCATGTCAGTCCGAATGCTACACCGAAAGCAACTACATTTACCAGAATATAGAGTGGCAGCTGCTCGTTAAGATACAGCAATGTTCCTGGAATACCTGTAATTGACATTCCTGTTGCTCTCAGATGGAAGATTGATGCCAGAAATCCTCCAACACCGCCACCGATCATTGACATTACAAACGGTTTCATAAATTTTAAGTTGACTCCAAATACCGCCGGCTCTGTAATTCCAAGTAATGCAGACAGACATGCCGGATATGCCACCTGCTTTGTCTTATTAGACGCTGCTTTGATTGCAACTGCAAGAACTGCTCCTGCCTGAGCAACATTTCCGCAAGTTCCGATTGGATTCAGATAATTCCATCCATCTTGTGCCAACATACTGATCTCTAAGAAATTCAGAATATGATGAATACCAAAAATACCAAGAAGCTGTCCGAAACATCCATATAAAAATCCGCCTATTCCCATCGGAAGGAAAAGAAGATGTTCTACTGCAAACAGAACTCCTGACTCTACTGTATGTAAGATTGGTCCAAGTACGAACAATGCCAGAACACATCCAACCAACAATGTTAAGAACGGTGTCACAATCAGATCGATTGCATCCGGAACTTTCTTTCGCAGCCATTTTTCAAACTTGGAAGCGACAATTCCTGTCACAAATGCCGGTAATACTGATCCCTGATATCCTGTTACTTTTAAAAATCCAAAGAAAATCAACGGCTGTGCCTCTCCTGATCCAACTGCATAAGCGCTTGGCAGGCTGCTGTTTACAAGCATCAATCCTAATACAATTCCAATTACCGGACTTCCGCCAAAATTCCGGAAGGTTGACCAGCACACTAAAGCCGGAAGAAATGCAAATGCCGTGTCTGTCAATACCTGTGTAAATGTAAGAAGATTCTGCGGAATACTATCAGCTGTCAGACCAAATACTGCAAGTACTGCCTCCTGAGTCAGAAGCCCTCTAAGTCCCATAAACAAACCAGTAGCTACAAGCACCGGGATAATTGGCACAAATACATCAGAAAACATTCTGATTGCTCTCTGAAATTTATTTCCATAAACTACCTTTTCTTTTTCCTCTGACTTTTCTTCGTCGCCTGTTCCTGTAACTTTTACAACTTCATCATAGATTCGGTTAACCAGACCTGTTCCGAGAATGATCTGATACTGTCCGGAATTAAAAAAGCTTCCTTTTACCTTCTCCAGATTTTCAACCTCTTTTACCTGAATCTTTTCTTTATCAGCTACTACAATACGAAGTCTTGTCGCACAATGTCTTACTGACACAACATTTTCCGTACCGCCAACCAGTTCAAGAATCTTTTTTGCTAATTCTTTATCACTCATTTTTCTCCTCTCCTTCTCCCATTAAATCATACATTTCCACGACTGTTTCTTTCATGAGTCCGCTTATTTTTACTTTTCCATTTTCTTCTTCCGTGAACATTCTCATAGAAAACACTTTGCTTCCCTGATTCACAAAAATTTCCATACTGGAAATATCAGACCAACATTCTATCGTTTCCAACGAATCAATCTTACAGGTTCTCTCATCATAATCTTTTGTAACCCAATTTTTTCTCTTTACAGAAATTATTTTTTCTACTTTTTTGTATTCTAGAATAACTTCTCTGTTCTGAAATTCTATTTTAAAAGAAGTTTCATTCTGAAGATTAGATAGTTTTGCACAGTATACTCTGTTCTTAAGAATTATTTCTCCACTTTGTCTTTCCTGCTCAGAAATCTTATGTATGCACAAACTTTTTTCCAATTCTCTTACCGGAAGCTGACACAGTTCTCCATTTCGATAAGAAAGCTCTCTTGGTAACGTCATACAATGGATACTGGATTCTCCTTCACCAAACAGCTTCTCTTCTTCCTCTTCCATTCTTGACATCCACGCAAACAGAATTTTTCTTCCATCCGGTGATGTAAATGTCTGCGGCGCATAAAAATCAAATCCCTGATCCATCTTTTTACGCCCTTCATCCAGATTCTGTACATTGCTATCTTCTATTTTTCCTGAAACTATGTCATTAAAATCAAACTCTTTATAAGCCGAAAAACTACAAAGTGAACTATCTCTTTCATTATCTCTGTGCTGCGGACAATAAAGCAAAATTCCTTGTCCATCTACCTGAAAATAATCCGGACATTCGACCATTTCATACTCCTTGGATTTTGCAAGCACTAATTCGAATTTCCAATTTTCCGCATCCTTGGAGCTACATAGTGCGACAGAACCTCTTCCATTTTTCATCTGTGCTCCGATCACCATATAATAGTCATCGCCGTCCTGCCATACTTTCGGATCCCTGAAGTGCTCGGTAAACTCCGTAGGTGTTGATACCACAATGCCTTTTTTCTGAAATGTCTTGCCATCCTCAGTAACTGCAAGGCACTGGCTGCTTTTTCTCACACCGCCGCTCTTATTATTTCCTGTATAGAATAAGCGAAGCTGACCATCCTTTATCAATGCACTCCCTGAGTAAACTCCATTTTGCTCATAAAACTGGTCCGGCAAAAGAGCACTTCCTTCCCAATTCCAATGAAGTAAATCCTTCGATGTAAAATGTCCCCATTCCTTGTAAGAATGATTCTTTTCAAATCGATTCCACTGAAAGAACACATGATACATATCCTTGTAAAAAACTAACCCATTAGGATCATTTAGCAGACCTCTGTCCGGTTCCAGATGATATTTCTGCCGTTTTATCATTTCTAAATGACCTCCCGTCCTTACTTTCTGGCGCCTGACTATATTAAACTATATTTTCCTATTTTGGAACATAGCATTTTCAGAAGAATATATGGAAAAAACTAACTTTTTGTATTATGATAGACTTATGATTGAATATAAAGAAACCAAACATTCTCTGGTATATAAAGCCAATAGTGATCTTTCTCTGTACAGTGCCGGTTATGAAGAATGTACACCTGGCTACAGTTATGGTCCGACTTTGAGATCATATCAGCTAATTCATTTTGTACTCAACGGGGAGGGAGAATTTCGTATTAATGAGCATGTGTTTCACCTAAAAGCAGGAGATGCATTTCTCATTCCGGCAGGTAAGATCACCTATTATGAAGCCTCAAAAACAAACCCTTGGTCTTATGCATGGATCAGCTTTATCGGCATCAGCTCGGAAAGTTATCTCTATCAGATTATGACTTCAACAGAAGATATTTATGTGATCCATGGTCTAGATACCCGAAAATATTACGATTCTATTTCCAGGATCATGCAATTAGATGCCTCATTGACCAGTCATTATTTTGAAGGAAATAGTATCCTGCTTCATATTATTTCCATGCTTTTTTCCGATGTTGATTTTCATGAAGCAGACACAAATAAACTGTCAATTATCGATGAAATTAAATTTTACTTTGACATCAATTATGCTGAGAATTTGAAGTTAAAAGATGTAGCTGACTATTTCGGCATCCATCAGAATTACCTTACACGGGCTTTCCATGAAAAGTTTGGAATCTCACCCAAAAAAATATCTGCTTCAACTGAAATTCAAAAAAGCTGCAAGGTTACTTGCAACTACACAACTTCCTGTTTCGATTATTTCCAATTCACTTGGATTTGAAGACCAGCTGGCATTTTCACGTACATTTAAAAAGTTTTATAATGTTTCGCCAACAGATTACCGGAGCCATTTAAAACCGTAACACTTCTTACGTTTTTTTCATCCATTTTCTATTACTCACCACCTGAAGAAGTGGGAGTTCTTCTCGTACTGAGATAAACAATCCGCAGAATACAAAGTTGCGAACTATACTGATACTTACAAAAA
>ENA-OQHF01002101-OQHF01002101.1-human-gut-metagenome-genome-assembly--contig:-NODE-2101-length-10326-cov-2.182665_pt1 | contig 10326 bp, 9 predicted proteins | sample MGYA00242559_ERZ504709 | MGnify/ENA primary metagenome ERZ504709 (study PRJEB26092, sample SAMD00036203) | human gut metagenome | host: Homo sapiens | study: EMG produced TPA metagenomics assembly of...
GATGTCCTCACTGCGGCGGTGAGGCGTTCCCGTGGGTGCGGGGATATGGCAATTTTCTTCAGGGTAAGAAATATGAGGGAGAATATCAGAAAATATCCGATTATATTTTGAAAAAACAAGGACAGGAAGATAGTGTTCTTAGAGCTTGGGGTGGGAAGGATGACACCGATGTTTATTCAGGAACCTTTCTGGAACCTGACACTTTCCCTTCCTCATGCACGGTATATTGCTGTGAATAATAAATATGATTTCCTGCCTCAGCAGATTGAGGACAAGGGGATGACGATTGTGGGGGATATTGCAAAAGTCTTAAGGGATGCTGTGAAAATTAGCTGGAAGATGACCTGAAGGAAATGCTTGTAAGTTTGAAAGAAGCAGTGAAGCAATACAGATGAACAAAAAATTTCGATATGAGAAGTGAAAAGAAGGAGTAGACAGTATGAGTGATCTGAAAAAAATTGGACGGAAAAATAAAAAGAGCGGATGCCATCTGATCGGAGCGAGCAATGGACTTTCCATTACGGAAGGACTGCATCTTTTTGCGGATGATCAGGCGTTCCGGGAATTATTCGGCGATCTGAAAAAGAAATATGGGTTGACATGTATCCTGCACGGCATGAGCGCACAGTGGCCTGCAGAAGAAGAAAAATGGGGATTTTGGAGCAGGCTGATCAATCATTACTGCGGTGAATATAAAGAGAGTAAAGTGATGTCAGACCTGAAAGCGATCATAGGAGAGAAAGATTATTTTGTGGTTACATCCAACGGAGAGTGCCATTTTGAGATGTGTGGTTTTGATCCAGAGAAAATCTATGAGATAGAAGGGAACTGGTTGACTATGCAGTGTGCGTCCGGATGTCATCAGAAGCTGTATCCTGTGCTGGATCTTGCGGAGAAGATGGCGTCAGAGGAGCAGGACGGGAAAATCCCATTAGAGCTGGTTCCTCGCTGCCCGGAGTGCGGAGGTCCCATGAAGATTCATATGATCGGGCCCAATTTTATCCAGCCGACAGCGGAAAAGGAACGTCTGGATACTTTCCTGAAGAAATATCAAGGGAAAAACCTTGTGATCCTGGAACTGGGGATCGGATGGAGAAACCAGCTGATCAAAGCTCCCCTTATGCGGTTGACGGCTCAAGAGCCGAACGCAGCCTATATAACGATCAATCTCGGAGAAGTGTACATTACGGAAGATATTAAGGAGAAATCTTTTGGAGTGAACGGATATCTGGACGAAACGCTTGCTGCTTTGAAAAAAGAGGCAGAGTCTTTTGTTAGTGCAGTGTGAACTTGCAACTTAATGCGAATGGTGATGTGCATGTAAAAGGCAATTGCAATCTTTTGTCCGCCATAAATCAAAACTGAAAATACAGAAAAAGGAGCATTTTAAAGATGATAACGACAAAAAGTAAAAGCTATGAAGAACAGGTAAAACTGTTTGCCGAACACATCAAAGAGGCTGGTGCCATTGTTGTGGGAGCAGCCTCGGGAATGTCAGCTGCCGCAGGCTACCGGCACTACTATGAACGGGATAAGGACTTTGTAGAGAATTTAGGTGATTTTGAAAAAAAACATGGCTACCACAATTCCTTTGATGGGTTCTATTATCACTACCGTACCAGCGAGGAACGGTGGGCATTCATTGCCCGGAACCTGTGCATGATCCTGGACGCCAGGACCGGACAGCCCTATTATGATCTGTCTGAAATTTTGAAAGATAAAAACTATTATATCCTGACGACCAATCAGGATACACAGTTTAGCCGTATATTCTCGGAGGAAAAAATCAGCGCGATTCAGGGAGACTGGCGGTATTTCCAGTGCAGTCGTCGGTGTCATGACGAGCTTTATGATTCTGTGGAAACACTACATAAGCTGAATGACGCCATTGGTCCTGACCTGCGGGTTCCTACGGATATGATTCCTCGCTGCCCGAAGTGCGGCGCGGAAATGGAACCATGGGTACGTTCATGGGTGTTTCTGGAGGGCAAAAAGTACCATGAAGAACACAACAAACTCAATACGTTCCTGAAAAAGAATATGCATAAAAAGGTTTTGTTTCTGGAGCTCGGTGTGGGTCGTATGACGCCGATGTTCATTCAAGAGCCATTTTGGAACCTCACTTACACATGGCCGGGCGCCTTCTATATCACCATCAATCCGCGGGATGCCATTGTGCCGGATGAACTAAAAAAATAAGGGGATGGCAATCCGGGAAGATATTGCAAAGGTATTGACTGACACCAGAAAGATTTTGAGTGGGGAAATGAAATGAGAGCAGAGAGCATCAGAACCACGACAGAATTGCTCCGGCAGGCGGATGCAGTGCTTGTAGGAGCAGGCTCCGGGCTGTCCAGCGCGGCTGGCTATAATCATTATCATCATAATACCGTATTTGAAGAAAACTTCCATGATTTTGAGAAAGCCTATGGAATTCAAAGTCTTTTTCAGGGGTTCTATTACGTTTACTCAAAGCCGGAACAGCAGTGGGGTTTTTACTCACGCTATATAAGATTTATGGAAGAAGCACCTGTGGGTCAGCCGTACATTGACCTTCTGGAGATTTTGAGAGAAAAGGAATATTTTATTTTGACGACAAATTGTGATATTCAGGTTCCAAAGGTTTTCCCGGAGGAAAGAACTTGCCAGTTCCAGGGGGACTTCCGCTATTTTCAGTGCAGCCAGCCATGCCATGACAAACTGTATGAAAATCACGGACTGGTCGAGGATATGTTAAAGAGCATGAACGGCCTGGAAGTTCCGTCAGAACTGATTCCCCGCTGTCCTGTCTGCGGCTGGAAAAATGGTTCCGTGGGTGCAGGACAGTACATTTTTACAGGGCGAAGCATGGAAAATCGCATATCGAAGATATGAGAATTTTGTCCGTAAAAATCAGGATAAAAAGCTGCTCCTGCTGGAATTAGGAGTAGGCGATATGACGCCCAGCGTGATTAAACTTCCCTTTTGGAAGATGGCCGACAAATTTCCAGAAACATTTCTGGTGACAGTGAATCTTGCGAAAGAGAGTTCGCCAGAACATCTAAAAGGAAAGAGTCTAGCGGTATGTGAAGATTTATCCCTCTTTCTACATGAGCTTAAGGAGAATATGTAATGAAAAAGAATGTAAAAATCACAATATTAAAGTCAGAAGTTGCCCATGAACCGGCAAGGTAATATGCATTCCCCATTTTGAAGCCTGCCCGTTTCATAAACCAGGACAGGTTTTTGTCAGTGACGGTAAAAACAAACCGGAAAAGCTGTGCTTTCCATGCGGGAACATGGGCAGATACGGAACCGAATGCCTTTTATATTACCTTTAATAAGGGCGAGATTTACATTCCACATCAGATTCAGAATAAGGCGATGGGCATGGACAGAGATCTTGCACTGATTCTGCTGGAAGTTCTGAAAACTTAAAGCAGTTTTAAGGAGAAATTTTGTTTACTTTGAAAGATGGGAGGAAGGATAGTGACGCAGTTTGATAAAAGAAACATCAGCATGATGATGGATCTGTATGAGATGACAATGGCAAATGGCTACTTCGCTAACCAGCAGAAAACGCAGAAGGTCGTTTTTGATGTGTTTTACCGGAAGAATCCCGACCAGGGCGGCTATGCGGTATTTGCCGGTCTGGAGCAGGTAGTTGAATATGCAGAAAATCTGCATTTCGACAGCGCGGACATAGATTATTTCCGCTCTCTGAATCTGTTTTCAGAAGAATTTCTGCAATATTTGAAAGAGTTCCGATTTACAGGAGATATTTATGCTTTTCCAGAAGGAACGGTTATGTACCCCAACGAGCCGGTCATTACGGTCGTTGCATCTCTGATTGATGCACAGCTGATCGAGACGGCGATTCTCACTCAGGTCAATCACCAATCCCTGATTGCCACCAAGACCAGCCGGATTGTCCGGGCAGCGCAGGGACGCATTGTCTCAGATTTTGGAGCAAGGCGGGCGCATAATATTGATGCGGCAGTCTACGGCGCAAGGGCAGCATATATCGGTGGGGCTTCCGGTACGGCCACTGTAATGGCAGGTCAGAAATTTAGAATCCCGGTGAACGGGACAATGGCGCATAGCTGGGTCATGTATTTTAAAGATGAATATGAGGCGTTTCGGCGATATGCGGAGATTTACCCGGACAATGTAGTGCTCCTGGTAGATACCTATGATGTGCTTCATTCCGGCGTACCTAATGCGATCCGTGTTGCAAAAGAGGTGCTGGAGCCGATGAACCGGCGTTTGAAAGGAGTGCGCCTGGATTCAGGAGACTTGGCGTACCTCTCTAAAAAAGTCCGGAAAATGCTGGACGATGCAGGGCTTGAAGATTGTAAAATCGTAGTGTCAAACAGTCTTGATGAATATACGATTACTTCTATTTTGTATCAGGGCGGGAAGATTGACAGCTTTGGCGTTGGGGAACGGTTGATTACGGCAAAGAGCGATCCTGTGTTTGGAGCAGTTTATAAGATTTCGGCGGTGAAAGAAAACGGCTCCTTTGTTCCGAGGATTAAAGTATCGGAAACCGTAGAGAAAATCACCAATCCCGGGTTAAAGCAGGTATATCGAATATTTGGCGATTGTGGGCAGGCGGTTGCTGATCTGATTACAGGTGCGGAGGAAGAAGTGGATTTAACAAATCCGTACCGCTATGTCGATCCAGAAAAGCCGTGGAAGAACCGACATTTTGAAAATTGTACTGCAAAGAAACTGCAAAAGCTGATAGTCAAAAACGGCAGACGTATAGCCCCAGTACAATCTCTGGAAGAAATCAGGGCATATGTGAAAAGGCAGCTTGATACGGAAATTTGGCCGGAGGAACAACGGTTTGAAAATCCTCACAAGCATTATCTGGATATGAGTCCGGCATATTATGAAATGAAAATGAATCTGCTGGACGAAGCAAGGAATCTGTAAGAAATATTTGAAGAACCAGTCGGATTTATATATGAATCTGAGTCTGGCAGCAAAGAAAAAAAGAACCTATGACAGAAGTAATCCCACTTATAAGTGGGTGGCACTTGCAATTGTGATCATGGGTGCGGCAGCATTTGTTTATGGCATTTATGCATTAACGACACATGCAGGATTTGGAATGTATTTTTTATTGTTTGGTCTTGCGGCAATCTTTCTTTTTGCCGGTGCGAATGTGCTTCCTACATCAAAAAATAACAGAAAATATATTGAAAATCAGCTTTCGGGAGTCATTGAGCAGATGGAAGAATATATCAGAAAGTATCCGGAATTTCCAATACCTGCTCATTATGCTCATCCAATTGTGCTACAGAGAATGCAGGAGATCATGAGAGAAGAACGGGCAAAAACAATTCCTGAAGCATTACAGGTTTTGAAAAGCGATTTGAAAGCATTGAATTCGGATGTAGTGGTCGAGAAAGAAGAATATGATGAAATCGTAGCAATTAAACCGATGTTTCTTGTTATGGATTATGTGTAAAACTATAGATTATTATAATAATTAAAATATTGTTTCGTCATCTTGAATATGCTATACTTGAATTATGTTTATAGGGGCAAAGCTGTTGAAAAACTGTGACGCAAAGCCAAAGGGACTAAGGCAGTACGCTATGTCAGCCGGTTGCAATAAGAAGATGCGAATAGGTTAATAGAGTAAGTGAAAAAAGTTATTCGGCTTAAATTTTAGTCACCTGTATAACGCAGGTGACTTTTTTGTTTCATAGGAAATTACATTTTCTATGTAGAAAAGCTTCCGGCAGAATGCATAGGAGATGAGGGAAATGAAAAAGGAAGAAATGGAAAAAATTGAAGCATTCTGCATTTTGCTCATTGTGACATTGTTGCTTATTTTTGTCAGAATACTGTATCAGCCGGGTACGGAGTCGGAAAGGGGCGAGTTGTACACCTTCAGCAATGGATGGTATCAGCTGAAGGATGGGAAAAAGACGGAGCTCAAATTGCCGTGTTTTGTTACAGCGGATAAAGATGGGCAGATCATTCTTTACAATGATATGTTATCAGAGGCTGATAAGGGAAAAATCTTGTCAATCCGAGGAATACAGGATCAGCTGGAAGTCTGCATAGGAGACCGGCTTCTCTACCAATATAAGGATAACAGATTTGAAAAAAACAGGCAGATGAAAGGGAAAATATGGGCAGATATTTCTTTGCCGGAGAAAATCGGGCAGGAAGTGTTATCAATCAGCTATGAAACTAAAAAGAATGCCAGACTATATGTGTATGCCCCGATGATCGGAGAGTTTTGTTTTCTTTTTAGGCAGCATCTGCTAGAATCAATTTTTTCGATACTGATGATTTTGGGAATGACTGGTCTCGGTATCGTCTCGGTAATTGTCTTTTTATATACCAGACACAGACAAATTGTAGAAAAGAGATTTTTAAATGTAGCACTGTTTTTGATTCTATGCAGTTTGTGGTGCATTTTTGATTCAGGGATTTATCAGATGTATGGAAGTCAGAACGCAGCAGGAACACTGATATCCTTTTATGCGTTTATGACGATGCCTGTTCCCATGCTGTTATTTATACAAAATACAGTGAGTGAAAGTGTAAGATGGATACCGCAGGTCTGGATTTTTCTTCTTTATGCAAATGCTGTTTTACAGGGATTCTTGTATTTTCTGTTTAGGATTCCTTTTATAGACATGTTATTTATCACACATCTTTTATTATTTACGGGGGTTGTGTCTATGATTCTTCTTTTGTGGAAAGAGTATCGGAAAACGCAGGAGAAGGAAGTAAATCTCTGTCTAAAGGCATTTGGTGTATTAGGGATAAGCGGTGTAATCGCACTGGTACTGTACTGGGTATTATCCATTTACTGGTATGAATCTATTTTCCAGTTTGGCATTCTTCTTTATATTGCTGTTTTATTTTGGGGATTGCTTTGTAAAGTATCCAACAACATTCAGTTTTGCCTGGAACAGGAGGTTTATAGGAGAATGTCCTTGGAAGACCGGATGACAGATATGAAAAACCGGAAATCATTTGAGATGTATCTTGAAGAGATCCAGGAGGGTGCGATTTTACTTGAAAATGTATTATTGTTGTTTGTGAAAATTGCAGAACTGAAGAAGATTAATGATATGTCTGGAAGACAGATGGGTGATGAAACGGTTATCCGAACGGCAAGAAGCATCCAGAGTGCAGAAAGAAGTGTTCTGGAACAGCAGGCAGTAAGTTTTCGTGTTGATGGTGGTGAGTTTGCGATTATCGTAAAAAACCCGCAAAAGACACCGGAAGAATGGGAGCATTTTATAAAAGAAGAGATGAAAGAAGAATGTGGAAACAGACAGCCTGTGCGGCTGAAGTTCGGGTATAGTTATCTGAGAAAAAAAGAATGGTAGTCTTCTTTCGTTCAGTGACTGGAAACAGCAGGCAGACGATATGCTTTGTTCAAATAAATAAAAACCGGCGGAGGATAAATATGACTTATAATATAGATTTTCTTATTGCGGCAATGGTTATATTGTTGCTGGTTTTATGGTATTTTCTGGGACAGAAAAGAGCAGAGGATCTGAATAATCAGGTATTCCTTTTCTTTGCCATCATCGGTATTTTAGATGTAGTTGCGGAACTTGCCAGTAATTATTATATTTCTTTTCCAGATAGTAATTGTGAAATTGCTGCAATGCTTGCAACAACGATCTTTTATCTGCTTCAGGCATTGCTGCCGTTTACGGTGATCTGTTATATTCAAGACATTACATGATAATAAGATCATTTCGGCAAAAAAGATGTTTTTATCAGGTGTGCCGACATTCATTCTGATGGGGATGATTCTGACAAACCCGTTCACAGAAAAGCTGTTTTATTTTGATATACCGGCAGGCTATATGAAAGGTCCATGGTATATGCTGATGTATTACAGTGCACTTTGTCATATGGCAGCAGCCTTGATCCTTATTGTCATATGGCGGAAAAAACTGGGCTATCGAAAAGTGAAGGTCCTGCTGGAAATCCTGTTGATATCCGGTGCGGGAGTGGTGATCCAGCTTTTATATCATCCGCTTCTTACAACAGGGTTTGGTATGAGTCTGGGAATTCTGGCACTATTTATTACGATCAACAATCCTCATGCAAATATCGATACACTTACCGGATTATACAATCATCTGTATCTGGTCAGAAAAAGCAATGAGCTGATCAGTGCGGAAAAATCATTTCACATTATTACGGTGTATCTTTATCAATTGAGGCACATTAATAAAATCGCAGGGGTACAGGGCGGTAATTCAATCTTAAAGCTGACAGCAAGAAAACTTGGTGAGATGTGCGGGAAAAAAGCATTTCGTACAACGGGAAAGCGTTTTATGATACTTACCGGTTCACTTGAAGAATATGAATATTATCTTACGCAGCTGAAGAGAATGTTTGATGGGAACAGTAAGCTGAATGTCAACAATAAAATTATTACGGTGCCTGTGATCATAAGCGGGATCATGAATGCGCAGAAACTTGGAGACAGTGGGCTTATTCTGGAATATGCAGAATATCTGGAAGCTTTATCTGCGAAAAGTGGTCTGACAGAGGTGATACAGGATGATCATCAGACGATGAATGGTTTTCTGTATAATAAACGGGTGGAGCAGTATCTGCATAAGGCGATTACAGAGGATCTGTTTGAAATTTACTATCAGCCGGTTTATTCTACACGGAAAAAAATGCTTTATCACATTGGAAGCACTAAGTCGCCTTCAGCATCCGGAGCTTGGCTGGATCGCACCGGATGTATTTATTCAGATCGCAGAAAAGAATCACATGATCGAACAGATCACAGATTTACAGTTTAGCCGTGTCTGCAGATTTTTGGGAGAAAACCGGTATCTGATGGAGCATCTTCTGAATGTAAAAGTGAACCTGTCTTCTCTGGATCTGATGAGAAATGACTGTAGCAGACATTTTATCCGGATTATGGATGCTTATAAGATTCCACATAACTGGATACAGTTTGAGATCACGGAAACGGTTGCGACTGAATACAATGCAGGTCTGAGAAGAGTTGCGGAGGAATTTACGGCCGCTGGCATCGGTTTTGTCTGGATGATTTTGGTTCCGGATATGCAAATCTGAATACGGTAATGAGGCTTCCGTTTTCTGTGATCAAGGTTGACAGATCTCTGCTTTTTGATATCTGTAGGGATGAGAAACGGGCAATTTCTATGAAAGCGTTGTAGAAACATTTCATAAAATGAATTATCATATCGTTTCCGAAGGAGTGGAAACACAGGAAGAAATGGAACAGATCAGCAGCTGGGGAGTCGATATGATCCAGGGCTATTATTTTCCAAGCCGCTTCCTGAAAAAGAGCTTTTGGAATTGCTGAAGAAGCAGGATAATATAGAAAGATAAAATTAAGAGGCAATTCATCAGGCAGACAAATTAATGTATGAAAATAAAAGAATGTCATAAAGAGGAGAAAAGAAAATGTTACTTATTAAAAATGCAAAAGTTTATGCACCGGAGTATGTTGGAAAAAAGGATCTTTTAGTATGTGGGGGAAAAATTGAATGTATGGAAGATAAGATCGAGGATTTTCCGATCGTATGTGAAGTTATTGATGCAGAGGAAAGAATTCTTACACCGGGGTTTATTGATCAGCATGTTCATGTTACCGGAGGCGGTGGGGAAGGAAGCTTTCATACCCGTACACCGGAACTTCAGCTGTCAGAACTGGTAAAAGGCGGAATTACAACGGTTGTAGGACTTCTTGGAACGGACGGACTTACAAGGAGTGTTGAAAATCTTTACGCAAAAGTACAGGCTTTATGCGAAGAAGGGGTAAGTGCGTATATGCTTACCGGTGCATATGGATATCCAAGTCCGACTATTACCGGAGAGGTAGATCGGGATATTATGTTTGTTGAAAAAGTACTTGGCGTGAAACTTGCCATTTCAGATCATCGGGCACCGAATGTGACGGAAAGTGAACTGATCCAACTTGCAAGCAAGACCAGAACGGCAGGTATGTTAAGCGGAAAACCTGGAATCGTGGTGCTGCATATGGGAGATGCAGATGCTGGATTGTCGCCGGTGTTTGAAGCTTTGGAAAAGAGTATGATTCCGATCAAGATTTTCCGTCCGACTCATGTGAACCGCAGAAAAGGTCTTCTGGAAGAGGGCTATCAGTTGCTTGAAAAGGGTGGATACATCGATCTCACCTGTGGCATCAGTGAAGACTTTTGTCCGGGCGGATGCATTTTAGAAGCAAAAGAAAAGGGAATCCCGACAGAGCATATTACCATCAGCTCCGACGGACACGGAAGCTGGTCAAAATACAGAGAAGACGGAAGCCTGTTGGAAATCGGTGTTTCCTCAGTAGATGCG
>ENA-OQHF01002103-OQHF01002103.1-human-gut-metagenome-genome-assembly--contig:-NODE-2103-length-10317-cov-2.784593_pt1 | contig 10317 bp, 9 predicted proteins | sample MGYA00242559_ERZ504709 | MGnify/ENA primary metagenome ERZ504709 (study PRJEB26092, sample SAMD00036203) | human gut metagenome | host: Homo sapiens | study: EMG produced TPA metagenomics assembly of...
CATTTCTTCATGCTTAACCATTCGTTTTTGACAACATTTCAATGACCTCTTTAGTGTTTCCGAACCAGCTTTTGCCGGTTCTATTGTTTAACGTTTAATTTTTCGGTAAAAATTTACCGAAGTATTGTGTTTCATGAAACAAGAGTTTTCTTTTTTGTTGGATGAAAAACTGAATTTTTTCAGTTTAAATCCTTACCTTTGCAAACAAAATAATTAAAGAAGAGATATGTTAGCAAAAATAGAACAGTTGCTTCAGGAAGTAAAAGGACTCACAGCGCAGAATCCAGAAGAACTGGAAGCGTTACGAATCAAATACCTGAGCAAAAAAGGTGCCATCAACGCACTGATGGCTGACTTCCGTAATGTACCTGCTGAACAGAAGAAAGAAGTAGGTATGAAATTAAATGAGTTGAAGAACCTTGCACAGGAACGGATTGCAACCTTAAAAGAAGCATTCGATAACCAGGACAACGGAGCTGCCGAACTTGACCTGACCCGTACGGCTTACCCGGTTAATCTTGGAACACGTCATCCGTTGACGATTGTCCGCAATGAAATCATCGACATTTTCAGCTGTATGGGCTTTACTATTGCCGACGGTCCGGAAGTAGAAGATGACTGGCATGTATTCTCTTCCATGAACTTTGCAGAAGACCATCCCGCACGCGACATGCAGGATACATTCTTCATTGAAAGTCACCCTGACATTATTCTTCGTACACACACCTCTTCTGTACAGAGCCGTGTGATGGAAGTATCACAGCCTCCTATCCGTGTAATCTGTCCGGGACGTGTATATCGTAATGAAGCTATCAGCTACCGTGCACACTGTTTCTTCCATCAGGTAGAGGGTCTGTATATCGACAAGAACGTTTCATTTACAGACTTAAAACAGGTGTTGCTGCAGTTTGCACAAGAAATGTTCGGTCCGGAAACTAAAATCCGTCTTCGTCCGTCTTACTTCCCGTTCACAGAACCCAGTGCTGAAATGGATATCAGCTGTGACATCTGTGGTGGCGAAGGTTGTCCGTTCTGTAAATATACCGGATGGGTAGAAATTTTGGGATGCGGTATGGTAGACCCGGCTGTACTGGAAGCAAACGGTATCGACAGTAAAGTCTACACCGGTTATGCATTTGGTATGGGAGTGGAACGTATCACCAACCTGAAATACAAAGTTAAAGACTTGCGTATGTTCTCTGAAAATGACACACGCTTCCTTGAAGAATTTGAATCAGCTAACTGATTTATCGTAACATCATCATAAGAACACGGATTACACCGGAGGTATCGACTTCCTTAGTGTAATCCGTGTTTATCTATTCAAACCTGCCATCTCCCCTTTTTCTTTCGGCGAAATATGGAAAAAGAAAGACTTGTCACCCCGAGTTTCTGTGCCATCCTGGCTGCCAACTTCCTGCTCTATTTCGGATTTTGGCTCCTTACTCCCATCCTTCCGTTTTACTTGTCGGAAGTATTCCACACTTCACATACCGCTATTGGAGTCATTCTTTCCTGCTATACGATTTCCTCTTTATGTATCCGTCCCTTCTCCGGGTATATTCTGGATACATTTGCCCGGAAACCATTATACCTGCTGGCTTATTTCATTTTTACACTGATTTTTGCCGGCTATATGACTGCAACAGCGCTGACCTTATTTATTATCTTCCGCATTGTACACGGATTTTCGTTCGGTATGGTTACGGTAGGAGGAAACACGCTGGTTATCGACATCATGCCGTCTTCCCGACGGGGAGAAGGATTGGGTTACTACGGACTGACCAATAACATTGCCATGTCTATCGGCCCCATGTTCGGTCTGTTTCTGCACAGTGGAGGTGCTTCTTATACGACTATTTTCTCGTATGCGCTCGGTTCATGTGTAATCGGATTTATAGCAGCTTGGACCGTCCGCACACCTTATAAGGCTCCAGTGAAGCGTGCCCCTATATCGCTCGACCGCTTCATTCTGCTGAAAGGACTTCCTGCCGGATTCACCCTCCTGCTACTCTCCATTCCTTATGGAATGACTACCAACTACGTGGCTATGTATGCGCAAGAAATAGGTATTACGGCAGAAACCGGATTCTTCTTTACGCTGATGGCTGTCGGCATGGCAGTGAGCCGCCTGTTCAGTGGCCGACTTGTCGACAAAGGATTAGTCACCAAAGTAATTGCGGCAGGATTGTATCTGGTAAGTGGATGTTACTTCGCCCTGACCGCATGCGGATGGTTGGTCAACTGGAATTTAGAACTGACTACGGGAATTTTCTTTCTGATTTCACTGCTGTTAGGAATAGGATTTGGTACCATGTTTCCGGCCTACAACACCCTGTTTGTGAACTTAGCCCCCAACAGCCAGCGTGGCACAGCTACCAGCACCTACCTGACCTCATGGGATGTTGGTTTAGGTATAGGTATGCTTACTGGAGGATATTTGGCCGAAATAGCCACCTTCAAAATAGCCTACCTGTTCGGAGCCTCACTGACAGTAGTATCACTACTTTATTTCCACCTCAAGGCAGGACCTCATTTTGAAAAGAACCGATTAAGATAAATCCGATTACTCTTTATACGTAAACACAAAGATATGCGACAAGCGATTGTTTACTTCCGTAAACTGTATAGAAAGAATAAAAGAGCGGAATAAATCGGCATGACGAATAAAGAATGGAGGAAGATATGAAGCAAACTGCTCTGGGGCAGCTGCCACTTTTTCCATATCAGCCACCATAATATAGGAAGCGTCACGCGATAAATTTGACACACACTCGTCAAACAAGGTATGAGAAGGAGAGGCGATTACCTTGGAAATACAAGAGTCTACCCGTTCACGCCCCGATACTACAAGCAAACTGTCCGACTCAGAAACTACAGGAACTGTATGGACAGCCTGCAACATACGGTCTAGACAATCAGCCTGCTCTTCTTTCATCTGCCCGCTCAGATAGAATACTTCGCTGTTCAAATGAATGTCATATTCACTCCAGCTATGACAGGATTCTTTTCCTAAGAATGGAACGGAAGGTGTACGCCCATAAATCGTAATAAAGCTTGCCGGCTGAGTATGATGAATAGAAGTAAAAACAGAATCTTCACGAAGCGAATTATTATCCTTCACCGCATCAATCACCTGCTCTATCAGTTTTTTCTGATAGCTGACCACTACCAGTCCGTCTGTAGTGTACACTGACAGATATCGCGTAGAACTGAGCGGATAAATTTCTATTTTCTTACCGCGATAAGTTTCTTTCTTGGGTACGAAATCAGCACCATGCTTCCCTTTTACCGCCTCAATAAGCTGGTGTTTCCCTTCTTTTCCTATGCGGAAATAAGCCACCACATCCATGGCAGTATGAGGACGATGAAAACTAATTACTACATGATTCATTTGATAGGAAAGCCCATGGGCTGCTGCAGAAGAATAACGGCTCAAATCACTCAAGATGTCATTCATTAAGCCCGCACGATGAAGCGTGTCCAACTGGGAAGAATATGCAGCCTGCGAAAAGACATGCATAAAATTATCAATGTTATCCGTTTCAAGAATGCCCGCACAGTCTTTAGGAACAAATTCAAAAATATCCACACGGTTTTCCTTGTCGGCCATACTCAAACGGGCAAAACCATAAAAAGCAATCCCGATACAAAAAAGTACCACGGAAAGCACTACTCCCAATTTTATAACCGAACGAATTTGCATCACACTTCACCTATTTCAGGCAAAGATAGCAAAAAACTTTTTAAAAAGTACAAACAAAAACGAAAGTTTTTATTGAATACTATTTACATTGTTTCAGTTTTTCAGCCAATTCAGCCCGAGAAACTCCCAACTCCAACGCTTTTTCGTACGCCTCTCGTGCTTCTGCCTTTTTTTCTGCTGCAAACAAATATCTCCCTTCATCACATAGCAAGAAGCATCCCGCGGGTCAAGTTTCAAGACTTCATCTAAATCGAACAAAGCAGCCTCTGCCTGTCCGTGTTCCCACTCCATATTGGCCCGCATCCGAAGTATGGATACATCACGAGGGTAATCTGAAACCAGCAGGTTCATAGCGTCCATCGCCGACTGATGCCGTCCTTCCTTCTCATCCAGCATGATAATCCCGATACGTGCTGTCTTGTTTTTCACATCCTGCTCCAGCACTACATTGTAGTCCACACGTGCTTCTTTATATTCGCGACGTTGCATGTAAATATAGGCACGAAAAAGACGGGCTTCCAGATTTTTGGGTAAAAGGTCTATCACATTACAATAATCCAGATAAGCCTTTTGCATCAAATCTTTTTCCAGATAGAGAGCAGCCCGGTTCAATAACATGGTGGTAGAATAGGGTATGATATTCAGTGCTAACGTATAGGATTCAATGGCCTCATCCGTCTTTCCCATGCGCTTCTGCACCGTACCTAAATTCGAAAACAGCAGGGCATTCCGGGCATTATCCGGTTCCATTTTCAGTGCTTGCCTGAAAAGACGTTCCGCCTGCACAAGACTGTCCTTTTTCACACAGTCCATTGCCTGCTCTACCACATCGTTATATGACTGGGCCTGCAAAGGAAGGCTGAGTACCCATACACAAAGAATCCACACAATGTATTTCATTTCTTCTTTCGTTTGAATTTGTGACGAAGGTAGTATTTCTTCCTCTAACTCAGGAGGGATTACAATATTTTTTTGTAAGTTTGAACAATCATTAAACAGACAATTATCATGAAAATAGAAAAAGCCATTTTTGCCTGCGGATGCTTCTGGGGGGTACAACATCAGATGGAGAGAGCCAAGGGAGTTATTCGCAGCACAGTAGGATATACGGGAGGAAAAGAACAACACCCAACTTATCAGGAAGTAAAAGCACACACTACAGGGCATGCCGAAGCTGTATTAGTGGAATACGATGCGGAGCAGACCACTTACAAGGAATTATGCAAACTTTTCTTCGAGATACACGACCCGGCACAGACAGACGGACAAGGTCCTGACATAGGTCCGCAGTACCGAAGTGAGATTTTCTACCTGAACGAAGCGCAGAAAGCAGAAGCTGAAGCAATCATCCAGCTGCTAAGAGAAAAAGGCTACGAGGTAAATACCCGCCTTACTCCGGCATCCGAATTCTGGCCGGCTGAAGATTATCACCAGCACTATTATGACAAGACAGGAGGAGAACCTTACTGCCACATCCGAGTCAAGAAGTTCTAAACATAAAAAGGGAGGTCTGCCATGAAGCGACCTCCCTTTCTTCTATTTAATAAGATATTTCGTTTTACGCCTTCTTAATATAGTCTACAATCCAAGCACCAACTTCTTTGGTTCCATATTTTGCTCCGCCTTCTACCTGAATTTCCGGAGTGCGTACATTGGCATCCAAAGAAGCATCTACTACACGACGGATAAGTGCACCTTCCTCCTTACAATCGAAATATTCAAACAACATGGCTACGGAAAGAATCTGTGCCAACGGATTGGCAATATTCAGTCCCTTTGCCTGTGGCCATGAACCGTGAATCGGTTCAAACACCGGTGTGCTCTCGCCTGTAGAAGCCGAAGGCAACAAGCCCATTGAGCCGCTGATTACTGAACCTTCGTCTGTCAAAATATCGCCGAACGTATTTTCTGTAACCATTACATCAAAGAACTTGGGTTCCTGAATCATCTTCATGGCTGCATTATCCACAAACATGTAGTCAGTTGTCACTTCCGGATACTGAGGAGCCATCTCCTGTGCAATCTGACGCCACAAACGAGAAGAAGCCAATACATTGGCTTTATCTACCACGGTCAGATGTTTACGACGTTTCATCGCATATTCAAAGCCGACTTTCAAGATTCGTTCAATTTCCGGACGAGTATACATATTTGTATCGTATGCCTTGTCATTATCCTGGTATTTTTCACCGAAATACATACCACCTGTCAGTTCACGGATACAGAGAAAATCTGCACCGTCTACCAGTTCGGCTTTCAACGGAGATTTGTGTACCAGACACTTGAAGGTCTGTACCGGACGAATATTGGCAAAAAGCCCTAATTTTTTACGCATAGCCAGCAAACCCTGTTCTGGACGTACCTTTGCGGTCGGGTCATTGTCAAATTTCGGGTCACCTACTGCTGAGAACAGCACGGCATCAGCATCCTTACAAATCTGATAAGTTTCTTCAGGGAACGGATCACCTACTTCATCGATAGCATGTGCTCCACAAAGTGCATATTTATAATCCACCTTGTGACCAAACTTTTCACAAACGGCTGTCATTACATCTACTCCCTGAACGGAGATTTCCGGTCCGATTCCGTCACCGGCTAATACTGCTATTTTAAAATCCATAATTGTACGCTTTTAATTTAAATCTTCTATCATGTTCAACATTTTAATTGTCGCCTTGATGGCTGCCTCTGTCTGGTCGGCATCAAACCCTCTTGTACGGAACTCCTTATCCTCATAATTCCAGGTGATAACGGTCTGCACAAAGGCATCCGTACGTCCGCCGGGAGGAATGGTCACAGCATAGTTCAGCAACATCGGGAATTTTCTTCCTAAAGTTCCTTTATATATTTTGCGCAACGCACGTACAAAAGCATCGTACTGTCCGTCGCCGCTGGAGCTTTCCTGATAGGTCTTCCCGTTAATCTCAATGCTAAGCGTGGCCATCGGCTTCAATCCCTTGGCGAGGGTTACAAAGTAACTAAGCAATTTCACCTTATTCTGTATGCCATCGTGCTTCAACACGTCACTGATGATATACGGCAAATCCTCGGGAGTGACCAGTTCTTTGCGGTCGCCCAATTCAATGATTCGTTCGGTGACTTTGCGCATGGACTCTTCATCCAGTTCCAGTCCCATACTCTCCAGATTCTTGCGGATGTTGGCTTTCCCGGAATTTTTTCCTAAGGCATATTCACGCACACGACCGAAACGTTCCGGAAGCAGGTCGTTGAAGTAGAGTTTATTCTTATTGTCTCCATCGGCATGTACGCCAGCCACCTGTGTAAACACACTCTCTCCCACAATGGGCTTGTTGGCAGGAATCGTCACACCGGAATAAGATTCCACTACCCGACTGACATCATTCAAGCGACTTTCATCGATGCGCGTAATGGCATGAAAATGGTCCTTCAAGATAGCCTGCACACTGGCCAGAGGAGCATTACCTGCCCGTTCTCCCAACCCGTTGATGGTGGTATGCAATCCTTTCACCCCACTCAATACAGCTGCTAATACGTTACTTACAGCCAAATCATAGTCATTGTGCGCGTGAAAATCAAAGTGAAGGTCAGGATAACGCTTCTTCATTTTACGCATGAATTCGATAACCTGCAAGGGATTGAGAATTCCCAAAGTATCAGGAAGCATAAAACGACGGATACCGCTGTCGCGCAAACCATCTACCAAACCGAATACATAGTCCGGTGAATCCTTAATACCATTACTCCAGTCTTCCAGATACAAATTGACTTCAAGTCCTCTTTCGTGCGCATAGTCTACCGTATTCCGTATGTCGGCCAGATGTTCCTCCAAAGTCTTCTTCAACTGATAGCGGCAATGCTTTTCAGAGCCTTTCGAAAGCAAGTTGATGACCTGTCCTCCTGCATCATGAATCCAGTCGACCGACATCTTTCCGTCAACGAATCCCAGGACTTCTACCCGCTGCAGTAAACCTCTGCGTGCAGCCCAGTCACAAATCATTTTTACTGCATTGAATTCACCATCCGACACGCGGGCTGAAGCAACTTCGATTCGGTCTACCTTCAAATCCTCCAGCAACAAACGGGCTATCATCAACTTCTCGTGAGGGACAAACGATACGCCACTGGTCTGTTCTCCGTCGCGTAACGTAGTGTCCATTATCTCTATTCTCGGATGATTATTCATAATCACTCTTTTTTACGGTCAGTTGCGTGCCTTTTCAAAAGCCTCTATCTTATCTTTGTTCTCTACCAAGAAGTCAATGTCATCCAGTCCGTTCATCAAACAATGCTTCTTATAAGCATTGATTTCAAATGTTTCAGACTTTCCGGTTGCTTTGTTGGTAATAGTCTGTGCCGGTAAGTTCACCTCTACTTCCATCTGAGGGTCTGCTTCAATCGAAGCAAACAGCTCTTTCAGGAACTCTTCGCTCACCACCACCGGCAAGACAAAGTTATTCAGTTCATTATTCTTATGAATATCGGCAAAGAAGCTTGAAACTACCACCCGAAAACCATATCCGGCAATAGCCCACGCAGCGTGTTCACGGCTGGAACCGCTACCGAAGTTCTTTCCGGCTACTAAAATCTGTCCGCTGTATTTAGGATTGTTCAGCACAAAATCCTTGTTCAACGAACCATCCGGATGATAACGCCAGTCGCGAAACAAATTGTCTCCGAAGAATTTTTCATCGCGTGTAGTTGCTTTCAGGAAGCGTGCCGGGATAATCTGGTCAGTATCCACATTTTCCAACGGCAAAGGGATACAAGTACTTGTTATGATATTGAATTTCTGTTTCATGACACTCATTTTTTACATTAACGTTCTTGGATCTGTTATCACACCGGTTACGGCAGCGGCAGCCGCAGTCAACGGACTTGCCAGCAAGGTACGTGAACCCGGTCCCTGGCGTCCTTCAAAGTTTCTATTACTTGTAGATACTGAATATTTTCCGGCAGGAATCTTGTCGTCGTTCATGGCCAGACAAGCGGAACATCCCGGCTGACGGATTTCAAATCCAGCTTCCTTCAATACTTTGTCAAGTCCTTCCTGACGAATCTGTTCATCTACCATCCAAGAACCCGGAACCAGCCATGCAGTGATATTATCAGCTTTCTTTCTTCCCTTCACAATAGAAGCAAACGCACGGAAGTCTTCAATACGTCCGTTGGTACAAGCTCCCAAGAACACATAATCTACTTTTTTGCCTAACAGACTTTCACCCGGCTGGAATCCCATGTATTGCATGGATTTTTCGAAAGAGCCTTTTTCTACTTCACTCATGCCTTCCGTGGTAGGAATATCCGATGTAACAGCCATACCCATACCCGGATTGGTTCCGTAAGTAATCATCGGCTGAATATCTGCAGCGTCATAACGTACTTCCTTATCAAATACCGCATCGTCGTCGCTCTTCAATGTTTTCCAGTAAGCCAGGGCCTTATCCCATTCTTCACCTTTGGGAGCATATTCACGTCCTTTGATGTATTCAAAGGTCACTTCATCCGGAGCAATCATACCTCCACGGGCTCCCATTTCAATCGACAAGTTGCACAATGTGAGACGTCCTTCCATGGTCAGACTGCGAATAGCTTCACCTGCATATTCCACAAAATATCCGGTCGCACCGCTTGTGGTCATTTTTGACATCATGTACAATGCAACGTCCTTTGCCGTAACACCTTTGCCCAGCTTACCGTCAATCGTGATACGCATGGTCTTGGGACGTGCCTGAAGGATACACTGTGAAGCCATTACCATTTCCACTTCACTGGTACCGATACCAAAAGCTACTGCTCCCATCGCTCCATGAGTAGAAGTATGTGAGTCACCACACACAATCGTCATGCCTGGCAGTGTCAGTCCTCGTTCCGGACCAACCACATGGATAATACCGTTTTTCTTGTTCATCATTCCGAAATGCGTCAGTCCGAAATCGGCTGCATTCTTTGCCAGCGCATCTACCTGTGCCTTAGATACAGGATCTTCGATAGGTTTGTCCTGGTCATGAGTCGGTGTATTGTGGTCCGGCATACAATAGATACGTTCCGGACGGAAGCACTTCAATCCACGGGCACGCATTCCGGCAAAAGCCTGCGGACTGGTTACCTCATGACAGTACAGACGGTCGATATACAACTGGGTAGGTCCGTCTTCCACCTTCTGCACGATGTGTGCATCCCATATTTTGTCGAATAATGTATTAGCCATACGTTTCTCGTTTAATTTATTATTTTCTGAATTTATTAATACAATCGATATATGCTTCTACTGATGCGGCAATGATGTCGGTGTTTGCGCCAAAGCCATAATACATCTGGCCGTCGTATTCCACCTGCATGTGTACTTTACCCACATCGTCACTACCCTTGCTGATGGCCTGAATAGTGAACTCTTTCAAAGTCATCTGGCGTTTGATAATCTGTTTCACAGCCTTGATAGCGGCATCCACCGGTCCATTACCTGTAGCAGCTGCTTCAAAGTGCTCTCCGCTGATATTCAGTCCAAGACTGGCTACCGAACGAACACCACACCACTTGTCACTTGCAGGTATTCCAGTTTGATATGGTGGTTCACATTACGGTCGGCTCCTGCCAATACCAAGATGTCATCGTCTGTGATATCCTTTTTC
>ENA-OQHF01002104-OQHF01002104.1-human-gut-metagenome-genome-assembly--contig:-NODE-2104-length-10308-cov-2.668500_pt1 | contig 10308 bp, 13 predicted proteins | sample MGYA00242559_ERZ504709 | MGnify/ENA primary metagenome ERZ504709 (study PRJEB26092, sample SAMD00036203) | human gut metagenome | host: Homo sapiens | study: EMG produced TPA metagenomics assembly of...
GAATCTTTGTAACTTCCCTTTCCTGTGATTTTTGCAACAGCTTTTGTTCCCGTTTTTGTATTATTAGAATAAGTTACTGTATAATCTGTGCCGCTTTTTAATGTTGTATTTCCAAGTTTAACAGTTACACCTGGCTTCTGCGGACTTCCATTGTAAGTTGCGGTTTTTACAGTTACCTTTGCCGTTTTGATGCTCTTTCTAACTACTGGTTTTGAAGCAACTACCTTTAAAGTGATACATTTACTGTTCGTTGGCATGGTCGTATATTTTTTGCCTGAGCTGTCTGACATGGTAAATGGAAGTTCTATAGAGCACTTCAGGTTCGGGATCGTTTTCAGTGTTTTAAGATTATCCATATAGTACAGCATATATCTTGCATCATTGACGCTAGATGTATTAAACTTACTGAGGTTTAGAGATTCCAGGCTGCTACAGGAGTTAAACATATATCCCATCTTTACCACTTCAGAAGTATTGAAATGGCTCACGTCCACAGCTTTTAACGCATAGCAGCGTGAAAACATTCCTTCCATAGATTTTACTTTTGATGTGTTAAATTCAGAAACATCCAGAGAAGTCATTTTTTTAAGCTCGCCAAACATAGAATTCATATCTACTACCTTGGATGTATCAAAATTTTTAATATTGAGGCTTGTTAAAGACTCATTTCCATAAAACATGAAATACATATTCTGTACATTAGAAGTATTAAAACTGTTCAGATCCAGAGACTTGAGCTTGCTCATAGTACAGAACATTTTGCCCATATCTTCTACATTTGATGTATTAAAGTTTCGTACATTTAACTGTGTAAGACTTTCGCACCGTTCGAACATACCGTTCATATATACAACATTTGCTGTATTGAAATTACTGACATTCAACTGTGTAAGGCTTTCACAGCAATAAAACATCTCCTCCATAGTCGTAACATTCGCTGTATTAAATCTGCTGACGTCCAACTGTTTAAGATTCCGACATTCACGGAACATTCCGCTCATCCTTGTCACTCTGGAAGTATTAAAATTCCGGACATTCAGCTGTGTAAGGCTTTCACAGCCTAAAAACATGCTATTCATATCATTAACTTTTGAAGTATCAAATTTACTGACATCCAGAGTTTTTAATTTACTGCAATTTCGGAACATTCCCTGCATATGAGATACATTTCCGGTTTTCAATGAACCAGTATCCAGCTGTGTAAGGCTTTCACAATCTGAGAACATAAAGGCCATGTCTGTCACCTTACTGAAATCACAGTTTTTAAAAGTGATCCTGGTAAGATTCCTGCATCCCTTAAACATAGCTCTTGTCTTTGTGATTCCGGAAATTTCAACTATGGCTGTTTTAATATCATCCTGCCATTTACTCCAGCCCCTTTCTGCATCCCAATAATAATCTGAGGTATCATAGTCACCGTTTCCTTTTAATGTAAGACATCCGGATGTATCAATTGACCAGGCAATATCTCCGGTGATTCCTCCATCCATCATGCTTGCGGAAGCACTTACAGCATCTTCTTCTCCATCAGAAAAGTCATCACTTTCTGCCATTTCTTCTGTTTCCGGTTCTTCCGAAAGATTTTCAGTGTCCTCCGACATTTCTATATTATCCGCTTCTTCCGGCTCTTCTTCTAATTCCTGTTCTGTGCTATCAGGTAATTCTGCTGCTTCATCGTCTGCTGAGATTCCATCTTCAAAAATATCTTCCTCAGAAAAACTTTCCTCTGGACTGTCAGTCTCCTCATTTACATTTTCCTGGACTGTTTTCGGTTCTGTCTCTGAAGCCATGGTTATCCCTGCATTGCCAAAGATCATAGACCCTGATAAAACGACACACAGAAGTTTTTGATCATTTTTCTCCTCATCCTGTTTTCTCCCTTTTTCTTTTTATACTAAAACGAAGTTCTGATTCTTCGCTTTGCTCCATCCAATTAGATCCCCAGATTTTCCAGTTCTTCACTCATATACTCTTTGAGATGCTCCTTTAAAGCCTTATGCTGAGGCAGGATAAGATCAAAATCCAGTGCCAGGATCTCACCAGCTGCTTCACTTGCATTCTTCAGGATTCCCGCATCATTGTAGATATCACCGATCTTAAATTCCATCAGTCCGCTCTGGCGGATACCGAAAAGATCTCCTGGGCCCCGAAGCTTCAGATCTTCTCCGGCTATATAAAATCCATCATTGGATTCATTGAGGATCTTCAGACGTTTAGAAGTATTTTCTTCATTATTTCCCTGGATAAAATGCAGTAAGACTGATGCTCTCCACGCCCTACACGGCCCCGAGCTGATGAAGCTGGGCAAGCCCAAAGCGTTCTGCATTTTTCTACCATCATGACGGTAGCATTTGGCACATTCACTCCAACCTCCACAACTGTGGTAGATACCAGTACCTGGATCTCGCCGGAAGCAAACGCCTCCATGATCCTGTTTTTTCTCTTTTGGCTTTCATCTTTCCGTGAAGGATTTCTACTTTGAATCTCCCCCGGCAAGGATCTCCTGAAGCTTTCTGGCATAATCTGTAACATTCTCTGCCTCCAGGCCTTCGCTCTCTTCCACCATAGGACAGATCACATAAGCCTGCCTTCCCATCTGCACCTGCTTTTCAATAAAAGAATACGCCTTGGGACGGTAGGAAGTTCCTACTACGCAATTCTTGATCGGAAGTCTTTTTGCAGGAAGCTCGTCAATGATCGAAATATCCAGATCTCCGTATAAAATGATCGCCAGTGTCCGGGGAATGGGGGTTGCGCTCATAACAAGTACATGAGGCGGATTTCCTCTGGTCGTCAGCGCTTCCCTCTGGCGAACGCCGAATCTGTGCTGCTCATCTGTGATCACAAGCCCCAGATTCTTATATTCCACCTTTTCCTGGATCAGGGCATGAGTTCCGATGATCACATTCACTTCACCGTCTGCAATCTTCTGATAGATCTCACGCTTCTGTCTGGCTGTGGTAGATCCTGTCAGAAGCACCGGATGGCAGGAAGCGATATTCTGTTCTTCCATCAGCCTCAGAAAGCCTTCGTAATGCTGATTTGCCAGAACCTCTGTCGGTACCATCAATGCACTCTGAAATCCATTCTCTGCTGAAAGTACCATAGCTAAAAATGCGATCACGGTCTTGCCGCTACCAACATCCCCCTGTACAAGCCTGGACATCAGCTTATGACCGCTCAGATCCCGTTCGATCTCATGCCAGACATTCTTCTGGGCTCCGGTCAGGTCATAGGGAAGCCCTTCTATGATTTCCTCGGTTGTCCATACTGGTTTCATTGGAAAAGTGTTTGGAGCCTCTTCTGTTTTCTCCTTCAAGAGCTGTATTGCCAGCACAAAAAGCAGAAATTCATCGAATACCAGACGTTTCCTGGCTGTGAGAAGCTCCTGCATATTTTTCGGAAAATGAACAGTCCGGATCGCATAATTAGCATCTGCGAGCTGATAGCGTTCCCGTATCTCCTCCGGCAGATATTCCCCATGGAGAGGCCTTGTATCCAAAATCTGATGGACCAACTTCGTGATCATCTTGTTGGAAAGTCCTTTCGTCAGACCATATACAGGCTGCATACTGTGAATGATTTCCTCATAAGCTGCCGGGGTAAAAATCTCCGGATGTTCCATCTGCGGACGGCCTTTTTTTCTGATGATCTTTCCTCTGAGGATAAACACACTGCCCTTTTTGAGTGTTCCCCTCAAATAAGGCGCATTGAACCAGGCAACCGGCAATCGGCCGCTTGCATCTGTCACAGTTGTTGTCAGAACCTGGAGATTGCGTATCTGGTTAATATAAATACCTGTTGCTATAGTGGCACGGATAGAGACTGTTTTGTCCTCCTCTGCTGATGCAATCTCCACAGGCTCCTCATATATATCGTAAGTCCGCGGATAATAACGGAGAAGCTCTTCCGCAGTCGTGATCCCGATCTTCTGGAAAAGCTTCTCTGTTTTCTCACCCACGCCTTTTAATTCACGCAAAGGTGTCTTTTCATTCATTTTTTATACTCTTTATTCTACAGAAATCAGATAGTAGTAGATCGGTTGTCCGCCCTGGTTCAGCTCAACCTCGCACTCCGGATATTTCTCAGTAAGAGAATCAGAAAGTGCCTCTGCATCTTCTTCCGATACATCCTCACCATAGTAAACACTGATGATCTCAGATTCCTCATCAACCATCTCTGCTACCATCTCCTCCGCTACCTGAAGTCGATCCCTGCCTACTGCAAGGATACCTGCATCACCGATTCCCATGATATCTCCCTCATGGATTTCCTTATCATCAATGCGTGTGTCACGAACTGCATAAGTAATCTGTCCGGTTTTTACTCTGGATATAGCATCTGTCATGGAAGCAAGATTCTCCTCGCCACCTTTTTCCGGAACAAAGCTGATCATTGCAGAAATTCCCTGTGGGATTGTCTTGGTTGGTACTACAATGATCTCCTTATCCTCAGTCAGATCCCTCGCCTGATTTGCTGCAAGGATAATATTCTTGTTATTCGGGAAAATATAAATTGTTTTTGCATTTACTTTCTCAATAGCATTGAGCATATCTTCGGTACTTGGATTCATAGTCTGACCGCCTTCGATCAGATAATCTACGCCAAGTTCACGGAAAATCTGAGAAAGTCCCTCGCCTACGGATACGGAAATAAATCCATGATCCTTAGGAGGTTCTTTGTTTTCTGCCTGTTCTTTTGCAAGTTTTTCCGCATCTTTGATCAGTTTTTCCTGATGTTCTTCTCTCATATTGTCAATCTTCATGCGGGAAAGCTGACCATACGTGAGTGCGCGTTCAAAAGCCTGTCCCGGATGATTGGTGTGTACGTGTACCTTGACAATCTCATCATCAGCCACCAAAACAATGGAATCACCGATGGAATCCAGAAATTCACGGAAACGGTCGATCTCATCCTGTGGAAGCGATTTTTCAAGAAGAATAATAAATTCTGTACAATATCCAAATTTGATATCTGCCTCTGCCTGAGGAGAAATTTTTGTGATCTTAGTAGCTACTGTTTCAAACTGGGAATAATCCACTTCTTTTCCATGATATCCGTCGATGGCACCACGGAAAACTTCCAGAAGTCCCTGTCCACCGGAATCCACTACTCCTGCTTCTTTCAGAACCGGAAGCATCTCCGGTGTTCTTGCAAGAGTTTCCTCTGCATGCTGAAAGATCCCGTCGAAAAAAGCATCCAGATCTTCTGCCGCATCAGCAAGCTCTGCTGCTCTGTCTGCTGCAGCTCTGGCTACAGTAAGAATGGTTCCCTCTTTTGGTTTCATAACTGCTTTGTATGCAGTTTCAACGCCTCGCTCCATAGCTGCGGCAATGGCAGGTGCATCCAGATCTGTAAGTTTACGCACACCTCTGGTAAATCCACGCAGAAGCTGTGACAGGATAACACCGGAATTACCTCTGGCTCCACGGAGGGAACCGGAAGAAATTGCCTTTGCCAGGGATTCCATATCCGGATCTGTAAGAGCACCTACTTCGGAAGCAGCAGACATGATGGTAAGCGTCATATTGGTTCCTGTATCTCCGTCAGGTACAGGAAACACATTCAGTTCATTGATCCATTCTTTCTTCGCTTCCAGATTTTTTGCTCCGGACAGAAACATTCTGGAAAGTATTTTAGCATCTATGGTTTTGTTATTCACCACAAGTTCCTCCTCTAAAACTAATCTATTGCACGTACGCCCTCAACCATAATGTTGATTTTCTCAATCTCCATTCCTGTAAAGGCTTCGACTTTATATTTTACATTGTTGACAAGATTGTCCGCAATAGTACTGATATTCACGCCATATGCTACGATGACATGAAAATTCAGCCGGATCTTGTTATCATCCGTGATCTTAACACTGATACCATGTTTCAGGCTGTCAATACGCAAAAGCTTGACCAGGCCATCCTTCATACTGATAGCTGCCATTCCGATGATGCCAAAACACTCTACCGCCACACTGCCGGCATAAGTCGCAATGACATCCGTATCAATTACAATCTGACCCAATCCGGAATCTATACGTCCATTCATATGGTTACCTCCATTGTTTCATTCAGATTAAATTATATAAAACTATTATAACCTTTTTTTTACGATTACGCAATGATAGAGTTCAACTTGTTTTGTCTTATAGAAAATTACTTTATTTTCAAAGCATCCTACATATCCGGAAATGGCATAAAATCAGCATTTCCAAGTCTTCATAGTATAAATATATTGCTTTTCTTGCAAGAACACAACGCTTAATTTCACCACGATCCGCCCTGTTCCTGGAGGTATAGGGTATTTTCCTTAAAACTCTTTGCAGAATTTTTGATAAATTTCCTTTTTTTGCTTGCAAAAGAGCAATTCATCTGTTAAAATGGTGACTGTTGATAAAAGGAGGTGCTATTCATGGCTAAATGTGCAATCTGCGATAAAGGAGCTCATTTCGGAAACAATGTGAGTCATTCCCATAGAAGATCCAACAAAATGTGGAAATCTAACGTTAAATCCGTCAGAGTAAAAACAACTGCCGGCGGAGCAAAGAAAATGTATGTATGTACTTCTTGTTTAAGATCCGGAAAAGTTGAAAGAGCGTAAGTAATATCGTATGCCCCCGTAGAATGCGGGGGCTGTTTTTTTATCTTTAAGACATATAAATCACAAGCGGGAAGTATGCCAGGTGCACACTTCCCGCTTATCTGCAAAACATATGATATCCGCATAGCAGACATATGACTGCCATTGCGATCACAATAAAATTCTCTGTAATAAGGATACCAAGAACCATGCCCACACCAATAAAAAACAGCATAAAACCAGTTAGCTTTCCCACTCCTGTCTGCTCATTTCCTGTTTTTTATTACAGTATATGCATGAAATCTAAATGGAATACTACTCTTCTTTCCCGTCTGTATCCTCAGCATTGCCTGCACCTGGCGCAAAACGGTTCACAAAATCCGGCACCATATCCAGAACCTTGGTAAGGCCATCCTGATTTTTTACGTTTACAAGTTTGGTGCTTCCATTCTGGATCACAAGTACTGCGCAGGGAGACATCTTTCCGGCAAGACCTCCGCCGCCGTTATTTTTCTTGTCCCCTTCAAAAGCTCCGGCTCCCACGCCGAAGGATACATCGACCAGAGGAAGGATAATGGTATCACCTACATGAATGGCATCGCCAACCACTGTTTTGGCCGATACAAAGCCATCCATTCCTTTAAATAATGAATTCACGGTATCTTTGAAATTATTCTCTTTCTCCATGTTTTACCTCCTTATGTCTCCATCGGTGGATGACGTATTTTATATTTTTATTGAAATAAAGCTCTGTTGCTGTTTTGAGAACTACAATTCCATAAATCCTTCCCTTTAACAGGATCTCTCCCTTAAGAACATTTTCATCATCAAAAAGGGGCGCTGCTTCGATCTTGTTTTTATGAAAAGGAATCGTCATTCCTAATACAGCCAATACCATACCTGTAACTGCCGGATCTTCATTGCCAAATGTGATCTTTCCGGTGATCCTTGTCGGAAGCACATGATAAATCAGATTTTTTTGCATTTTTCCACAGAAAGGAAAGAGCCTCTCTGGTTCGGGGATGGTCTAAAAATTCCTTCCACCAGTTTATCTTATCACAGAAATTTCGGATTGTTAATGCAAGACTTTGCAATTTTTTTCAGAATCCTTTTGGGGATTCCAAGAAAATTCTGTACGATTCGGATCAGATTTCCAACTGCAGTTTTTATTCTTCCCACTATATTCAAAATTAAATCTGCAATCTTTGTCCGAAGCTTCTTTTCATCTTCCGATATTTCTTCGGAAATCAATATCTGCTCCATTATTACCTTTTCCGAAATTTCATTTATATCTTCAACAGTATCTTCCTGCGGCTCAGACATTTGTAACTCTGCTGCATCGTTCTGCTGTTCGCTTTTTGATGTCTTTTCGTGGCTTCGGGAAGCCTCTGTCTGTTTTTTTGCATTTTGATTTCCGGAGTTGGAAATGAGCTCTTGGTTCCTTTTTTTTACGAAACAGATTTTTAAATTTTTTCCAATGGAATCCCTAAAAACATATTTTTGTTTTCAGAACGCCCTGCTCCCAGAATACCTGTGCAGATATTATATGAAGCAGCCAGCTCACTTCACCGGTAGCATGTATTTCGCGAAGACTATCCGTACGGTCTTTTTTTAAATTCCCTCTGTATCTGATCGGACTAAAATAAAAGAAGCATGCAGGATCAGAAAGATCAGCCCGATCAGAATCCCCAGAAGGATCAATATCCATTTTATTATCAGCCATAATATATGCAGCATTGGTTCACCTGTTTTTCAGATATTCTTTTATTTTAAATTTCCAGTTTCGGTATAAACCTGTTCGATCATATCCTGTACCATCTGTATAGCACCGGATTTCCCTCTAGCCATTCCAACGATCAAAGGACAGGTGGCTCTGGCGCTTCGCTGTACAAGCATGCCTGCGGGAAGAATTTCCAAAATATTTCCGGGATTATCAGACAAAGTAACAACGTAGATATCTGGCACGAATTTGCCAGCAGTGATCCTGGCTCTTATTCTGGTAGGATTTTTTACATCATTTCCTATGTAATAGTTTTTCATCCATTTCAGCAATCTGCCATCACCTCCGTTTATAATGCCAAACAGGGCTGCGTAAGTACACAGCCCTGTCCTGTTGTTAAAAATACTTCTGCTGTTTCGCCCAGACGCCCTCACTTCGCATTTCCAGATACTCCTGATAGGCCTGTTCCACGATATGCTTCTCGTTGGAAAAACGGAGAAGATGATAGATCTCATGAAACTTATAGTATCCGGAATCTACAAAATATTCCTCTCGCTGGGGTTTGCTATGATAATTATCAGCTATCATGAGATACCAGTGTACCTCTTTCATTACCACATCCTCCGGAACGGTGAAATTATACTGGCTCTTGCCGATATATTTCACGATAGAGGCCCGAACACCTGCTTCTTCCATTACTTCACGCAAAGCAGTCTGCTCAAAAGTCTCTCCTTTTTCTACAGTTCCTTTGGGAAGCACCCATCCTTCATAACGGTTCCTGTAGGATTTATACAATGCCAGGATCTTACCCCGATGAATTACCACACCGCCACAGCTTGTTGCTTCTATCATATTGCAATCCTCCTGTAATGCGTGTGTCTTTTGCACTGGCTATAGTATACCTCTTTTTCACCTTATAGGCAAGGGGCAAGAAGCAGATACTGTTCTCAATTTAATCGAAATAATATGCATCAAAAACATTGGCCGCAATGGGAACTGCCGCTTCACTTCCGGTTCCGCCGTTTTCCACGATCACTGCAATGGCGATATCCGGATCATCTACATTAGAATAACCCACAAACCAGGAATGACTGGAGCCATTTTCATCAAACTCCGCAGAACCGGTCTTTCCGGCAACAGTATATCCTCGTCCATTCAATGCGGAAGCCGTACCGTTTTCAACTACATTTTTCATTAGTTTTCCAAGGATATTGGCTTCATTTCTTGTCATCAGACGTTTGTATTCCGTTTTTTCTGTTTCCCTGACCGTATCACCGGAATTATTCACGATCTTATCGATCATAGTTGGCTTCATCAGTACACCATCATTGGCGATGGCACTTGAGATCAATGCCATATGCATCGGAGAAACAAGAGTGTTACCCTGGCCGATCGAGGTCTGCAATCACAAGTGCATTCGGAGAATCTTTATCAAGGGTAAAGCGACTGGTTTTATAGGAATTCAGCGGAAGCGCCCTATTAAAGAGCAGATCCTCTGCAGTACTTTTCAGAGTATCTCCTCCCAGACCAAGGCCCATATCTGCAAATGCACAGTTACAGGAATGTGCAAATGCAGAATAAAAATCCTCCTGTCCATGTACTGCACCATTGTAACACTGGATCGTGTGGTCATCCACTGTGATACTTCCCTGACACAGATAGGAATATCCTTCCAGTGATCCCTTTTGCCTGAAATAATCCAGTGCCGTGACGATCTTAAATGTTGATCCCGGCGGATAAGCTCCATTGGTCGCACGGTTTAAAAGGCTGCTGTTACTTTCATCATTAACAAGGGTATCCCAGTTCTGTGCGATCGTATTCGGATCAAAATCTGGTTTGCTCACCATAGCCAGGATACGTCCGGTGGATGGTTCCAGTACAACTACCGCTCCTCTCCGGTCTCCCAGAGAATTGTATGCCGTTGTCTGAAGATCTGCATTCAGACTGGAGATCACGGTATCACCCTGATTCTTTTTTCCCAGGAATTCATTTTTCATCTGTTCCAGAAAAAATGA
>ENA-OQHF01002105-OQHF01002105.1-human-gut-metagenome-genome-assembly--contig:-NODE-2105-length-10307-cov-2.702652_pt1 | contig 10307 bp, 9 predicted proteins | sample MGYA00242559_ERZ504709 | MGnify/ENA primary metagenome ERZ504709 (study PRJEB26092, sample SAMD00036203) | human gut metagenome | host: Homo sapiens | study: EMG produced TPA metagenomics assembly of...
TAATTCCTCATTTCCCTTGATCTCTACATCTGCTGTCTTCCAGAAATCCTGCATATAATTCTTCTGCTGTTCTTTGAGCTTCTCATAGCCTTCACTCTTTGCAGCCGCAAGCTCGTCCTGCACAAAAGCTTCCAGCTTCTCTTTCTCCATATCAAGACTGGTCGAATAACAGATAAATTTATCGAGTGTCACGCACTCTCCCTCTTTTGCTGACAAGGGAACTCTGGATATTGTATCTATTTCTCCTTCTTCTGCCATCCAGTTCACGTCCGTCACCGTCTGTCCATCACACCATAATTCATGAACACTTCCGCATGCCACAGTCAGGTGACTTCCCTTTGTTGTTCCCTCATAATAGGAAATGTCGTTCTCCGCTTTCACATTATCAGGATCAAGTCTCCGTCCAAATGGTCCATAGTCCACAATCGGATTGGTTTTTTCTTGTATGATTTTCCACATCTGCCTGCATTTTTGACACAAACTCCACCGTTCCAACATAATTGACTGGTCTGACCTGATAACGGATCGCCATGATATTTTTTCTGGCAAAGGAAACAAGACGGAAAATATGAATTTTCTGTCATTTTTCCACTTGAAGCTGTCCATGTCAGTTTTCTCTCCAGAATACCATCCTTCATGTGAAGCGTTCTTGCATACTCTTTCACTTCGCCCTGCTCCATCGTGAACTCCTCACCGTCCAAAATGACAGAATTTCCTTCAGATTCGGCAGATTTAAAAGCGACTGACTCAAAAGCGGTGAACCAAAATTCGCCTCTCCATAGCGGTCTCATTGCTTTCATAAAAGCCGTTGACGAAGTTTCCTTCCAGACCGGTATCCACATCGAATGGATACGCCTCCTCGAAAGTTCCCTCTTGTGCCAATGTAGCCGTTAGACAGCGCAAATGTCGTCTCATTTCTGTAATTATTTTCTTTTTGAATTCCGTCTCCGTGATATTCCATTGTTCGATCGGATATATTGGTTTCTTAAACTCCATTATTCACTAACTCCTTCTGTTTTCCTAATACACAATCTCCCAGAACAACTCTTCTCTTTTAATAAACGAATATAAAAATTCTACCGCATCCTCTTTGATCGCATTTTTATGACATGCCAGCGCACGTGCCTTTCTGTTCTTGGAAAAATCAAGTGCCCACATATCTTCCGGAACTGCAAAGCTGATGCGTTCTTCCCATTTTAACAATCCTTTATCAAAATCTTTTGGACACGCAAATGGTTCACAGACATCCATACTCTTCGCATAATCCCAGATGTTATCTCTCTTAGCAGAGCGGTTCGGCCAATTTTCATCCCCGGCATTTGAGTGGACTACTCCTGAAAATAATGTCGGATGATATTCTTTCTCCTCCGTCAGAATCTCTTTAATAAAAAGTACCAGACCACTGTGATCCCCATGTCTGTCATATTCTGCAGTTGTAAAAATAATTTCTGGACGTTTTTCCATAATGATCTCTTTTAAATCCTGTTTAAATTGATTTCTTGTATACAAAGCAGGTTTTCCATACTTTTCCGCATGATAATCTTTCTTGTCAGGAAGCGCATACGTATGATTCGAACAGTGCGACACATGTACACGGTCTCCCTCGCTGTCATCATATAACTGATGAAGAAAACTCTCTGTCTCATCCATCCCGGTATCCGCATAACCGAGAAATGTCACCTGTCTCCCGTCCAGTCCAAGCACCTGAAGCCCTGCCAGTGTCTCTGGCAGACGGACACTTCCGGTTGCCTCATCATGTCCTTCATAATCTCCGTTTCCTGCCATCACTACATGAACACCAATTCCTTTTGCAAGTGCTTTCTCCATAATACCTGCTGCAAGAAGGATCTCATCATCTTCATGCGGCACGATCACCATAATATTTTTGATTCCTGCATCCAGTTCCATTCGTCTCATATTCTTCTCCATTCTGCAATATCGTCTTACCCCTTCACTGCACCGGCAGAAACTCCTGCGATAATGTATTTCTGCATGAAAATATAGAAGATCATAAGTGGTGCAACACCAAGCATCAGCATTGGGAACAACGCTGTCCAGTCGGTTGAGAACTGTCCGATATTTCTGGATACTTCCTGAAGGATGACATCCTGCTCACGGCTCTGTAAGAACAGAAGCGGTGTCATAAATTCATTCCACACATTCAAAGTAACAAGGATAACAACCGTTGCAATAACCGGTTTCAATAATGGAAGTACGATCACAAAAAACTTACGGATCACAGAGCAGCCGTCGATTTCTGCTGCTTCCTCTAACTCCTTTGGAATGGTCGATTCCACAAACTCTTTAAACAGGAAAATTCCCTGTGGAACATTGATCGCCACATCCACAAGAATGACTGCCCATGCCGTGTTCATCAGTCCGATACTTTTCACAATTTTAAACAGGCTGACAATATTCATCTGGAACGGAACAACCAGACCTGCAAGGAACAGCAGGAAAATGCGGTTTCCCCATCTGGACTTCGTTCTTGCCAGCGCATAACCTGCCATGGATGTAACCAAAACAATAATTGCAACTGCAAGTACTGTAATTTTTACAGTATTAAACAATGCTCTCGGATACTGCATATTTACAAAAGCATCTACATAATTCTGGAATACCCAGACTTTTGGTAAGCCCCAACGGAGACTGTGTTGCCTCCTGCGGTATTTTCAAATGTCGTCACGACAGGTAATAAATTGGAATAAACCATACCGCTGCCAGAAGTATCATAAAAATCTCTGTAATACAAGCCCAGCGTTTTTCTTTTTACTGACTCCATTCACTACTTTTCTGTTTTATCATGAGATAGCCTCCCCCCATTTTCCCATTATTTTGGTTGTCACACCGCTAATGATCAATACGATGATAAAGAAGCATACACCGAAAGCGGAACCTACCGAATAGAAGCCATCCGAGATACCTTTCTTCATCATAACTGTCATAACCGTTTCCGTTGCATTTCCAGGTCCGCCGGAAGTCATGGAGTAGATTGCGTCAAACGCTTTCATGCCTCCGATCAGTCCGGTTACTACAATAATTTTTACGGAAGGACACATGAGTGGGAGCGTAATCCTAAAAAAGCTCTGTCTGCCGTTTGCTACCATCGATCTGTGCCGCCTCATATAACTCTGGTGCGATACTCTGCAGGTTGGCAAGAAAAATAACCATCGCCCAGCCGGTCCACTGCCAGATCTGCGTAAATATAACAGAGAATAGTGCCCGGTTTGTCGTGAAGAAGTTAATCGTATCTAACCCGAAGCGGTGAAGCAGATTGTTGATCAATCCATAGTCCGAGGACGATAAAATAAAGTTCCATAAATATCCAATAATCAAAGAACTGAATACTGCCGGGAAAAAGTAAACCGCACGGAGCAGATTTCTTGTCTTTAACTTTTTATTCAAAACAGCAGCGATCGGAAGACCAAGAATTACCTGAAATCCAGTCAGTAATATGGCATAAATCAATGAATTCTTGATTGCAATCCGCATTAAAGGCGTCTGGAATACTTTTATATAATTCTGAAATGCAACAAAGTGCAGATTTGTCGGATTCATATCAGTATAATCAGTAAAACTATAAAAAATGGTGTACATAAACGGCAAAATACTAAAGATCAGATAAATTGCCAGTGCCGGAATAATAAACACCGCAAAGTAACGTCCGAGTGAACCACATTCCCTTTTTTTCTGTTTTTTATTCATAAAATCTTGCTTCCTTTCCGAAAAAAGGCAGAAAAAGAGCCTCAAACCCAGCCTCACTGCCGAGTTTGAGGCATCTTCACTGCACTCTTATCTATTTTGATAATAGCTCAGAAACCACTTCATCAACCGTCTGTAATGTTGTGGATAAATCCTGCGCACCTAAAAGATAACTCTGCATCTCTGTTCCATAAGTCTCATGTGCACCTGCTGCAGAACCCCATTCATTCCATGGGCAGTAAACATTTCCTGCTGCTAACGCACCTGCGACACTTGTATATGCTTCCGGAAGGTCAAATTCTACTCCATTTAAGTAAGAAGAACCCCCTGATTGTTCTGCCATAAAGCGTTCTGTCCATCTGTCGTTGAAATTGCTGCAAGCACTTTTTTCACTGCGTCAAGGTTCTTGGAAGAAGCATTTGCTGCAAATCCACAGCCAGGACCACCAATGAGCCAGCCTGCGCTCTCTTTTGTTCCATAGAAAGGCATCATGTCAAGCTGTAACTCCGGAATTTTTTTCCATGATCGCATCATAATCCCAAGGACCGGAGCAGAACATTGCTGAACCGCCTGTTGCAAACTGCTCTAATGCCTGATCATGATCAATACCTGTCATGTCTGCTGTGTATACACCATTATCGATCAGTTGTGACCATGTCTCGATATATGGATTCCAGGTTCCGTCCATTGTCACTTCGCCGTTACGATATTTTTCTCCAAAACCTTTTCCCTCATCAGTGGACAGATACTCTGCTGTCACAAATGCCATAGAACTCTTTAACAGCGGTTCCCATGATTTTAAGCCTGCTGCAAGTGGTGTAACTCCTGCATTCTGGAATGTTGTACAAACATCTAAAAACTCATCAAATGTCTTTGGAAGTTCCACATTATTTTCTTCAAAAATTTCTTTGTTATAATAGATTCCTTCAAACCAGCTGATTCCCGGAAGTGCATAGGTACTTCCGTTATATCCGTAAACACTTGTACCTGCTGTGGAATAATCAGCTGCCAGATCATCCAACGCTTCCAGATAACCTAATTTTGCATGTTTTAATGCAGAACCCGGTGACTCGCAGATGATGTCCGGTCCTTCGCCTGCGGAAAGCTGGGTATCAATAATTGTATCGTAGTTAGAGTTATCAATAAACTGATATTCAATCTCTACCTCCGGCACTGCCTCTGCAAGATAATCTAACATTGCCTGTACCGTGTCTTCACTATTCCAGTAAGACATACGGATTGTCACTTTGTCCGAAGAAGAGTCTGTTTTCTCTCCCTTTGTCTCTGTCTTAGATGCTGAATCTGTGCTTCCTGTATCCGAGGAGCTTCCACATCCTGCTACTACCCCAAGTGTCATTGCTGCGCACAATAATACGCTCAAAACTTTTCTCTTCATACCTTTTTCTCCTTTTCCCGAAAGAAAATACCGCTGTCTGCTGCTGTTTTTCTCTTTCATTTGATATATTTATCATACAGTCGAACCTAGCAGAATAAAATAATACTTTCTTTGGAAAAGTAATAATTTTTCATGTATTTTATTTTGGATTTTTCTTCTGCAGCGTATCCGGCATCTTTACCGTAAAGCATGGTATATTTTGCATCAGTGACTTTTCACTTCAAGACTTCCGAGTGCTCCGTAATAAAGCTCCAGACGTTCCTTGATATTGTGGATTCCATAGCCTTTTCCCTGTTCATTCAACAATTTCTCTACCATTTCAAGTTCGATCAAAGGTCCGTTATTGTAAATAGAAAATACCAGCTGCTCCGGTTTTCTGCAAAACTCTACAATAATTTTTCCGGTGTCCGGTTCTTCCATATAATCAATGCCGTGCTTCATCGCATTTTCCACCAGCGGCTGAAGCAGAAAGTTCGGCATACAGCATTCGAGACCGCTCTCATCTATACGGTATTCCACCTCAAATGGTTCCTCATGCATTTTTTTCTGGATCTCAATATACGCCCGGATATTCTCCAACTCACTGCTCACCGTTGTGATCTGTTGTCCGTTGTTTAATGCTGTGCGGTAGAATTTTGCCAGAAGTCCTGTGATATCGCTGATATCGTCATCCCCTTTTCTGAGCGCCTTCCACTTGATACCTGAGAGGCAGTTGTAGAGGAAATGAGGGTTCATCTGCGCCTGCAGCGCTCTCAATTCGGATTCTTTTTTCTCAATCTCCATCTTGTATACTTCATTAATCATGGAATCTAACTGCACAGTCATTCTTCCGAGACTGTTCGTCACCATGCCAACCTCATCCGTGTCGGTTGTGTGACAGGGATTTTGCAGATCGCCGTTTGCAATACGCTCCGCCTGATCCCTCAACTGCAAAATTCTCTGACCGATCACACGCGACAGCACTCCAATCACCACCAGTGTCAGTCCGACACAAATAAGTACTACTATGATTGTAGAAAATATAATGGAATAAATCTGTTCCGAGATTGTATTCCGGTCAATAAAATAGTAAATTTTCCAGTCGACTTTTTCCATCGACGCTTCTTTTAAAATATATTCTTTATTTAAGACGGATGCATCCTCCGGGTTTTCTCCGATGTACGCTTCAATTTTCTGTTCCATCTGCTCATCAGCAATTTTTTTTGTGTAAATCACCTGACCATTTCCGTCTTTTATCACGATCCCGTTGTCCAGATAATCCATCGTATCAAACGGTTCCAAAATCCGGTTTAAGTAAAATTCCGCACGCAGTACACCGATTCTTCTGCTGGTCGTTGCCGTATCTAAAATTGTCCGCGTTGCATACAGCTTTCCGTCCTCCTCGACCGTCCACTCTGTATTAAAATCTTTTTCGTGCTTTTTGTACCACACCGTATCCTCATATGGCTCCGCCGACTCCAGGAAAGAGCCTATGTCTGATGCCGTATTTGGTGTGACGATTTTGATCATTTTTAAGTTTTCATCACTCGTTATAAAGTACCAGAATACCGGTTCCACCGTCTTATTCAGGCTCTGTGCGATTGCACTACCATTATAGGCATTCCCCTCCAACGTCTGTCGAAATTCCAGATTGTACGCCAGATATTTTGTAAAATCTGTCTCTCTCTGAAAAATAGCGTCTGCCTCCTGACACATACGGTGTAAATTATTGTCCATCGTCACTTCTGTCTGGTCCAGCAGATTTTGATTTGCCGCAGAAAACGAATGAATTACCGAGAATACATAACGGAATCGACACCAGAATAATATAACTTATAATAAGCTTTTTTCTGCATGGACGCATTATGTATAAACCAGTTACAAATTTTCTTCACTTGACCTTCTCCCCACTTCTTATGTATTTCTGGCAACATGACCGCACCACTGTATTTCACTTCCAATTTTTCTGTTATTTCTGCTCACGGTACTGCTCGGTGTCACACCATAGTAATTTTTAAACAGTTTGTTGAAAATAGGGGCTGGTTTGTGTAGCCACATGCCTTTCCGATATCCACGTCTTCCAGTTACTCTCCTCTAACAGTTCTTTCGCTTTCTTCATGCGATAGTCTGTCAAATATTTCACAAGATTGTATCCTGTCTCCTTCTTGAAAATAAAGCTCACATAAGACGCTGTGAGGCAGACTTTTTCTGCGATCTTCTTCCAGACCGATATCATGCATATACTCATTCTTGATGACTTTTTTGATTTCGGATACCGTGAGGCTCGTATCCGGCAGACTCTGTTTCTGGGAAACAGTGATCTCCCGTATCACTTTTGACACAACTTCACCCACTTTCCAAAGATCATGACTGTTCATAATTTCATCTGCTGTCTGCATGATCAGGCTCTCGTTATAGATGCCGTATTTCTGATAAATAGCCTTGACAATATCTAAAATCAGATACTTTGCATAAAATGCACTCGACGCTTTTTCATTTTCCAGACGTTTCAGATAGACCAATAACTGTTCTTCCACTGCAGGCATATTTTCATCCTCTATGCTTCGGAAAATACTATCTTTCATCTGCATGGTTTCCTCGAGCGTTCCTGTATCCCGCGCTGCTTTCTGTGCAATGTAGATTACTCCCGAAAAATAGCTGAACGTGTCATTTCGGACATCTTCCATTTCTTTTACCCTGCCTGAAAATTCTTTTATTCCAAAGAATGTTGTTCCGACAATAATCGATGGCATCTCTGCTTTTTCCTCGGTCAGATCGGCATATAATAAACGGATGGAATTTTCCACTTTCCGTTCCTCGATCGGCTCTCTGCTGTAAATGATCACATAAATCTGGTTTGGATAAAAGTCGATCTGTTCATATGGTAATTTCATATTGCGTTTCAGTATTTTTTCAAATTCTTCCTCGCACAGTTCAAAGTAATTGTTCCGTGTCTCAATACTCACGAAACAGATATATTTATTTTCCAGATTAATCTTGTATTCTTTTAATTTTTCCACAATCTCTGTCACAGATTCTTTCGTGTTAAAAAGTCTGTATAACAATAATTTTTTATCTGCGACTAACAGATTTTCTTTCTGTTCTTTCCACTGCTTTTTCTGTCTGCAAAGTGCAATGACATGCTCCATCACCTGTTTGAATTCCTCCACTTCGATCGGTTTTAACAGGTAATTGACCGCACTTACCTCGCATGCCTTTTTCGCATAATCAAACTCGCTGTAAGCACTGAATATAATAATGATCACATCCGGTCTGTTTTCCTTTGCATATTTTGCAAGTTGTAGTCCGTCCATATACGGCATTTTTACGTCGGTCAATAAAATATCCACATCCTGATATTTCTGTAGATACTCCATTGCCAGTTTTCCGTTAGCTGCTTCCGCTACTTCAAGCTCAAATTGAAATTTTTCAATCAAAAACCGGATTCCCTCACGCTCTGTTCTTTCATCATCTACTAATAGTATTTTCATTTTCCCCACAATCCTTTTTTCTTCTGTATCATTTTTTATACGCATACTATTTCCAATCTCCGCTTTCCGACATTCTTTCATCTCTTGTCGTTTTGTATACACTGCCTCAATTATATTTTATTAATCCGGTATCCTGTTTGAAATAACATATTTTTTTGATTTCTTGCAATTATTTGGTATCTTTCATTTTTACCGCAGATTATTCACCTTCCCAACTGAAATATATCCATCAACAAGTGCCCGGAAATCCGTTCCCTCCGGGGCATTCTCATTATAATTTCCATGCACAGTCAGTCGTATTCTTCCATTTTCAAGCCCCTCTTCCAGATACTCGTCAATGAAAAATCCACAGTCTGCAATTTTTCTGTCATATAAAATTCCCCGCAGCTTCTCAAGTTCACACTGCGGAAAATTTACGTTCCAGATCTGATTGTGCGCCAAAGGCTGTTCCATCAGTTCTTTCAGCATCTGCTCAAGGTAAGCGTCTGTCACCTCATGACACTCCGATGCACCTTCAGAAAACGCAATCGCATGCACACCTGCGCACGCAGCTTCTAACGCAGATCCTACGGTCGCTGAATACTGAATATCTGTTCCGCTGTTATATCCATAATTAATACCGGAAAATACATAGTCCGGCTTTTCTTTCACAATATTTAAAATTCCAAAACGTACACAGTCCGCCGGTGTTCCTGTACTTGCATATGCGTGCACACCCTCCACCGGAAAATCAACCGGAAAAAACTCTATCGTTTCACGTAATGTGATCCTGTGTGACATTGCACTGCGCTGTCCGTCCGGTGCCACCACCCAGACTTTACCATATTTTTTTGCTGCCCGTGCCAAACGAATGATACCATCTGACTGTATTCCATCATCATTTGTAATTAATATTTTTTGCATTATGTTTTCCTTTTCCACAAATTTTCTGAGACTCTCTTCTCCATCTTTTCTATTTAATTTATCATATCCTTTTTTCCACGAAAATGCAAAACTCCTCAAAATGAGGACTTTTTAGCCTTAAAAGTCCTCATTTTGAGGAGTTTACTTTTTCGTTCATATACACAAATATAAACTGCATTCCCTTATTCTCTGTTTTCATATTGAAACCATCGCCAGTTTTACTGCTTTACTCTTCTCCGAAATAAGCACTTTTTTCAAGAGTGATACTGGGCGGATTCGAACCACCAACTTCGGTTTTGCAAACCTATGCCCTACCAGCGGCTACAGCATCGGATACGAAACAACAGAATGCACACCCGGCGAATATCTATTGTCATAAAAATCCCCTCACGGAGTATGTTTATCAAATTTTCCATGAGGGGGCTGTTTCAAACTGATTTCATTCTGCTGATTTCACGATCAGCACCTGAAACGCTCTTAGTTGCTGAATAATGCAGTAGACAGATATCTGTCACCGGAATCTGGAAGAAGAACTACAATATTCTTTCCTTTATTTTCCGGTCTCTTTGCTAAAATAGTGGCTGCTTTTAAAGCTGCTCCTGAAGAAATACCAACCAGAACGCCCTCGCTTACTGCAAATGCTCTTCCCTCGTCAAAAGCATCCTCATTTTTCAATTGGAATGATCTCATCATAAACGGAAGTATTCAAAGTATCCGGAACAAATCCTGCACCGATTCCCTGAATCTTGTGTGCGCCTGCTTTTCCTGTAGAAAGAACTGCACTTGTTGCAGGCTCAACTGCTACAACTTTGACATTTGGATTCTGCTCTTTTAAG
>ENA-OQHF01002106-OQHF01002106.1-human-gut-metagenome-genome-assembly--contig:-NODE-2106-length-10307-cov-2.427505_pt1 | contig 10307 bp, 9 predicted proteins | sample MGYA00242559_ERZ504709 | MGnify/ENA primary metagenome ERZ504709 (study PRJEB26092, sample SAMD00036203) | human gut metagenome | host: Homo sapiens | study: EMG produced TPA metagenomics assembly of...
CGGCTGCTTACGGGCAGGCCGCGGGCCGCATATATGCGGCCCCTACATGGCAGCATGGCTTTTTTCGGAATATCTCCGCCCGCGAAAAAAGGCATGTACGACCTATCCAATCGTACATGCCATTTTTATTTTGTATTCATTTCCACAGCAGGAACAGCACGGCCAGCAGCACACCTAAACCCACCAGATACACCCCGGCAATGGCCAAGGTGGCCTTCAGCACACCCATGACGGCCCCAAAAGTTTTTTCTTTTGGGCGTCCAGTCGGGGGCCTGCTCCCAGGGGCGGTCATTCGCCGGCTCCGGGGGCGGGCGTCCGCCTTGCGGCGGTGGGGGCGCAGCGTCGGCGCAGGGCCGATGCCGCTCATATCGGCGATGGTGCGGCCATCGTCCTCGAAGTCGTCGCGCTTCCTCATTTTTCGTACAGGTGGCAGACCACGTAATGGCCCGGCTCGACCTCACGCTGCTTCGGCGCTTCGGTCTTGCAGCGCTCCGTGGCATAGGGGCAGCGGGTGTGGAACTTGCAGCCGGACGGCGGGTTGGCCGGGGACGGGATGGAGCCCTGCAGCACCACGCGTTCGCGCTTGACAGTCGGGTCCGGGATGGGAATGGCCGAGAACAGCGCCTTGGTGTAGGGGTGCAGCGGGTGGGCAAAAATGTCGTCGGTCTCGCCGTACTCCACCAGATTGCCCAGGTACATAACGCCGACAGTGTCGGAGATATGCTCGACGACGGACAGATCGTGGGAGATGAAAAGATACGTCAGGTTGCGCTTTTCCTGCAGGGATTTCAGCAGGTTGATGATCTGCGCCTGAATGGAGACGTCCAGCGCGGAGACCGGCTCATCGCAGACGACGAACTCGGGGTTCAGGGCCAGCGCACGGGCAATGCAGATACGCTGGCGCTGGCCGCCGGAGAACTCGTGCGGGTAGCGGGTCTTGTGGTAGGGCTGCAGGCCGCAGTCGTCCATGACCTGGTCAATATAGTCGTTGAACTCGTTCTTCGGCACAAGGTTGTGCTCGCGCACGGCCTCGCCGATGATCTCGCCGACGGGCAGACGCGGGGACAGGCTGGAGAACGGGTCCTGGAAGATGATCTGCATCTTGGTGCGCAGCTCACGCATCTCGGCGGGGGTCATGTCGTAGACCTCCTTGCCGTTGAACAGCACCTGGCCGCCGGTCTTTTCGCCGCCCAGGCGCAGGATCGTGCGGCCCGTGGTGGACTTGCCGCAGCCGGACTCGCCGACAAGGCCCATCGTGCAGCCGCGGCGCAGGTTGAACGTCACGCCGTCCACGGCCTTGACGTGGCCCACGGTCTGGGACAGCAGGCCGCCCTTGATGGGGAAATATTTCTTGAGGTGGTTGACCATCAGGATATACTGAGGGTCATAGGTGACGGGGGTGTAATCGTTTTCAATCAGGTGCTTACCCTTGTTTGCCATGCGTCACTCACCCGCCTTTCTGTTTTCTTCATAGTAGCGGTAGCAGCTGACCTTGTGCGTCGGGGACAGGCTGATCTCGCAGGGGTACTCGCCGCTGCAGCAGGGCAGCTGCAGCTCGCAGCGGTCCTTGAAGTAGCAGTAGTTCGGCATATCAACAGGGTTGGGGACCTTGCCGGGGATGGAGTACAGGCGGTCCACTTTTTTGCCGACAACGGGCTTGGACGCCATCAGGCCGATGGTGTAGGGGTGGCTCGGGTGGGCAAAGATCTCCTCGACAGTGCCCTTCTCGACGACACGGCCCGCGTACATGACGACGACATAGTCGGCCATCTCGGCAATGACGCCCAGGTCATGTGTGATGAGCATGATGGACGAATTGATGCGGTCCTTCAGGCTGCGCAGCAGGTCGAGGATCTGTGCCTGGATCGTCACGTCCAGCGCGGTGGTCGGCTCGTCGGCAATGATGATCTTCGGGTTGCAGGCCAGCGCCATGGCGATCATGACGCGCTGGCGCATACCGCCGGACAGCTCGTGGGGGTACATCGCGTAGACGCCCTCGCTGTTGGCGATGCCGACCATCTCGGAGCATCTCGATGGTGCGCTTCTTGATGTTCTCCTTCGTCTTGCCCTCGCCCTCGTGCAAGGCGATGACCTCGTCGATCTGGGCACCGATGCGGAACACCGGGTTCAGGCTCGTCATAGGCTCCTGGAAGATCATCGAGATATAGTTGCCGCGCAGACCCTGCATCTTGTCCGCCGGGGTCTTGGCAATGTCGTAGGCCTTGTCATTGCCGAGGTTCAGCCGGATGGCACCCTCGACGATCTGGCCCTGGGGGCGCTGCAAAAGCTGCATCAGGGACAGGCTGGTGACAGACTTGCCGCAGCCGGACTCGCCGACGACGCCGACGGTCTTGCCGATGGGCACTTCAAACGAGACGCCGTCGACGCTCTTGACGACGCCGGTGTCGGTGAAGAAGTAGGTGTGCAGGTTATCGAACTCCACCGCGTTGGCGGGGTCCTTCATCTGGGTGGTGTACTCGGACTCGGGCACGTTGCGGCGCTTGCGGCGCTTTTCGTACTGGTCCGTGATGCGGCGGTTTTCCTTGGAGATACGCCGCGACTCTTTGGCGGAAAGGTATCCGTCCTGATTTTTAGCCATCGTGTGTTTCTCCTTCCAATCAGCGTTTCATCTTGGGGTCAAACGCATCGCGCAGACCGTCGCCCACAAAGTTGAAGCCCAGAACGGTGAGCAGCAGGCAGACACCGGCAGGGATCCAGATGAACAGGTAGTTCGTCATGACGTAGGCGTTGTTGACGTCGTTGATGATGTTGCCCCAGGAGGCAAACGGGTACTTGACGCCCAGACCCAGGAAGGACAGCGTGGCTTCGGTCAGGATGGTGGAGCCGAGGCCCATCGTGCAGGTGACGATCAGCTGCGGGATGACGTTGGGGATCAGATGGCGGAAGATGCGGTGCCAGACCTTGATGCCGCAGGCCTCGGTGGCCAGCATGAACTCCTGCTCGCGCAGGGACAGGATCTGGCCGCGGACCAGACGGGCAATGCTCGGCCAGCCGAGGAAGCCCAGGATCAGCATCAGGTACATCATGCGCTTCCAGGAATCGACGCGCATCGCGTCCATGGCCGCACCGATGATGATGATGACGGGCATCGAAGGGATGCAGTAGAAAACATCGACGATACGCATAATAATGTTGTCGATCCAGCCGCCGAAGTAGCCGGAGATGCCGCCCATCAGGATGCCGAGGGACGCTTCAATGACAACAACGATGAAGCCGATGATCAGCGAGACACGTCCGCCGTACATCAGGCGGGTCAGCATGTCCATACCGTTCGTGTCGGTGCCGAGCCAGTGCTCTTTGCTGGGGGCGGCGTAGCGGTCATAAACGTAGGTCTCGGTCATCTGCTTGACGCTCCAGACCTTGGTGGAGGCGTCGTAGACAATGTCATACTCGGCCTCGTTGCCCTCGGCGTCGGTGTAATTGAACTTGGCGGCGTTGTCGTCGATGGCCTCCTCGAGGCGGTCCTTGAAGTCACGGGTGACGACGACGCTGGAATCGGCGGCGGAGACGACGAAGCGGCTGACGTAGCCCAGCTCCTCACCGCCTGCGAGGATGTTGCCGTCCGCGTCGAGGGTGTAGTCCACGCCGTCGGCGGCGAACTCCTTCTCCCCTGCCGCCATGGCGGTCAGGGCAGCCAGCTTGACGTCAAAGCTGAACTTCGGCGCACCGTCGGCCTCGTTCACAAGGTCGCGGCTGGCGTAGCCCATGATGTCCCTTCCCTGGTAGACAACGTAAAAGTCGTCGCTCTGGATGTCGACGGTGTAGTCAACATCCTTATAGTTGAATTCCGTATTGCCCTTCTTGACGGCCTCCAGTGCCTTGCTCTGGGCGATGGAGCCGAAGTTCTGCCCATCGGCCACAACAAAGCGCATCGTATCGTTGCGGGTAACGCCGACAAACTCCTTGGACATCTGGGTGTAGGTGAAGAACTGCTCGTCCTGGCCGTAAGGGCTGACAAGGCCGCCGACGAAGGAGAACAGGAACATGGCCACCAGAATGGACAGACCGACGACAGCCAGACGGTTGCGGAAGAACCGCTTGGCGACGAGCGCGCCCGGGGACAAAACCTTGACGCGGCGGTCATCGTTCAGGGAGTACTGCTCCTGCTTCGGGTTCTGGTTCTGCGTATTTTCGCTCATGGGTGTGCAGTCTCCTTTCTTTAAGAAATGCGCACGCGCGGGTCGACCACGCCGTACAGAATATCGGTCAGCAGGTTGCTGGCCAGCGTCAGCACCGCCATGAAGGACAGGTAGAACATCGTGAACGGGATGTCGCCCGCGACCATGGACTGGTAAGAGATGTAGCCGATGCCCGGGATGGAGAACAGTGTCTCGGTGATGAGGGCGCCGCTGAACAGGCCGGGCAGGCTGCCGCCGATGATCGTGACCAGCGGGATCAGCGTGTTGCGGAAGGCGTGCTTATAGATGACCGTGCGCTCCGACAGGCCCTTGGCGCGGGCCGTGCGGATGTAGTCGGCGTTCAGGACCTCGAGCATGTTCGTGCGGGTATAGCGCATGTAACCGCCGATGGAGACAATGACCAGCGTGACGATGGGCAGGACCAGATGGTTGGCCTTGTCCAGGAACTGGCCCATCGAATCCAGCTGGGCGTAATCGCGTCCGACGAGGCCGTACAGGTCGAACCAGCCGAGCTTGACCGAGAAGAACAGCTTGAGCAGCGTGGCAAAGAAGAAGGTGGGCAGCGAAATACCGACCAGCGCCACAGAGGTGATGACATAGTCCGCGCGGCTGTACTGCTTGGTAGCAGCCAGCACGCCGAGGGGCACGGCGATCACGAGGGACAGCACAAAGGAGATGCCGCCCATGATGATAGACAGGCCGATGACCTCGGTGAATTTCTGGGTGGCAGGCACGTTCCACTTCCAGCTGTCGCCGAAGTTGCCGACAACGGCCTTGCTCAGCCAGGTGAAGAAGCCGGGAACGATGTCCAGGTCAAGGCCGTAGGAAGCGTTGAGCTGGGCAAGCCATTCCTCATAGGGCTTGGCGCCGGGGGCCTGAGCCAGCTGCATTGCCATTGTCTCGGCAAAGGAGCTGGGCAGGCTGCGGATCAGCGCATAGATAATGAACATGACACAGAACAGGATCAGTACCGACTGCGCGACACGCTTGATGATGTAGTTTCGCAAGAGTTTTCGTTCCTTCCTTGCACGGTTAAACCGCGTTTATTTTGCAGGGAAATGCCGTAATGTGGGCATCCCCATCCCACGCAGGGACGACGCCCTGCGTGGGAGTGGGACGACCATATTAGTGGTATAGGGGAAGAATGGCGATTACCGCCGGGCAGAGGGCCGGGCATGCCCGGCCCCTACAGGGCAGCGCATTCGTAGGGGCGCATTCTATATGCGCCCGCACAGGCTGCCCGCTCCCCCCTTTCCTCGGTTCGTCCAATACAGCAAGCAACCGCCCTTGGCGGGCGGTCACCTGCGTTTCACAACGGTAAGTTGAACTTAGTTCAGCTCGAGGTTGTTCAGCTCAGACTTGTAGGTCCAGTACGGGGTCTGATCCTTCGCGATGGTGTCGATGTTGACACGCTCGGAGGAGAAGATCGTAGCCTCGCTGCGCTGGTAGACGGGCAGCTCGACGCCCCAATCCAGGATGATCTCCATGGCCTCTTTGTACATGGTCTTGCGGACCTCCTGGTCGGTGGTCGCGCGGGCAGCCATAATCAGCTCGTCCAGGTCAGTGTCGTTGATGGCGTAGTAGTTGGTAGCGCCCTGGCTGTGGTACAGCTGGTACATATCGGGGTCATTGGTGGACTGCCAGGCTGCGACCCAGCCCTCGGCAGCGCCGGACTGGTAAGAAGCGAACAGGTCAGAAGCGTTGGCCATATCGTTGACAGTCAGGGTGAAGCCGATGGTCTTGAGAGCGGCGGCAGCGTTGGTCAGGGTCTGGAAGGAGGGGTGGTCACCGTTGCCGGAAGCACCGATGTTGATCTGATACTCCATCTTGGCACCGGCGGGAGCGGCAGTGATCTTGCCGTTCGCGACGGTGTAACCGGCAGCCTCGAAGTAGCCCAGGGCAGCCTGCAGAGCGGCGGCGTACTTGTCCTCGCTCTTCATGTCGGAGGTGTAGATCTCGTTGCCGTCCACGTCGGTGGAGTAGGCGATCTGGTAGCCGTCATCGGTAACGGAGGGAGCAGCCCAAGAGGTGTTGGAGATGGGGTAGTTGATAACGGTGGCGGTATCGCCGTAGTAGGAGTCGATGCCCTCATCGCGGTAAGCGGCGATGACGGTCATGATGGCCTTGCGCAGGTCCTTGGAGGCCTGGGAGGAGGGGTCGCCGCCGACGTTGACGTTCTTGGCGCTCAGGGCGATGTAGCCGTAGCCGCGGTAGTCCTTCAGGCGGGTGGTGATGACGGGGCCGTCCTCACCCTCGGCGCCGTTGATGTCAGCGATCTGGTCAGCAACCTCCAGAGAGTAGGAAGGATCGGAGATGTCGATGGTGCCGGCCTGAACGCCGGTGATCTTATCAGCCTCCTGGGTCTCCTTCATGTTGACGTGGGCGACCTTGGGTGCGCCGTCATAGTAGGAGGGGTTGGCATCCAGATAGACAACGCCGTCGCTGTGACTTGGAGAAGGTTAAACATACCGGCACCCATGGGAGCGCTGGTCTTGGCGCGGACGCTGCTCAGGTCGCCCTTGGTAAAGCCGAAGGAGTTGTTGTCGTAGTCGTACAGGCTCTCATCGCCGTAGTAGTGCAGCGGGGCGATGGGCATCTGCAGCTGGTAGATCATGGTGGTGGACAGCTCGGTGGTGGTCAGCGTCATGCTGTAGTCACCGGTCTTGACGATACCGGCCACAGAAGCAACGGCGTCACCGACGTTGACACCGGTGGTGGAGTAGGCGTAGACGTCCTCGGGGATCAGGTCAGACAGGGCGGTACCGGCGGTCTCGGCCTCCATGGCAGAGAAGTTCCAGTCGTAGTTCGCGCCGATCAGCTCGAACATATCCTTCGCGGTTGCGCCTGCGGGCAGCTCGCCCAGGTTCCAGGCGGCGGCGGCACCGGCAGCATCGTTAGCGTCGGCGGCAGCGCCGCTCTCAACGCACTTGTCGATGATCTCCTGGGCAAACTTCACACCGCCGTCGTTGACAGCGTCCCAGAAAGCCTTCTGCTGCTCGGCAGTGAATTTCGTGTTGTCGGTGTTGTCCTCACCGGCCTCAGCGATCAGCTTGGACAGCGTGGTCATGGAGCTGCGGTACTCGTCCAGACCAACGATGGGGGTGGAGTACATGGTTACAGAACCATCATACGTAGGATCGAGGAAAACATACATCGAGAAGATGACGTCGTCGATGGTGACAGGCTCGCCGTCGGAGAACTTCAGGTCCTCGCGCAGCTTGATGTCATAGGTGACGGTGCCGTCGGCGTTCTCGGTGACAACGCAGTCGGCAGGACCGTGGTAGGTGTAGTCAGTGCCGTTGTACTCGCGGGTCTCGCCCTCGATGCCGTTCAGGACCATCTCACCCTTACGGTCAGCGCCCAGCAGGGCGATCTGGGTCAGGTCGATGACATCCTGGTCAGAGGCAGAAGCAGCAAAGAAGGGGCTGAACTTGCTCTCAAAGCCGGTCTCGGCCAGAACGAGCGTACCGTCGGAAGCGGCAGTGGTGGATGCCTCGGCAGTGGCCGTGCTGTTGCTCTCACTGGACGCAGTCGCAGCGGAAGAAGCAGCACCGCCGCAGCCTGCCAGCATGCCGACGCTGAGAGCGGCAGCAGATGCCAGTGCAATGGCTTGCTTTGTGTTTTTCATGTGGTAAAACCTCCTATAAATTTGCCCTCACCCACAAATCAATGTTGCGCTCCCCAAGAGCGCAACACGAGAAAGGGGGGTCCCCCTCTCCGCACCCTGTATCTCTTTACAGCGTACACTTGTCGATAATGACTTAGCTTATAGGATACCTTAAAATTGACAAAAAGTCAACCATAAATCACACTTTTGTTGCTTTTTGTACCTTTTGCCGAATTTGAGAGGAAAATTTTGTAACCCCCAAAGTCTTTTTCCCCCTGTGGGAAGACTTTTCCTGCTCATCTAAAAAAGCGTGCCCTGCGTTTTTCTGCGGAGCACGCTCTATCATAATAATGTATAATTATTCTTCTTTTTCCCACGGCATCCGCTTGAGGAGCCACGCAGCAGCGGCAAAAGCAGCGCAGGAGAGCAGTTCAAAAAGTATAAAAACACCTTGCATTCCCCAAAGCAGCTGTGCGTCCGCTGCAAACGCAGCCACCCCCTGCCCCGCGGAGGCAGCAGCGCAGAGTACCGCTGTCGCCCTGCACAAAGAGGGCAATTTTTGTGCGGTCTGTTCATGGATATAAGCCCGCACGCGCGCGCCGCCCCGGGTCAGCCGCACCAGCAGCACCACCGCATACAGCGCCAGCACCAGTGCCGCCATGTAGGGCAGCAGCAGGTACACAGGTGCGTGGGCCGTGGCCCCGGGCAGTGCGCCCGCGCCGACGGTCAGCGCAGCCCCGCCGCCGCAAAACAGCCACAGCAAAGCCAACACCCTGCTGTGAGGGTGCTCGCCCGCATAGCGGTAATGCGCGCCGCGATACTGATAATTGCCGTTCAGGTCCTTCTCAAAGTCGTCGAGATAGGCGCGCTTCTTTTTCTTCTCGCGCTCGCGGTCCGCCATCAGACGATCCCCGTCAGGTCGTAACTGTCCAGCCACGCCTTGGCCGCCTCGCTGACGCCGCGCAGACAGCTTTCCTCAAACGGCGTGGACAGGCCGGCGTTTTTCAGCAGTTCGGTGAAGGTGCGGCTGCCGCCCTGCTTCGTGTAGGCCATGTAGTGGCTCCACGCATCGGCGCGGTCCTTTTGCAGCATCGCCCAGAACTGCAGGCTGACGGTCTGGGCCAGACAGTAGTCGATGTAGTAGAACGGGCTCTGATAAATGTGCATCTGGCGCTGCCAGTACTCACCCGCGCCGTAGAACGGGATCTCGCCGTCCAGACGCATCCAGGGCTGATAGATGGCAGCCAGCTTTTTCCATTCCTCGTGGCGCTGGGCCGGGGTCAGCTCGGGATGCTCGTAGACGATGTGCTGGAAATGGTCCACCATTGTGCCGTAGGGGATGAAGGTCAGCGCACCCGCCAGATGGCTGTAGCGGAACTTGCGGGCATCCGCGCCGAAGAAGCCATCGGCCCACGGCCAGGCGAAGAACTCCATCGACATCGAGTGGACCTCGCAGGCCTCCATGCTGGGCCAGACGTAGGAGTACGGGATGCGGTCACGGTTCATGTAGGCGGCAAAGGCGTGGCCGGCCTCGTGGGTCACGACCTCGACGTCGTGCTGGGTGCCGTTGAAGTTGGCAAAAATAAACGGCATTTCGTAATCGCCCAGGCTCGTGCAGTAGCCACCGCCCGCCTTGCCGGGGGTGGACAGCACGTCCATGAGCTGGTCGTCCAGCATTTTGTTGAAGAACACGCCGGTCTCGGGGGAAAGCTCCTCATAGAACTTTTTGCCCTGCTTGAGGATGGCGTCGGCGTCGCCCGCCGGGCGGGGGTTGCCGCTGCGGAACATCAGGGCGTTGTCGGCTGCGTTCATCGGGTACTGCTTGCCCAGCCGCCCGGCCTGCTCGCGGTAGATGCTGTCGGCCAGCGGCACGATGTACTTGACGACGGCGGCGCGGAACTTTTCCACATCGGCCTTCGTGTAGCAGTTGCGGCCCATGCGGTAGTAGCCCAGCGTGGTGTAGCCCTCATAGCCGAGCTTTTTGCCCATGGTGTCACGCAGGTGGACGAGCTGGTCGTAGAGGCCGTCAAACTCGGCCCCGTGCTCTTTGTACCATGCGCCCTCGGCCTTCCAGGCGGCCAGACGGCGGGCATCGTCGGGGTCGTTCTTGAAGGGGGACAGCTGGCTCAGCGTGTAGACGCCGCCCTCAAACGGGATCTGCGCCGACGCGATCAGCTTGCCGTACTCGGTGGTCAGCTTGTTTTCCTGTGCCATCTCGTCGAGAATATCGGGCGAGAACGCCTTGTCCGCGATCTCGGCGTTGACGAACATCAGGTCGCCGTACTCGGCGGTGAAGTCAGCGCGGAACGGCGAATCGAGCATCGCGCGGCTCCAGGCGTTCTGGCACTCCTGCAGCTGGGGAGTGGCCTCGTTCCAGAAGTTCATCTCCTCATCGTAGAATTTGTCGCGGGTGTCAATCGTATTGCGCACGCTGGCCAGCTGGGCGAGCGTGTCCACATGCTTGTTGAGCTTTTCCTCCTCCAGAAAAACGGCGTGGGCCTCGGCGTAGTGGCAGCCGCCTTGAAGCGGGCCAGCAGGTC
>ENA-OQHF01002109-OQHF01002109.1-human-gut-metagenome-genome-assembly--contig:-NODE-2109-length-10300-cov-2.043448_pt1 | contig 10300 bp, 12 predicted proteins | sample MGYA00242559_ERZ504709 | MGnify/ENA primary metagenome ERZ504709 (study PRJEB26092, sample SAMD00036203) | human gut metagenome | host: Homo sapiens | study: EMG produced TPA metagenomics assembly of...
CATCAGCTTTATCCCATCTCTGGTATGCAGCAGAATAATTCGTTCCGGAAGATATGTCTGTTCTGCTAAGTCCATATAATACTTTATTTAGTTTTTCTGTCGGTCTGTAGACCGGTATGATCACATCTATTTTCATCTTCCGTTAAAAAACCCTTTAAAAAATGTCAGAACCAATATTTTCAGATCAAGTCCCATTGTCCAGTTTTCAATATAGTAAAGATCATATTCGATCCGCTTCTCAATGGAAGTGTCTCCACGATATCCATTAATCTGCGCCCAACCAGTCATTCCCGGACGCACCTGATGTTTTACCATATAACGTGGAATTTCATCCCGGAACTTTTGCACAAACTGTGGTCTTTCCGGTCTTGGTCCTACCAGACTCATCTCTCCTTTCAGCACATTAAAAAGCTGCGGCAGTTCATCAATACTCGTCCTGCGGATCAGCTTTCCAACCGGTGTAATCCTCGGATCATTCCTGGTAGACCATTCTGTTTTTTCCTCTTCTTCATCCTGCATGATCATAGACCGAAATTTTGTACATATAAAATACCTGGTTATGCAGTCCAACTCTTTCCTGCCGGTAGATCACACTTCCTTCCTCTGTAAAGGCAACCACCAGCGCAGTAAGCAGCATGACCGGTAAAAAAAAGGATGATTGCAACCGTTGTCCCAATCAGATCAACTGCCCTCTTTGCCACTCGGTTTCGCATGATATTCAATGGAACTCTGCGGACATGGATCACCGGAATTCCCTGCATATCCTCGATATAAGGCCTGGTAGAAATCACATTTCCAAAATCAGGAATCATTTTCGTGTGCACCCCTGCCTTCTCACAAACATTCACAATCCTCTCCAGTTTCCCATAATCCTCTGCACGAAGCGCAATCACAACCTCATCCAGTTCATTCTCCTCCAGTATTCTTTCCAGTTTCTCTTCATCTTTCAGATGGGCAAACACATGATATCCCCACTTTGGATTCTGTCTCAGTCTGTCCATATACTGTTCTGCTGCCTGACTCTCTCCGACCATCAGAATATGTTTCTGATTCATCCCCTGCTTTCGTATTTTCCACAGCACTGTACGGATCAGATATCTTGAAATAAATTCCTGGAAGATATTTACAAGGAAGAAAATGCACAGCATCTGTCTTGAAAAATGCTCCTGCTTTATAAAATAAAGTACCAGGATAAAAGCCATAAGACCAATCCCATTTGCACGAATGATATCCCACAATTCCTGCCTGTAACTTTTTATCCTTACTTGGCATATAAAAGTTGAAAACTGCTATACAAAAGCAAATATCCGGGAATTATAAAAAACAGAGCTGAAAAATATGTTTGCACCGGCAGGACTCCTGCGTCCTGCGCAAAAATCCCACTCCTGAATCTCAGATACCACGAGAAAAAATATGCGACAGCAATAATTCCTGCATCTACACATACCTGTGCTTTATTTAGCATCCGTTGATTGTTCTTTATCAAAATACCACCATCTTTTCTCTATCCATTCTCTTTTTCGCGCAAAGAATAATCACACTTCACCAACGTAAGATTGGGATTGTACATCGGATCTCCTTTTTCCATGATTTCAGACCAGGTCCGGCGTACATAATCAATCTCACACTGATATCTTCTGATCTTTTCCTCATTATCTTCTGCCCCTCTCGATCTGGATTCATAATGATACAGTTTCACATAAGGATCATACACTACAAGATATCCACATCTGCGTACCTTCAGACAAAAATCAACATCATTGAACGCCACTGCAAGTTGCTCCTCAAATCCACCCACTTCTTCATATACAGAACGCTTTACCATCATACATGCTGCGGTCACCGCTGACAAATCCTGCTGAGTACTTGCTTTGTGCATATACCCGGAATAACCTTTTGGAAGTCCCCGGAACATATTACCAGCAATTCCCCGAATCCCAACAATGACTCCAGCATGCTGCACCTGACCATTTGGATAATAAAGCTTTGCTCCGACAATCCCGACTTCTTTTCTCTGGCAGTTCGCAAGCATTTCTCCTAGCCAGTCCTTTCCAATCACTTCTGTATCATTATTCAGAAGTACCAGATATTCTCCATCAGTCTCGCTTACTGCGTAGTTGTTGATCGCCGAATAATTAAATGATCCCTCCCACTTCAGAATCCGGATCCGGTCTGACTCTATTGTTTTATAATAAGCAAATGTTTCCGCTTTTTCGCTGTTATTTTCGATAATTATGATCTCGTAATTCTTATAATCCGATCTGGAAATCGATTGTAGACATTTCTCCAAATCTTTTATATGATCTTTATTGGGAATCAGAATGGAAATCTTTGGATTCCCCTGCATCTTATACCGGACACGATAAAACCCTCTATCCAGTTCCGGTAAAACTTCTGCATGTTCACCACATCTTAGCAGATGTGCTTCTATGGCACGCTGTCCAGCCTCAAATGCATAAGTTTTACTGATTGGATTGTCCGCAGTAGAAACCTGATGTACCCTCCAATGATAAAGAATCCTCGGCACATGCGCCATTATCGTTTTTTCCACACAGCGGAAAACGAGATCGTAATCCTGTGCTCCGTCAAAATCACTTCTTAATCCACCTATTTCTTCAATTAGACTTTTTCTTATCACGCAAAAATGACAAATATAGTTATTGGCTCGCAACAGATCCAGATTAAAATCTGGTTTAAAATGCGGCTGAAAATGTTTTTTCAGATCTGCCGTCACTTTATCTTCATCTGAATAAAGAAGTCCGACCTCCGGATACTCATTCAACTTCTTTACCATCTCGTACAATGCATCCGGCGCAAGCAGATCATCTTGATCCAAAAAACCGATATATGTTCCGGTAGCTTCCTTTATCGCTGCATTTGTATTTTCAGAAATTCCTCTGTTTTCTGAAATACCGATCAGGTGAATCGCTTTTTCTTTGAACTCATCCTCTTCCAGAATTTCTTCCATTCTGTGTCTCTCTTCATCTGAAACAGTCATACATAATTCCCAATTTTTATACGTCTGACGGCATACAGACAGAATCATCTGTCTCAAAAATTCTTCCGGTGCCTGATATACCGGCACGACAATACTGATCAGGGGTGCATACGCAAATACTTCCTGCCTTTGACTTTCCAATTCCTCTTCTGTTCGTCTGTGATTCTCATACCATTTTTCATAATCAATCTTCTGAATACGGATTCTTTCTTTTAATCGTATCAGAAACTCTTTTGGTCCAAAGTACCGCAGATATACGAATCCTTTTTTTACCCGATACAGAGACATTTTATTGAACATCTCCTATCTCCTCTCCACTTTTGCCAGATGATTCAGTCCAAAATCATTATGATCCAGTGTCAGATTCGGACTGTAATATGGATCACCCTTTTTCAGGAAATCTTTCCACCTTGTCTGAAACAGATTTACTTCTCCGTGGAAACGTTCGATTTTCTCTTCCGTATCTTCATATCCTCTTGACTTGGATTCATAATGAATCAGTTCCGCATATGGATCATATACGATCAGATATCCGGCTTTTCGTATTTTCAGGCACAGATCTACATCATTAAATGCCACCGCAAACTTCGAGTCAAATCCTCCAACTTCTTCATACACCCGTTTTTTCATCATCATACAGGCTGCGGTCACCGCACTCAGATCATGGATCACCTGCGCCCTCGCAAAGTATCCCGGCGAATCTCCGTCTATGCCAAGGAATGCATGTCCTGCCACTCCTCCAAGTCCGATGATCACTCCTCCATGCTGAAGCGTTCCATCTTCGTAATACATTCTCGCTCCGACAGCACCTACATCCTCCCGCATACAATAACTCAGCATTTCTTTGATGCAATCACTGCCGATCATTTCTGTATCGTTGTTCAGGAACAGCAGATATTCTCCAGCCGCATGGTCAACTCCATATTGGTTGATTTCCGGATAATTGAACCCTTCTCCTTTCCAGTACAGAACTTTAACTCTGGAATCCTCATACATGATCCTTCTGTAATCTTTAAAAGTTCTTTTTTTCTGGCTGTTATTTTCCACAATAAGGATTTCTATATTCTCATATGTATTTTTCTCCCGGATCGACCGTAGACACTTGATCAGATCATCGGTATGATCTTTGTTCGGAATAATGATTGATATCTTAGGCGTTTGTTTCACCGGATATTTTGTCCGGTACATTCCCGGATACTTCGTTGGAATGACTTCTGCTTCAATTCCCATTCTTCTGTAATGCGCTCTTACCGCTTTTGCACCTGCATCCACAATATAGGATTTATTGTCTGCACTGCCTGCTGTAGATCCTTCGCATGCTCGCCAGTGATATAGGATTTTCGGTATATGCCGGATCTTATCGGTCTTCTCAACACACCGGAGTACAAAATCATAGTCCTGTGCACCATCGTATTCGCCGTTCAACTTTCCTGCCGCCTGACATAATTCCTTTTTAACAACCACCAGATGACAGAAATAATTTGTTGTACAGAGCATATCCAGATTAAAATCCGATTTAAAATGAGGGAAGAAATACTCTTCTCCATCCATTGTAATCTTATCCTCGTCCGTATAAATAAGCTCTGTATCCGGATATTCATTCAGCTCTGCCACACACTCATACAATGCGTCCGGTGTCAGCAGATCGTCATGATCCATAAAAGCGATATAATCTCCTGTTGCCATATCCAGTGCCACATTTGTATTGTCTGAAATATGCAGCTGTTTTTTATTATTCTTCACTTGGATCCGGCTATCCTTCTTTATATACTCTTTCAGAATTTCTGTAATCGGTGAATCTTCCCCACTTCCATCTGAGAGGCAGAGTTCCCAGTTCTGATAGGATTGTCTTCTTACAGAATCCAGCATTTCCCGCAGATATTCTTCTGGTGTCCGATAAAGGGGAACAACAATCGAAATCTTTGGCATCCGGGCAAACTTCTTTCTCTTCTGCTGATACAGCCTGATTTTGGACGGCTCATGTCTTCGCAGCCATTCTTCATACTCAGTACCGTTTTTTCCACTTAATTTGTCACCAACCCTTATAAATGCCGCACGGACTCCAAACTGACGATAATAGATTCTGACTTTGCGAAGATCATCCTGCATTTTCTGGCGTCTCAGTTTTCTTTTAAGATTCATTGTCTCTTCCGCATGCCTTTCATCCTCTTCAAAGCACACTTCTAATTTTCGCGGAACGACTTCCTCATAAAATGCCTTAAATCCGACAATTTCTTCTTTTTTACATTCCGGATACTCCCGCAAAACATCCAGCCGCCGTACTTTTTCTTCTTTCATCTCCAGCTCATTCTGATTCTCATCTAAAAACCGGATTGATGCATTTTTCCTGTTATAATACCATCCCTCGATTGAGAAGCCTTTCTCTTCCATATTCACTTTATCAATACTATTTGCCTGCCATTTTTCCAGTTTTTTCAACTCACTGTACTGCAAATGTCTTCATCTTTTCTTCTTTTCCACGGTACGACTGTGCTACCTCCAGTCTGGATGCCTCTCTCCAGTCTTTTGGAAGATGTACCCAGAAAAAAAATCTGTTTGGTAATAAGTCTTTTTTTTTATCTTGCGGAATTTCATTGGGTGAAGACGAATTCCATCCATTGTATAAAACATTTTCTTACCATCCAGCCGGATCTCAATCCGGTTTCCATCCGGTCTGTTTTCCAGAAAATATCCTGTAATAAGCAATCTGTCTTTTTCTCTTACATGAAATCGACATGCCACAATATAAAAAGCATTTTCCATTTTCAAGTCCTCTCTTCCATACTATCTGGAAAATAACCAGTTCAAAAACTGAAAGAAAACACAGATGTACGATACTAATAACATAAATACACAAAATGTTTCTATATCAAACCGATATGTAACCGTCTTTAAAATTAAAGTTCCTTCACTTTCTTCACTATTTATTTTCAAATTTGTTCCTTCTTCTGATGTCTTTTCTGCATAAAGTGCAAGAAAATCTTTCTCAAACACTACTTTATACGCCTTCCCTCTGCATCTGCTGACCGTATCAAACGAAAATTCATTGAATTTGCCCGTTTTGATTTCTCCTGCCTTCTTCACAGATTTTGCGACAATTCCTCCATTTTCACAATCCTGAAGATAAACTCGAATCTCTGCTTCTGGATCTTCCTGCAAATTCTGACATTTCACCTGAATTCCATCCAGCGAATCTTCCTCACAGATAAACTCCTGTGTTATCTGACTCTGTGATCCGTCCAGCATGATATACTGATCATTTTCAACCGTCCGGTCATAAATCGCATGGGTCTTATGAATATGTCCATAAATAAATGCAATCAGAATCAGTATAATGACTGCTGCCATCTTTTTTATTTTTTTCATTTTTCCCTCTTATTCTGCTTCCTGATATTCCCTGCACAATTCATCCGCGTCTCCGATACTGTGAACCCTGCCATGCTCCAGCCACACGATCCGACTGCACAAATTTCTCACCTGCTCCATATTATGTGAAACAAAAAGAATCGTGGCACCATTTTCCTTCATCCGGTTAATTCTCGCCTCACATTTCTGCTGAAAATGGAAATCTCCTACCGACAATACCTCATCTACGATCAGAATATCCGGCTGCCCAATCGTTGCGACCGCAAATGCAAGCCGTGAAAACATTCCAGATGAAAAATTTTTCACCGGCACATCCATAAATTGCTCCAATTCTGAAAATTACTACGATTTCTTCATAATGCTCCTCCAAATATTCTCTCGTATATCCAAGAAGCGTCCCATTCAGAAATACATTTTCTTTTGCAGTCAGATCAAAATCAAACCCGGCTCCCAACTCAATCAGCGGTGCGATCACACCAGAAGTCTTAACACTGCCGCGGGTTGGCTTCATGACACCTGCAATGATTTTCAACATCGTGCTCTTTCCACTTCCGTTTACACCGATTAGCCCCAGTGTTTCTCCTTTATAGACCTCAAACGACACATCCTGCAATGCCCAGAAATCCTGATAGGTAATTTTTTTCTTTACTCTCTGTATAAAATATTCTTTAAATCCGTCAAATTTCTCTGATGCCAGACAGAATTTGATTGAAACATTCTCTACTTTTACGATTACTTCATTCTCCATTGTTACTCCTACAAATCAAAGATGAATCCGTCCTGATGCTTATAAAAAACCCAGCATCCCACTCCAAGACACAGTACAGCTTCTGCTGCTGTCACCAGAAGCATCACCAGACCTGGAAGTCTGCCATAGATCACAACATTCCGGAACATGATCAGAATACTGGTCAGAGGGTTTATCATTACCAGATGGTATAACCATTCCGGCAGAATCGACATTGGATAGATAACCGGTGTCAGATACATCAGCACTGCCATCAGCACCGAATACAAGTGCAGAACATCCCTGTATTTCACCGCAATCGTCGCCAGAATCAGTCCAATCCCCAGAGCCAGAACCACCAACAAAAAAAGTGGCACAACTGAAAGAAGCATTGTCCAGTGAAGTTCCGCATGCATACCGATCATAATCAGAAATAACGCTGCACAGGATGACATCAGATTGATCAGACTGGAACACACCCTTGACATCACGAATACATATTTCGGTACATACACCTTCTTTATCAGAGATGCACTCCCGATAATTGCTGACATTGCATTTGTCGTAGCGTCATTGAAAAAGTTAAAAATAACCTGCCCACATAACAAATACAACGGAAAATTCTCTATATCAAATTTAAACAGATTTGAGAAAACGATGGATAAAACCGTCATCATAAGAAGAGGATTCAGCAGTGTCCATAAAACCCCCAGTATGGAACGCCGGTATTTCACCTTCACGTCTCTTGAAACCAGTTCTTTTAAAAACGGCTTAAATTTAACAAAATTTTGAATATAAACTGACATATTTTCTTCCCCTTTAAATTATAATTATATTATTTTTTCAGTCTTTATTCAATCAAATCGCTTACACTTATTATTGATTTTCTCTATTTCTTTTATTGTTTTACTGAATAAGTAAAGGAGTCTGCATAAAGCAGACTCCCTAACGGATATCCTTATATATTTTTGCAATCTCTTCTGCCGGAACACCATCCCGATACATGGCTCTCAGCCGGTTCATAAGCCACATTACTTTCAGCTTTTCGATTCGTATTCCGACGAATCTTCTGTCTAGAAGTATAGATCCTATGTCTTGTCATCCCAAGCGGAATCCCTCTTTCTTTGAGTGTCAGTGAAAACTGATAATCCTCCAGAATCGGCATCTCCGGAAATTTTCCCACTTCAAAGAACAACTTCCGGTCAATGAAAATCCCCTGGTCTCCAAACATTACTTTTCTGTCTTTAATCCTGTGATTGGAGATCACCCTGCAGGTGAACATAAAAAAGTTATATGAATGAAATGCAATTCCAAAACACCCTGCCCGGTATTTTTTTCATTACAGTCTCAATCTCTTCTAATGCTGTAGCTGGAACTTCACTGTCGCAGTGCAGGAAAAAAACGTACATCTCCACTGCTTTCTTCCGCTCCCTTGTTCATCTGCTTTGCCCTTCCTTTCGGGGACTGAATTACCGGATACCGGTCCTTCAAAAGTCCAGTGTTCATCCGTGCTTCCCCCGTCTACAAACATGAATCTCACATCTTTCATTCAGCGGCTCCAGTGTCTTCATCAGCCTTTCAATTGTCGATTCTTCATTGTATGTTGGTATAATAATTGATATTTTCATCTCTACTTCACGGTTTCAATTTCTACGTTCATCCAGGTATCATACAGATTTCTCCGGAACTCGTCCGCATCTCTGATCACCGGGATCTTGAGAGTGCAGTTCTTTTTCGTTTCATCCTCTGCCAGAATCAGTCTTCCCTTTGTAAGCTTTTCTGTTGACAGCTGCATGTCCACTCTCTGTATCTCAAAAAGTTCCGGATGCATCATGTAAGCCGCAGCAATCGCATCCCAGTTATAATATCCGGGAATTCCATATTCATCCCAGTTATTGTCAAACCAGTAATCCGTCTCATTCTTAATCAGCCTTACAACTCCCTTACTCAGATCCGAAAGCTCTCTTTCATACTCTTCTCTTGTAAAAAGTACCTTCAGGCAATTATTGCCCGTAATAACCGCAACATCCGTTCCACTGGTAAGTGTCGTATAAGTTGCCAGCGGATCACAGGAGAAATTAAGTTCATCCATTTCCCGCTTTGCAAAGATCAGTGGTTCTGTTGTTCCTCCCATCAATACGATACTCTTCACCTGATGAAAAACTCAGGATTGTGTTTCCAGCTCCATAAGATTTGTCACGGAACCCGTTCACCAGAATTTCCAGCTCCCGCATATTTTCTGCCATCTCGGCAAGATAATGTGCCGCTTCCCCTTCGGTTTCTCCCGGTGCCTGCTCCACCTTTGTAAACACGCAACTCGTCATGCCCAATTTTCTTTACAAACTTCTTTGTATTTTCGTAAACCTTCTCCAGCGTATTGTTCCCATAAGTTGTCGTCACTCCCAGAACCTCTGCTTCCGGATCCCCCCAGAAGATACAGCAGTGCCAGTCCATCATCTACATCACACCCGTTAATTCCAAACGTACAGTCACAATCATGAATTATTTTTCGCATACCATTCTCCTTTTATCACTTCTGAAACAAAATCCCCTGTCTTTCATCAATTTTGATGCCAACCAGTTCTCCTGTTTTTACCCCCAGTTTCATCCAGTCACGGTGAAGTAGCCATACTGTCAGCTTTCCATCTACATACTTCAACAGGATTTCTGCTGTTTCCCCCTCAAACATAACTTCTTCAATCTGATACATTCTTTCCGTCTCATCTACAGTCAGCGTGATCGCCGATGGTCGGACCATCAGCTCATACTCTCCTTCTGCTTTCTGCGTCTCAAATGAAACTGCCCGGCTTACGAATCTGCCATTCTCCACTTTCCCCAAAATATAATTTGTCTGTCCCATATAATCTGCCACCGCTCTGGACTCTGGATGGTAAAATATCCTCTCCGGCTTATCATACTGAAGCACTTCTCCAGCTTTCATCAGAGCGATCCGGTCAGACACCTTCATTGCTTCTTCTTTATCATGCGTGACCATAACGACCGTAAGCTCCATCTCATGATGCAGCTTTCTTACCAGATCTGCCATCTCGCACCGCAGATTCTCATCTAGGCTTGAAAATGGTTCATCAAGAAGAAGAATTTTCGGATCTGCCGCAAGCGCTCTTGCCAGCGCGACCCTCTGACGCTGTCCACCGGACATTTCCTGGATCTTACGCTTCTCAAATCCTTCCAGCTGAACAACTTTTAAC
>ENA-OQHF01002110-OQHF01002110.1-human-gut-metagenome-genome-assembly--contig:-NODE-2110-length-10298-cov-2.573100_pt1 | contig 10298 bp, 11 predicted proteins | sample MGYA00242559_ERZ504709 | MGnify/ENA primary metagenome ERZ504709 (study PRJEB26092, sample SAMD00036203) | human gut metagenome | host: Homo sapiens | study: EMG produced TPA metagenomics assembly of...
AATTACCTTATACCTATGATTTTAAATATTGTAATTACTGTTATGTTACTTCCACAGTATGGAAATGTATATTCTGTGAAATGCTTGCAGCAGCATGTAAAGTCTGCGTTGCAGTTTCAGCAGTCGGACTGGATTTTTGCTAGTATCGGTGTTACAAACATTGACAAGCCGGAGAACTTTAAAGGTGTGAGCACCACAAAGAAAAATGAACCGGTCAAATTTAAAGATATGGTCGAATTAGTGAAATCTAACCGTGCTTTACAGACCTTTATCGTAGCAGCAAGCTCGGACAAAATCGCAAGCCAGACTGCAAGCCAGGCAGTTGTAACAACGATGCTTTTTGGTATTATTATCGGCAACATGCAGCTTGGTACCATTTTAAGTGTAATAGGAATGCTTCCGTCAATTGTTTTTGCTTTTATCGGTGCAAAATATGCCGGAAAGCATGGAAACAAAGAGTCTATGGTAACCTGGACTTATGTCTGCATGACAGTGGCAGCAGTTCTTATCGTATTGTTTATTTTCATTGACCCGACTTTAATTGCAACAGCAGTACCTATGATGATTGCATATGTCGTTCTTACTTTAGTGTTAAATGGTGCAAAAATGTGTGTTACCATGTCAAGCAATGCAATGATGGCAGATATTATTGACTATGAGTTAGACCGAAGCGGTAAATTTATTCCGGCAGCAGTGACAGGAACGTATAGCTTTATTGATAAGCTGGTTTCTTCCTTCAGTGCAGCAATCGCAACCGGACTTGTCGCATTAATTGGATACAAAAACAGTATGCCACAGCCATCTGACCCGTCTACACCGGCAATTTTCTGGATGACGATGAGCCTTTATTTCGGACTGCCATTGATTGGCTGGGTATGTACACTCTGCGCGATGCGGCACAGTCCTCTTTCCAAAGAGAAAATGGAAGAAGTACAGAAGAGTATTCAGGAGAAAAAACAGGCAGAAGTTGAAAAAGTGATTGACGAGATGAAATAAGCCGCAGAAAAAAGCAGTCAGTAAAGTGAAAATAACTGGACAAAAGAAATAGAAGAAAAATGCTTCAGGAAAGGAAACTGGACAGATATGAGAAAAATAATATTATTGGACAAAAACTGGACCTTTTATAAAAATCCGGACAGTACGCAGGGAGAGGAAGTTTCCCTCCCACATACCTGGAATGCAGTAGACGGACAGGACGGCGGAAATGATTATTACCGTGGAACCTGTAAATATGAATGTCACTTTAGCAGACCGGAACTTGAAACGGACGGAAAAGCATATCTTGAGTTTGACGGCGCAGCAATGACGGCAGATGTAGTTATAAATGGAACAAAAGCAGTGCACCACGAAGGCGGATACGGAGCCTTCCGTGCAGACATTACACAATATTTAAAAGACGAAAACAAGCTGGAAGTGTATGTAGACAATTCCGATAACACAAAGGTATATCCGCAGAAAGCAGATTTTACATTTTATGGCGGACTGTATCGTATGGTGAAGCTTGTAACTGTTTTCGAAAAATCATTTTGAACTGGATTATGCAGGTGGAACTGGCATCAAAAGTAACACCGGTAGGTTACTTTTGACAGATGCCGCAGCCAAAAAAGCGGATGCAAAGGTAACGGTTGAACTCTGGATGGTCGGAAGATGCAGAAGCAGTAACGGTAACAATTGACGGGCAGCAGAAGGAAACTCCAGTTGAAAACGGTTACGCAAAAGCAGTGTTTGATCTTACCGATGTACATCTCTGGGATGGCGTGGATGATCCGTATTTATATACGGCAAAAGCGGAACTGTCTGATGGAGACAGCGTGGAGACAACCTTTGGATGCAGAAGTTTTTTCCATTGATCCGCAGAAAGGATTTTTCTTAAATGGAAGGTCTTATCCGCTTTCGCGGTGTGAGCCGTCATCAGGACCGCGCCGGAGCAGGCAATGCGCTGACAAATGAGATGCACCGTGAGGATATGGAGATCATAAAAGAGCTTGGAGCGAATACCATCCGTCTTGCACATTATCAGCATGCGCAGGAATTTTATGATCTGTGTGATGAAAACGGTATGATCGTATGGGCAGAAATTCCGTACATTACGATGCACATGTCAGATGGAACAGAGAATACATTAAGCCAGATGAGGGAGCTGGTCGTTCAGAATTACAATCATCCATCCATCGTCTGCTGGGGACTTTCCAATGAGATCACTGCAGCAAGTGCCGTAAATGAGGAATTATTGGAAAATCACAGAAAATTAAATGATCTGTGCCATGCACTGGATATGACAAGACCAACGGTTATGGCAGACGTGTTTATGCTGGAGACGGACAGCCCAATGTTGGAGATTCCCGGATATGAACAGCTATAATCTGTATTTTGGCTGGTATCTGGGAGAGTTAGAACAGAATGACAGTTTCTTTGACGCGTATCATAATACATACCCGGATCGTGTGATCGGACTTTCAGAGTATGGCGCAGACGCCAATCCGGCTTACCACAGTGCAAATCCGGAACGGGGCGATTACACAGAGGAATATCAGTGTATTTACCATGAGCATATGGCAAAAATGATCGGGGAACGCCCGTATCTGTGGGCAACACATGTCTGGAATCTGTTTGATTTTGCGGCAGACGGAAGAGATGAGGGTGGAAAACACGGCGTGAACCAGAAAGGTCTTGTGACCATCGACCGTAAGCTGAAAAAAGATGCCTTTTATCTGTATAAAGCATATTGGAGCAAAACTCCATTTGTCCATGTATGCGGCAGACGTTATGTGGACCGCACCGAAGATGTGACGGAGATCAAGGTTTATTCCAATGAGCAGAGCGTCACACTCTTTGTGGATGGTGTGGAGAGAGAGACAGCAGAGGGCTCTAAAGTATTTAAATTTGAAGTCCCGATCACAGGAACACACAAGATCAGGGCAGTGTCCGGTGCCTGTGAAGATGAGATCACCGTGAAAAAAGTAGAAAAATCAAATCCGGATTATATATTCAACAAACAGGGAGATGTTGTCAACTGGTTTGACCGGGATGATTTTAAGGCAGACCATTATTCAATCTCGGATACGCTCGGAGAGCTTGCACAGAACGAGATGGCGAATGCAATCGTACAGCGTCTGATGGCACAGGCTTCAGCAAGCCGTGGCGATGTGGCAGAAAGTGTGAAAGATAACCCGGCGTTGCAGCGCATGATGCAGCGGATGACATTAGTCAGCCTTTTAAAACAGGCAGGAGACGCAGTGAGCGAGGAACAGATGAAAGCGCTCAACGACGCATTACAGAAAATCCCGAAAAATCAGGCATAGGAAAGGGATGGTTATGAACATGACAAAAGCAATACAGCAGATTATGCTTGGAACTGTGACAAAGAATGAAAAACAGGCAGCAGAATCTTTAAAGAGGATCAAAGCGGCCGGATATGACGGCATTGAACTGAATGGGTTTATGATAAAACAGACCTCTTTTCTGGTCAGAATGCTCACAAAAGCAGCCGGTATGCCGGTCGGAAAAGGCGGAAATTATGACTGGAATGCCCTTGTGAGAGAGGCAGGACTTGCCGTGACAAGCATCCATGAGGATCTTGGCACGATAAAAAGAGAGCCGGAGAACGTTATCAGGGAAGCTGAAAAAATTTGGCACAAAATATGTAGTCATTACCGGAATGTACCGTTTTGATTATTCGGATAAAAATGCAGTGTTTGGCTTGTGTCAGGACTTAAATGCTTCCGGAAAAATTTTAAAAGAGGCGGGCGTGGAGCTTTTATATCATAACCATAACTGTGAATTTCTGAAAGTTGAACCGGGAAAAACGGCATATGATCTGATCCTCTCTGAGACGGATGCTTCGTGTGTGAATTTTGAACTGGATTCCTACTGGCCAACAGAAGCAGGCGTAAATGCACTGGAACTGATGAGAAAGCTTGACACAAGAATGAAGCTTTACCATATCAATGACCGTGGAACAAGACTGTCAAAACCTGCCATGACACCGATCTTAAAATCGGACAGCATGGAACTTGGCTATGGAAACATGAATCTTTTTTCGCTGATCACGCAGGCACAAAAAGTGAATGTGGATGCAGTGATCTTAGAAAGCCACAAAAACTGGGTGGACGATTCTCCATTAAAGTCCATGGAGTTAAGTGCAGAATTTATGAATCAGTACGTTTGTTAGAGCATAGCTGGAAGGGAGAAAACGCAGGGAATGGAAAAACTGAAAATGCATTTTATCACCTCAGACCGTGAGTACCGCGAGGGAGAGGTCTTTGTATATGAACAGAAATTTACCGTGAAAGATGTGAAGAAGGCAGTGTTCACAGCAACTGCGCTCGGAGTATACGAGGCAGAGATCAATGGCGTCAAAATCGGGAAACAGATGTTTGCACCGGGATATTCCTACTATCCAAGGCGTGTGCTTTACCAGACTCATGAGGTGAGCGCACTGCTTCGTGAGGGTGAGAACACATTGCGGGTTTATCTTGGACAGGGCTGGTATTGCGGCCGTTTCCTCTGTGAGAACAAGACACAGATTTACGGGGAAAAACCTGCGGTATCGTGGATTTTAAACATCGAAGATGCGGGTGGCGTCCGGGACATTGTATCCGGCGAGCAGACGGACGAACTGGAATCTCCTTACGAATACGCCGGGGAGTATGACGGTGAGATTTATTTTGCGGATGGAAGAAATCAGGTGATCGGACATCCGGTATCTTTCAAAAACGAACTGGATTTTGCGTTGGAGCCGACGCTGACCGAAGTTACGTTACAGGAAGAGATGGAGGTAAAAGAGGCAAAGCAGACAGGAAGTGTAACGATTCTTGACTTTGGACAGAACTTTGCCGGAATTGTTGAAATTGATCCTTCTTTTTTTACAAATGAGACAATTACAATCCGCCACGGAGAGATTTTAAATGCAGATGGAAGTCTTTACACTGCCAATCTGCGGAAAGCAAAGGCAGCTATCGTCTATCATGCCGGAGCGGAAAAGAAAAAATACCGTCCCCGTTTTACCTATATGGGATTTCGCTATATGGAACTTTCCGGCGCAGATTATCGGCCGGGCATGATCAAAGCGTATGCGCTTCACACCGATATGAAGCGCACCGGATACTTTTCGTGTGAGAATCCAATGGTTCAGAAATTATATGAGAATCAGGTCTGGGGGCAGAAATCCAACTATGTGGAAGTGCCGACCGACTGTCCGCAGCGGGATGAACGTATGGGTTATACCGGGGATGGTCAGGTGTTTGCACGCACCGGAGCCTACAATTTTGACACCAATGATTTCTGGAAAAACTTTTTGCGTGATCTGGAACTGGGACAGCTTGACAACACGGAAGGGTATGTGTGTGCCACTGTGCCGCAGACCGGACCTGCCGGAATTGGTTTTATCAGCATGTTAGGCTGGGGAAATGCAGTCACAATTTTTACCGGAAATGCTCTATCAGCAGTTTGGAGACGAGGAAGCACTGCCACGCCAGTACGAGAGCATGAAACTTTTTGTGGAGGCGGAAATCCGGAAAATGGGAAAGAAAAATCTCTGGATTGGACCTTCTTTGGGAGACTGGCTTGCAATGGGAAAAGGGATCGCATGGCAGGCAATGCACAACAATCCGGTATCGAATGCCTTTATCGTACATGATCTGAAGGTCATCAGCGAGACGGCAGAGCGTCTTGGGAAAAAAGCTGATGCAGACAGATACCGCAGACAGCTGGAAGCCACAACGAAAGCATATATTGAGAAATTCGTGAGCAAAAAAGGAATTGTGGCAAAAGATTATCAGTCTGCTTATATTATGGCATTAAAATTTGTATTGCCGGAGGGAGAACTGCGGGAACTGGTGAAGAAGAATTTTGCTGCCAATATCCGCAAAAATGGTCTCCAGACAGGATTCTTTGCAACGGAACATCTGCTTCCACTTTTAGTGGAAGCGGGAGAGACAGAACTCGCCTATGATATCCTGCTACAGGAAGGCTGTCCGGGCTGGATGTATCAGATAAAATGCGGTGCGACCACGACATGGGAGCGCTGGGATGCATTAAAACCGGATGGAACGGTCAACGAAGAGAAAATGGCAGGTTCCGGCGACAATATGGTTTCTTTCAATCACTATGCATTTGGCAGTGTCGGAGAATTTTATTATCAGTATATTCTCGGAATCAAACCACAGAAACCGGGTTTTGCAGAATTGCATTTCGAGCCGTATCCGGACAGACGGCTTGGCGGTGTGAGCGGAAGTTATCTCTCAAGAGCAGGAAAAATTGAAAGCTCCTGGAAGTATGAGGAGGATGGCTGTCATATCTCATTGAATACGCCGGTAAAATCGGAAGTGGTTTTGCCGAACGGACAGAGGGAGACAGTGGAAGAAGGAACCTATCAGTGGCTCTGCTGAAAACAATTTGGGCAAAAAAGAACACTTTTTTGAACAAAAAGTGTTCTTTTTTGCGCTCATTTTTTTCCTAAAATAAAAAATAGAAAAGGAACACAGATGCAGGAGAGGGGGAAAAATATGGAGCAGTATTATCTTGCAATCGACATTGGAGCTTCTAGCGGCAGACACATATTAGGACATATGGAAGACGGAAAAATGGTATTGGAAGAAATGTATCGTTTTCCGAATGGAATGACCGAAGAGAACGGACAGAAAAGCTGGAATGTAAAAGCACTTTTCAGAGCAATTTTAGAGGGAATGAAAAAGTGTAAAGAAGCGGGAAAAATCCCGGTGAGTATGGGAATTGATACCTGGGCAGTTGATTTTGTCCTGTTGGATAAAAAGAATAAAATGCTTGGAGATGCAGTCGGTTATCGGGACAGCCGTACCGCAGGGATGGATGAGAAAGTCTATGAGATCATCCCGGAAGAAAAGTTATATGAGAGAACAGGCATCCAGAAGCAGATTTTCAACACCATTTATCAGTTGATGGCGGTAAAATCCAACAATCCCGAAATTCTCGAACACGCAGAGACCATGCTGATGATCCCGGAGTATTTTAATTATCTTTTGACAGGAGAGAAGGCATCAGAATATACGAATGCCACCACAACACAGTTAGTATCCCCGGAAACAAAAGACTGGGATTATGAACTGATTGAAATGTTAGGATATCCAAAACAGATTTTCCAGAAAATAAAGAAGCCGGGAACGGTACTGGGAAATTTGACGAAAGAAATTCAGAAAGAGGTCGGATTTGACTGTGAAGTCGTCTTACCGGCAACACATGACACCGGTTCTGCAGTGATGGCAGTTCCGACAAATGAGGACAATATCATTTACATCAGTTCCGGAACGTGGTCACTGATGGGAACTGAATTAAAACAAGCAGACTGTTCACCGGAAAGCAGACTTCATAATTTTACGAACGAGGGAGGATATGCGTATCGTTTTCGCTATCTGAAAAATATCATGGGACTTTGGATGATACAGTCGGCCCGAAAAGAACTGGAACCAAAGCAGGGATTCGGAGAGATCTGCGAGGCGGCGGCAAGGGCGGACATTGCATCTTTGGTAGACTGTAATGACGACCGCTTTTTAGCACCGCAAAGCATGACAGAAGAAGTGCAAAAAGCCTGCGCAGAGACCGGACAGCGGATACCGGAGGGAATCGCAGAAACAGCGTGCGTGATTTATAACAGTCTTGCACAATGCTACGCACAGACGATCAGAGAAATCGAGGAGATGTCAGAAATTACATATGAAAGCATCCATGTTGTCGGGGGAGGAGCCAATGCAGCGTATTTGAATGAACTGACTGCGAAGGCAACCGGAAAAACAGTTTATGCCGGTCCAACAGAGGCAACAGCAATCGGAAATTTGATGGCGCAGATCATTGCAGCAGGAGAACTTGAAAATTTACAGGCTGCAAGAAAATGTATCTTTGAGTCTTTTGAAATAAAAAAATATGAGAAATAACAATCAGGAATATCAGAAAAAAATATATGCCGGAAGCGGATGTTGTGCCCGGCAGAAAGGTGAGGTAAAAATTTTATGACGGTACAGGAAAGATATGAAGCGGCCAGAAAAATGTATGCAGATGTCGGTGTTGATACAGATGCAGCGATCGCAAAATTAAAAGAAATCCCGGTATCACTTCATTGCTGGCAGGGCGATGACGTGACAGGATTTGACCATGACGGACCTTTGACCGGCGGAATCCAGACAACCGGAAACTATCCCGGAAAAGCAAAGACACCGGAACAGCTGATGCAGGACATGGAAGAGGCGATGAGCCTCATGCCTGGCAAAAAGAAATTAAATCTTCATGCAAGCTATGCAATCTTTGAGAAAGGCGAATTTGCAGACCGCGACAAATTAGAGCCAAAGCATTTCAGAAAATGGGTAGACTTTGCAAAGAAACACCATGTTGGGATTGATTTTAATCCGACATTTTTTTCACATGACAAAGTAAAAGACGGACTGACACTGACAAGCCCGGACGAGGAGACAAGAAAGTTCTGGATCGAGCATGGAAAAGCATGTATCCGCATTTCGGAATATTTTGCAAAAGAGACAGGTGTTCCATGTGTGATGAATATCTGGATCGGGGATGGATACAAAGATATTCCGGCAGACCGCATGGGACCACGCATGAGATATAAGGATTCCATTGAACAGATCATTGCAGAACCACATGATCCAAAGCTGGTAAAACCATGTGTGGAGTCTAAGGTATTCGGAATCGGTGTGGAGTCTTACACAGCGGGATCAGCCGAGTTTACATTGACATTTGCGGCGACACACGAGAATGTCCTTCCGCTGATGGACAACGGACATTATCATCCTACAGAAGTAGTATCGGATAAAATACCGGCTTTACTCTGTTATTTCCCGGAGATTGCACTTCACATTACAAGACCGGTAAGATGGGATTCTGACCATGTCGTATTATTTGATGATGAGACAAAAGAGATGGCAAAAGAGATCGTAAGAGATCACGCATTAGACCGTGTTTACATGGCATTAGATTACTTTGATGCAAGCATTAACCGTGTGTCAGCACTTGCAACCGGTTTCCGCAGCTGGCAGAAAGCACATTCTGATGGCTCTGTGCACACCGAATGAGATGTTAAAGGAACTTCAGGATACCAATCAGATGGGGAAACTCATGGTGATGAATGAGGCTGTGAAAATGCTCCCGATCGGAGAAGTCTGGGAAGAATACTGCCGTAGGGAAGGCGTGTGTGATGATCTTCATTTCTATGATGAGATTGAAAAATATGAGCGCGAAGTGTTAGTAAAGAGAGCATAGCTGAAAAAATAGCATATAGCAAATTAGACGGGGATTTGTGAATACCTGAAAATTACAGAGAAGAGGGAAACGAACATGAAATTTATAGATGCAGAATTTGTAAAAGGATTTATCCGTATGGCGAACGACGGATGGGAGCAGGGATGGCATGAGAGAAATGGCGGAAATCTGTCCTATCGTGTTAAACCGGAGGAAGTAGAATCCGTAAAAGAAAACTTTGAGGCAAAGAAGTGGCAGCCGATCGGGACATCCGTTCCAAATCTGGCGGGAGAATATTTTCTTGTGACCGGAAGCGGCAAATATTTCCGCAACGTCATCATTAAACCGGAAGATTCCATCTGTATGATCGAACTGGATGAAAAAGGCGAAAATTACCGCATCGTATGGGGACTGGTAAATGGAGGCAGACCGACATCAGAACTGCCAAGCCATCTGATGAATCTGGAAGTGAAGAAGATACAGAACCCGAAGTACCGTGTCGTATACCACGCGCACACCACGAACATCATTGCGTTGACGTTTGTTCTGCCGCTGGAAGATAAAGTGTTTACGAGAGAACTCTGGGAGATGGCAACCGAATGTCCGGTCGTATTCCCGGCAGGCATTGGCGTAGTTCCGTGGATGGTACCGGGCGGCAGGGAGATCGCAGTTGCAACCAGTGAACTGATGAAAAAATATGATCTTGCGGTCTGGGCACATCATGGTATGTTTGCGGCCGGGGAAGATTTTGACCTGACGTTTGGTCTGATGCACACCGCAGAAAAATCCGCGGAGATTCTGGTAAAAATGCTTTCCATGAGACCGGATAAGCTGCAGACCATCACACCGGATAATTTCCGTCATCTTGCGAAAGACTTTCATGTTACACTGCCAGAAGAATTTTTATATGAAAAATAAAAGCTAGTACGAGCGATATGCGGATGGTGTCATCCCATATCGCTTTTTAAATACTTTCACGAAGTAATTGCTGTCAGGATATCCTACATACATTGCAATTTCCGCAACAGAAAGCATGGAGGTCTTTAAGAGTTCGGCAGCTTTTTTTGTGCGTAAAT
>ENA-OQHF01002112-OQHF01002112.1-human-gut-metagenome-genome-assembly--contig:-NODE-2112-length-10282-cov-3.247267_pt1 | contig 10282 bp, 8 predicted proteins | sample MGYA00242559_ERZ504709 | MGnify/ENA primary metagenome ERZ504709 (study PRJEB26092, sample SAMD00036203) | human gut metagenome | host: Homo sapiens | study: EMG produced TPA metagenomics assembly of...
ACGTATGGTTGCGATAGTTTGAGGGCGTGCCCAGCTGGAGCACCTTTGCCAGTCGTTGCAGCGGCGTCATGTCTGTCTGCGTCATGATGGCCTCGATTCCTTCCGCGTGTGGATAGCTCTTTATGCTGGCATCGAGTCTATCCATACGTAGTAAATTTCGTCGGATTGTTTTGTAACGAGTACGTGAGAAGAATGAACGGTTGGTTAGCGGCAACGGTTGACGTATGGCAAAGCGCCACCGCTCGTAATGAAGGGTGGCGCTTTGCTGAAATCTGCGCTTAACGCGACTCGATTGGATCTGTCTGCCTTTAGCGGGTCAGCTTGCGGTGCAGGCGGTGCGGGCGGGCCGCATCCTCGCCGAGACGGGCGATGCGGTTCTCCTGATAGGCCTGGAAGTTGCCTTCGAACCAGTACCAGTTGGCCGGATTCTCGTCGGTGCCCTCCCATGCGAGGATGTGCGTGGCCACACGGTCGAGGAACCAACGGTCGTGGGAGATCACCACGGCGCAGCCCGGGAAGGCGAGCAGCGCGTTTTCGAGGGATTCCAGGGTTTCGACGTCAAGGTCGTTGGTCGGTTCGTCGAGCAGCAGCAGGTTGCCGCCCTGCTTCAGGGTCAGTGCCAGGTTCAGACGGTTGCGTTCGCCGCCGGACAGCACGCCCACCAGCTTCTGCTGGTCGGAACCCTTGAAGCCGAAGGACGCCACGTAGGCGCGGGTCGGCACTTCCACTCCGGCCACCTCGATGAAGTCGAGTCCGTCGGACACGGCCTCCCACAGGTTCTTGTTCGGGTCAAGGCCGGCACGGTTCTGGTCGACGTAGCTGATCTTCACGGTGTCGCCGATCTTGAGCGAACCGGAGGTCAACGGCTCCAAGCCGACGATGGTCTTGAACAGGGTGGACTTGCCTACGCCGTTCGGGCCGATCACGCCGACGATGCCGTTACGCGGCAGGGTGAAGCTCAAGTCGTCGATGAGCACGCGGTCGCCGAACGCCTTGTGGATATGCTCGGCTTCCAGAACGGTGGAACCCAGACGCGGGCCGGCCGGAATCTGGATTTCGGAGAAGTCGAGCTTCTTGTTGTTGCGTGCCTCCTGCTCCATCTGGTCGTAACGTTCCAGACGGGCCTTGTTCTTGGCCTGACGGGCCTTCGGCGAGGAACGCACCCAGTCGAGCTCGCTCTTCAGGCGCTTGGCGAGCTTGGCGTCCTTGGCGCCCTGGATCTCCATACGCTTGGCCTTGGTCTCCAGGTAGGTGGAGTAGTTGCCCTTGTATGGATACAGGTGGCCGCGATCCACTTCGCAGATCCATTCGGCCACATTGTCCATGAAGTAACGATCGTGGGTGACGGCGATGACGGCGCCCTTGTACTGGTGCAGGAACTGCTCCAGCCACAGAATCGATTCGGCATCCAAATGGTTGGTGGGCTCGTCGAGCAGCAGCAGATCCGGAGCCTCAAGCAACAGCTTGCACAGTGCCACACGACGGCGCTCGCCACCGGAGCACACGCTCACCGGCGTATCCGGATCCGGGCACTGCAGAGCGTCCATGGCCTGCTCGAGCTGGGAGTCGAGATCCCAACCGTTGGCCGCGTCGATATCGTTCTGCAGCTTGCCCATTTCTTCCATCAGCGCGTCGAAATCGGCGTCCGGATTGGCCATTTCCTCGCCAATCTGGTTGAAACGCGCCACCTTTTCGGCGATCGGGCCGAATGCCATCTTGATGTTCTCGCCGACGGTCTTGGTGTCATCCAGCGGCGGTTCCTGCTGCAGAATGCCGACGGTGAAACCAGGGGTCAGGTAGGCTTCGCCGTTGGAAACGGTGTCGAGGCCGGCCATAATCTTCAGCAGCGTGGACTTACCCATGCCGTTCGGGCCGACGACGCCGATCTTCGCGCCCGGCAGGAAGCTCAGGGTCACATCGTCAAGAATCACTCGGTCGCCGTAAGCCTTGCGGGCCTTGATCATCTGGTAAATAAACTCAGCCAATGTTGTGTTCCATCCTTAAGAAACGTTGGAATTCCAGCGTTTTGCGTATGTCGGTCGACGGAAAATCGCACTTGTTCGCCGTGCTGCGGCGCGTTGCCGGCGCGACTGGTTGCGGACGAATCGCAAGTCTGCTGCGAACTCATCGAAGCCAAGTGTTTTCGGACCGTATCCATACGCAAAGTACCATCGCCAATTATCCCATATCCCGTCTACACAGCGGTCGTGGGTCGGTTGTGTGGGAATGGAAGCGTGCCTCCGTACGTGGTTGGTGGTGATGGTGGCCTGCTGCGGCGGTCTCCGAGCCTGGGTGTCTCCGTGTGCCTCTGTGTGCGCGATGGCACCGAGTTGAGATGTCGCCGGAGAGAGGGGAGTCCCGGTGTTGTCCCCGTAGGTGCGGTGGCGGTGATTTTGCGCGGTGAAATCGGGTTTTCGCGTACGGGGTATGTTTCGACCGTTTGAGGGCGAAATCGTACCTCCGTACGTGACTTTGTTGATGATTCTTCCTGTTTTCCCGTGCTTTTCGAGTGCGAGGGTGGTGGATTGGCTGTTTTCGGCGGGCGGCTATTGATTGGTGGGCGGCAGGCCGGCGATCAAATGATCACGCCATCGCAGTGGTCGATCTCGTGCTGGATGATCTGCGCGGTGAAACCGGTGAACGCTGCGTGGCGCTCGCGGAATTTCCGATCCATATAATCCACTTCGATGCGCTGGTATCGGACGGTGCGGCGCTCGCCCTGGAGCGAGAGGCAACCTTCCGCCGTATCGAACGCGCCGTCTTCGGCGGTGATGTGTGGATTGAACATCACGAAAATGCGGCCGCCGAAATCCTCATCCACAAAAGCGATGATGCGCTTGGGAACGCCGATCATATTGGCCGCCATGCCCACGCAACCATTGCGATGCGCGTCCAACGTGTCTTTCAGGTCCTGTGCCACGGCCAGATCCTCTTCGGTGTTCTCGGCTGCGGCGGACGGCTGGCTCAAAAATGGGATGGACGTCATGATCTCACGCTGCATGTGATTCCTCTCGTTGGATGTTGCCGGTCTGCCAATATTGTAGCGTCGCATGGCTGCGAGACGGACGGCTGGGCGAACCTGTCCATTCCCTGACCGTTCGCGTCGGCTTCGGGATGTGAGGCACAACGTGTGCGGCTTGGACTGGTGCAATATGCTTGGGGTCATGGAAGACATGTTGCAATACCGCGAATATATGGCGCAGGCTCTTGAACTGGCCCGCAAGGGTGCGGGATGGGTGGACCCGAATCCGCTGGTAGGCGCGGTGGTGGTACGTGATGGCGAGGTTCTCGCCACCGGATACCATGACCGGTATCGTGGCCCGCATGCGGAGCGTATGGCGTTCGACTATGCCGACGCGCACGGCATTGATTTGACTGGCGCCACGGTCGTCGACACGCTTGAACCCTGCTGCCATGTCGGATCGCAGCCGGCGTGCACTGCCTTGATTCTGGCGCACGGCATCGCACGCGTGGTGGTCGGATCGGTTGACCCGAACCCGATTGTGGCGGGCAAAGGCCTTCGCATCCTTGAGGAAGCGGGCGTCGAAGTGGTTCGCGACGTGATGCGGGAGGAATGCGACGCCATCAATCGCCATTTCTTCCACTGCATCACCACGGGAAAGCCGTACATTGTGGACGGCAGAAGGCGTGCGGGTGAATCGGACTCTGAGTATGCGGTCCGTCGGCGCGAACTATATGCCACATATGCGGCGGTGCTTGCCGGAACTGAATCGGACGTTCCTGACGAGTCTTTCGCGCATTTCAACGGACCGGTCCAAGCCGTCGGCGCAGACGAAGTGGTGATTGGCGGCCACAGGCCGTTACTCCTGGAGGCCGGCGCGCTCGCCTGCACGGATCCAGACGAATGGCTGCGTGAGCTGGGCAAGCGCAAGATCGACGGCCTCATCGTGGAAAGCGACGAAGCATTCGAGCGGTTGTCCATGGCTTGCCAAAAAGACTGAAGCGCCATTCGTGCGTTGTTGGCCGTGTATCTCGCTTATAGATGGCGGATTCGTCTGCTTGTCCAGTGCTATCTCGCTTATAGGTGGCGGATGAATTTTGCGAAGAGGTCTTAGAGGGTGTAAATCATACCCTCTAAGACCTTAATGACGTAGAGGTGCCGCCATCTATAAGCGAAATAGCATCGGGCGGCTTTCCGATTCCGCCATCTATAAGCGAGATACGTGAGACTGATATGTCCAGCACCCAGCAAGCATAGTGGCGAGCACATGGTCGGGCATGGCGCGCATGGCCTCAGGGGACTCAAGCTCACTCGGATCGCAATCCAGCAGCACTAGGTCTGCCGCATCTCCAGCTTGCAACGTCGTACGCCCCAGGGCGGTGGACGAAGCGAGAGCGGTTTCGAAATCCAGACATTGCTCAGACTGGAAAGGCTCTCGATCGGGAACTCTCCGTGCCGAACACCGCTGCGGAAATGGCCAGCCACGGATCCAACGGCGCGACCGGCGCGTCCGAGCCCATAAGCAGTTTGGTTCCAGACTTGTGCAAACTGTTGAACGCGTAGGGAATTCCGGCGGGATTGCCCCAGAATCGTGTGATGACGTCACGGTCGTCCATGGCGTGCTGTGGCTGGATGCTCGCGGCAAGTCCCAATTGCGCAAGACGTGGAATGTCGCGTTCCTTGAGCATTTGGGCATGCTCGATGGAGCCGTGCGCGTGGGTACGTTCCGCGCAGTCGAGCACGATGGTGTTCGCTTCGTCGCCGATGGCATGGCAGGCGATGTCGAAGCCATGTTCGGTGGCGAGCCGCATATACGATTCGATTTGCTCGGGGGTGTAGCTCAGCGTGCCGTAGGTTTCCGGCGTAATGCCCGAATACGGTGTGGAGCAGTAGGCGGATCGGGTGTTGAGCGAGCCGTCGGGAAATCATCTTCATCGCACCGACATGGCCCAAGCCATGGCTTCCGGGAAGTTCGTCGCCGGTATGCCAGCCGTCGTCGATGGCTTGCTGAAGTCGTTCGGGGTAAACGCCGGCTTCGATGCGTAATCCGTCAAGCCCCTGCTTGAAGCGGTCAATCCACGTGTCGATGTTCTCGGCCATCTCATAGTCGCGCACGCCGACCACGCCTTTGCCGGCGGCGTCCTGTTCCGCGTTGCGCAGCAATCGCATCAGCTCGTCAGCCGCACCGGGGCCTTTGTCCAGCTTGCAGTAAGCGTCGAACCATTCAAGCTCGCCGACGAGTCCCGACTCGCCTACATGCACGCCGAGCTTACGAGCCGCGGCTGAATTCACCCAGCCGCAATGCATGTCTGCGCTTGACAGCGCCACGGGCTGGTCGCCCGACACTGCGTCGATCGCAGCCAATGTCGGTTGGGCATCATCGGCCCACAGGGAGTGTCTGAACCGCATGCCGACCACGTACTGGTCCGGGTCGAGCGTGCCGGATTCGCGGCGTTCCTCCAAGTGCTCGCGTAGCAGGCTCATTGCCTCATCGGCGCTGCGGGCATCAATCAGATCAAGCCGCCCCAGCGTGTACGACCACTGCGTGAAGTGCGTGTGGCAATCCCACAAGCCGGGAATGATCCACGTTTTTGAAGCCTTGGCTACCGACTTTTCCGAAGACCGTACATCCGCGATCCGCCCTTGCTCAATCGTGATGTCGACAGACTCATCGGACCCCACGAAACACACATTCTCAATCACATACGGTTCGCCCATACATCCTCGATTCAACAAAATGACCTCATTGCCAGCCATAGTATCCTTGCAATGCTTGCGATTGCCGCGCTCGTCTCAATCGGCTATGCGCACTTTGAATTCCTCCGCTGGGATACGGTTATCCGCATCAGAAAAAAGAAGGGCGCAGTTATCCACTTATCCACTGTTTGCCAGAAGCCGGTAGGCAGCGCGGCGACATTTCCTCTACTTTGGCGCTATGGACAATGGAGCACAATATTCGGAAAGCCTCGCACGGCTGAGGACAAGAACCATCGAACAATGTCTCGAAGCGCAGAGGCGCACCGGAAGGCGGCTGGTGTTCGCGCTTGATACCGCACTGAGTTTACAAGGCATCGAACTGCCTCGCTACCGGCGCGGAGGGCTTTTGGCTGATACGCTGCACGCGGTGATTGAAAGTAACGGCGTGCGAACGATACTGCAGGGGATTTGTTTTGTGCTTTGGTCTGGACCTCAGACGCATATGCCGATTCATCATGGTCGATTGCGATGCACGGATTCCGTGACCGCATGGGCCATGCATGCCAATCGGCTTGAAGATGAAGAATTGGTGGTTTTGGGTGATTCGATGATGCGGCGTGATGGACATATGAAAAAGGCCACACTGGAGGAGTTTCGGATATATGTCGATAGCTTGTCCGATTTGTCCAACTATTCAGGCTCCGACAGATTACGTGCGGTGAGAGGAGTGTCGAAAATGCGTAGGGCTCTCAGGCTGATGCGGGAGAATACAGATTCTTCCCAGGAAACGAGAAGTCGAATTGTTCTGTTGCGTTATGGTTTGCCTTGTCCGGAAGTGAACTATGCCATTCGGCTCAAAGGCTATTCTCATGTATTTTTCGCGGACATGGCTTATCCGGATTTGAAAATCATCATTGAATACGACGGCAGGCATCATGCCTCGCGATGGTTGGCTGACAGTAAACGTCGGGAAGCGTTGGAGGATGAAGGATGGCTGTATATCCAGGTGACGGCGGAAAATCTCAGGGATGAGGATTCTCAAAGGGAATTGGCGGAACGTGTGGCGCAGAGGATGTCATTGCGTTTGGGGGAGCCTGTGCGGCTATGTGGGCGAATGACGATTGCTCAGATAGCCGATGGTCGGATGAAGGGCAACCGTCTGTGAGGCTTGGGCAAGCCCATATCTCGCTTATGAATGGCGGAATCGGGCTGCGGCATGATGCTATTTCGCTTATAGATGGCGGATGAAAATCCACAAAAAGGCCTTAAGAGGTATGAATATTACCCCCTAGGGCCTTAGCGATTCAAGAAGACTGCCATCTATAAGCGAGATAGCATCGGTCGGGTGAAGAAATCCGCCATCCATAAGCGAGATGGCGGATTTCTGCGGCTCACTGCACGGCGGCGAGGGCTTGGTCGAGGTCGGCGATGATGTCGGCCGTGTTTTCGATGCCGCAGCTCAGGCGCACCAGGTCGATGCCGACGCCGGCTTCCTCAAGCTGCTCCTCGGTGAGCTGGCGATGCGTGGTGCCGGCCGGATACAGCGTGCAGCTGCGCGCATCGGCCACATGCGTGGCGATGGACACCATCTTCAGATGGTCGAGGAACGCGGAGACCTTCTCGCGGCCGCCCGGCACGCCGAAGGAGATCACACCGCAGGTGCCGTTCGGCATGTACTTCTCCGCCAGCGCATGGTACTTGTCCGTTTCGAGGCCCGGGAAGCTCACCCAGCTGACGCGCGGATCGGCGTCGAGCCACTTGGCCACGGCCAGTGCGTTCGCGCAGTGGCGCTCCATGCGCACGCCGAGGGATTCCAGATGCATGCCCATGATCCACGAATTGATTGGCGCCGGAGTGGAGCCGAAGTCGCGCATGAGCTGCGCGGTGGCCTTGGTGATGTATGCGGCCTTGCCGAATTCCTTCGCGTAGGTGACGCCATGGTAGGAGTCGTCCGGAGTGGTGAGGCCCGGGAATTTCTCCGCATGGGCCATCCAGTCGAAATTGCCGGAATCGACGATCGCGCCGCCCACGCAGGATCCGTGGCCGTCCATGTACTTGGTGGTGGCGTGCGTGACGATGTCCACGCCGTACTGGAACGGACGGCAGTTGATCGGCGTCGGGAAGGTGTTGTCGACGATCAGTGGCACGCCGTGACGATGCGCTGCGTTCGCGAACTTCTCGAAGTCGAGCACGATAAGCGCCGGATTGGAGATGGACTCGCCGAACACGGCCCTTGGTGTTCGGCTGGAACGCGGCCTCAAGTTCTCTTCGGTGCAGTCCGGGCTGACGAAGGTGCATTCGACGCCCATCTTGCGCATGGTCACGTTGATGAGGTTGAACGTGCCGCCGTAGATGGCGGAGGAGGCGACGATGTGGTCGCCGTTGTTGCAGATGTTGAACAGCGCGAAGAAGTTCGCCGCCTGGCCGGATGAGGTGAGCATCGCTGCGGCGCCGCCTTCCAGCTCGCAGATCTTCGCGGCTACGGTGTCGTTGGTCGGATTCTGCAGGCGGGTGTAGAAGTATCCGGATTCGGACAGGTCGAACAAGCGGCTCATCTGTTCGCTCGACTGGTATTTGAAGGTCGTGGCCTGGATGATTGGGGGAGTGCGGGATTCTCCATTGCCCGGCTGATAGCCTCCCTGCACGCAGATGGTGTCGACGTTTTCGCTCATATGTTCCTTCTTTCGATTCCGCGCTTCCGTGCGCCGCGCAGGTGTTGCGCCGCGATGCGAACAAACAAACACACTGTATCACTGCATTGATAAATGGCTTGATTCCAATGGAAACGCCGTATAGTTTAACGAATTGACAAACTTAGGTAATTCAATTTATTATGTAGACCAAGACGGGCGGAAAGCCCGCTGCGAAATAAAGCTTTACGTAAGTAAACCAAGCAAAGGAGCATTCCATGGGTCTGTGGGATATCGATAAGATTCCGTACGTCGGTCGCGAAAAGGGGCCGCAGGAGGGTCTTGCCTTCCATTACTACGATGCCGACAAGGTCGTTGCCGGCAAGAAGATGAAGGACTGGCTGCGTTTCGGCGTCGCATGGTGGCACACCTTCGACCAGCAGCTCGTCGATCCGTTCGGCACCGGCACCGCGCACCGCCCGTACTACAAGTACACCGATCCGATGGACCAGGCTCTGGCCAAGGTCGACTACGCCTTCGAGCTGTTCCAGAAGCTGGGCGTCGAGTACTTCTGCTTCCACGATCGTGACATCGCCCCCGAAGGCGACACCCTGCGCGAGACCAATGCCAACCTCGACAAGGTCGTTGACAAGATCGACGAGAATATGAAGTCCACCGGTGTCAAGCTGCTGTGGAACACCTCCTCCCTGTTCACCAACCCGCGCTTCGTGTCCGGCGCCGCCACTTCTCCGTTCGCCGACATCTACGCCTACGCCGGTGGCCAGCTCAAGAAGAGCTTGGAGATCGGCAAGCGCCTGGGCGCTGAGAACTACGTGTTCTGGGGTGGCCGCGAAGGCTACGAGAACCTGTGGAACACCGAGATGAAGCGCGAGACCGACCACATCGCCAAGTTCTTCCACATGTGCGCAGATTACGCCAAGGAAATCGGCTTTGAGGCCCAGTTCCTGATCGAGCCGAAGCCGAAGGAGCCGACGCTGCACCAGTACGACTTCGATGCCGCCACCGCCATCGAGTTCCTGCGCAACCACGACCTGACCGACGTCTTCAAGCTGAACTTGGAAGGCAACCACGCCAACCTGGCCGGCCACACCTACCAGCATGAGATCCGCGTGGCCCGCGAGTCCGGCTTCCTCGGCTCCCTCGACGCCAACCAGGGCGACAAGCTCATCGGCTGGGATATGGACGAGTTCCCGACCGACCTGTACGAGACCGTCGCCGTCATGTGGGAAGTCCTGCAGGCCGGCTCCATCGGACCTCACGGTGGTCTGAACTTCGACGCCAAGCCGCGCCGTACCTCCTTCTACGAGGAGGACCTGTTCCGCTCCCACATCGCCGGCATGGACACCTACGCCGCCGGCCTGCTGGTTGCCGACAAGATGAACCAGGACGGCTTCATCCAGGACCTCATGGCCGAGCGCTACAGCTCCTACGATTCCGGCATCGGCAAGGACATCGACGAGGGCAACGTGACCCTGGCCGACCTCGAAGCCTACAGCCTCGACAAGCCGCAGTCCGAGCTCATCGCCGCCACCAAGTCCGATCACCTCGAGTCCGTCAAGGCCACGATCAACAACTACATCATTGATGCCCTGTCTGAGGTCGAGTGACCATCGGTCTAACCGATTGAATTCGCTCCATCGGGCGTGTACACATCAATTATGATGCCAGTGCGCCCGATGGGCTGATTCGATAGTTTCGCCATGTGCGGTGTTGTGTTATGCCCGCATGGCACCTTTCCATTCCTTCTTTCTCCTTTCTCTCCTTCCGCTGAAAACGGGACTGTCTCTCGAAGTGTGTAACTGGCCTTAACTGGCCGGTCGTGTGGCCGGTCGGAAAGGCTGGTGGACGATGTCTGCTGGGACAAGGGGAAACATGACACCGACGAAGAAGCCGGACGCGGAAAACGCAACGCCGAGCGGAGGCGGCGCTCACATTCGTGCGCATGGCCAAGGAAAAAGGACTGGGCACCTAG
>ENA-OQHF01002113-OQHF01002113.1-human-gut-metagenome-genome-assembly--contig:-NODE-2113-length-10279-cov-5.090820_pt1 | contig 10279 bp, 13 predicted proteins | sample MGYA00242559_ERZ504709 | MGnify/ENA primary metagenome ERZ504709 (study PRJEB26092, sample SAMD00036203) | human gut metagenome | host: Homo sapiens | study: EMG produced TPA metagenomics assembly of...
ACTTCCCGCTGCCGCTCGGTCCCAGCACGAACTTGTTGCGGTTGGTGATGATGCCGCGCTTCATCGGCAGGTCGGAGATGTCGATGTGCAGCGGCTTGCCGCTGATGCGGTCCGCCATGCGGATGCCGAAAGCCGAGGGCGAGTCCCGGTAGTTGGTCTCTCCGGCGAACAGGCATACCGCCTGCTCGACAAACGTGTGGAACGATTCCTCTGCCGGGAAGTCCGCCGCATTGCCCGGTATGCCCGCCCAGAACAGCGTCGGGCAGTCCGTCGTGTTGTGGCGGGGCACACATCCCATGCTTGCCAGCTGGCTCCCCACGTCGTTCCGTATCCGTTTCAGCTCCTCCCCGTCGTCGCTCCACGCCATCACGTTGAAGTGGGCGCGGACGGACTTCAGCCCCTGCGAGTGTGCTTCGTTCAGGTATTCCTCTATCCACTCGCAGTTGATGGCGTTCTGGCGGCTGTAGCGCGAGAGCGACTGCATGTTCCTCGCCGACTTCTCGAAGCGGCGCAGTTCCTCGTCGCTGTTGCCGACAAACACGTACTGGTTGTAGATGTGGTTGCAGGGAAGCAGCAGTCCCAGCGGGGCGGCGAAGGACAGGCGGCAGTCCGAGCGGTCGGTGGAAAGACGCTCGTAGCGGTAATCCGTTTCCACCGATGCCGGCAGGTCTTCCGTGTCCGATAGCGTGTGCAGGCACAGGCGGTTGCTGCCCACCCGCATTTCCTCCGCGCTCATGGCGATGTCTTCCAGACAGTTCGTGTTGCCAAGCGACAGGGTGAGGTATCTGCCTATGATACCCGTTTCCTTCTCCGTGCCGGCAAGCTCGTCATCGGAGAGCCGGCGCAGCCGGATGTGCCCCGAATCGTTCAGGATGCGGGCGAACTGTTCCACCGCCTCCATGAACTTCACCGCCGTCTCCCGGTCCTGTATCTCCTTCGGGACGATGTGTCCCCGGCACAGCGTGCTCCAGTTGCTCTGCTGCCTCATGCGCTCCCTCGTCGTCTTGGTCAGGAACAGATAGCATTTATGATTCAGATACGGACGCTCGTTAAAGTGCATCCCGTTGCTCCGCGCGAGGAAGCCCGTGCCCGTCTTCTGCCAGTCGGGGCGGTATTCCTCCTTTACATACCAGTCCTGCTTGTGCAGCACCGAGTAGTCGGGCAGCACCTTTATTGCCTTGCACCACGTGGCGTGGATGCCCTCGTATTCCTCCGCCGTCACGGTATAGACTTCCGGTAGCTCCACCTCGAAGGCGGCGGTGATGTCCGCGTCCTTCGAGATGATGCAGCCGTGTTCCACCGCCAGCAGCGGGAAGCGGCTCTCCAGCGTGGTGGCTTTCATTACGTTTCTCATGCTTTTCCTCCTTTCTTTTTTCGTCTCAACAGATGGGACACCCGTCTGCGGTGGAGCAGATAGCGCGGGCGCATCCGTGCAGCGCCCAGCTTCATCAGCCCGTGCTGGCCATACTTCGCGTTCAGCCGGAACGTGAGCCATACCACGGCGGAAGCCGCCGTGACTCCCAGGCCGATGCAGACCCACTGGCTCACGCCAGCCATGTACAGGATGACAAACAGGATGAAGGCGGCGAGCAGCCCGCCTGCGAACAGGAACAGGTACTGCGCCTTCAGCCCCTTGAACTCCACCGGACGACCGATGCCCTTGTTTACCGGGTATTTTTCGCGCTTAGCGCTCAACAATTCGTCAGTCATTGTCCTTATACCTTATATTATATATGTATGGGAAACGCCTGTTTAGAGGAAAAACGAGCGCAGGATGGTCGCACTTACTATCAGGAAGATGCAGGCTCCGAACCAGCTCGCAGCGGTCTTGCTCGTGTCCGGGTCGCCCGACGAGAACTTCCCGTACACCTTGATGCCCCCGATAAGACCCACCACCGCGCCGATGGCGTAGATGAGTTTCGTCGCCGGTTCAAAATACGAGGTCACCATGCTGGTTGCTTCGGTGATGCCCGCCATACCGTTGCCCTGAGCGAAGGCGGAGATGTTGGCAGCCAGCAGAAGGGCTGCGAGGATAATCTGTTTCTTTTTCGATGTCATTGTCATAATCTTTTTTCGTTTTTTGTGCCTTGGGGTCGGATATTCCCTTCGGCGATTGATACTTTTAATTCTTGCGGCTTCGGATAAAGCCGGCTTCCGGATTTAGTGGATTCGGTGGCAAGCCGTCTTTCAGCCGTAGTCGATTTTCTTTTTTCGCATCTTAGTTACATCTTTTACATTGTTATACATAGTCGCGGATGTTGAAGTTCTCGTATTCCTTCCGTACAGCCGCTTTCATTCTTGTTTTCTTCTCTGCGGGCTGGATACTTGTGAGATAGGTTTCCACCATTTCCGACACCCTTGCCTCGTACCGGGCATTGTTGCGCCGGAACATGTCGTAGAACTCTGTCCCTTCCAGCTCGTGGAATACCTTGCCCGCTTGCAGGATGTCGGCTTTCCTTGCCTTCGGGTCCTTCACCGCCCTTGCCGCACGGTCAATTTCGTCAAAGGTACTTCCGCTTGCCTCTGGCGGTTCCCCGTCAAACTCCCCGTCCGTGTCGTGGACGCGGTTGTCCCTGAAAACCTCGTCCAGATCCTCGTCGGGCACTTGGCGCGACGGCTTTGTTTCCGCTGTGTGGCTGCCGGCGGTTTCCATTTCGTCGTCAAAGGTAACGTCCTTTTCGTCCACCGCCTCGCTTTGCATTTCCGTGGCAGCATTTGGCGTCGGAGTGGCAGCCTGTGGCTTCATTTCCGGCATTCTGAACCTGCTTTTTCCAATGACATCGGGCAACGGTTCCCGTGCCGGTTCAATGCCGTCCTTGCCGTCAGCTTTTCGTGACTCCTTGCGTTCCCATGTCAGGTAGAGCAGTACCCACAGGTTGCACGCCATCATCAGGATTAGCAGCAGCGTCACCATAGGCTTACCGCTATCTGTCCGACAACATCGTGGCTTTTCTTCCTGTGCAGGCTCTCCGGCTCCGTACCGTGGTGTTCAAGGTGTTCGGTGACGATGCGGTCTGTATAGCCGGATATGGTCATCCCGTTTTCTCCCGCCATGCCCGCTATGCGCCTGACCGCCTTGTGCTTCTCCCGGCTGATGTACACCGCCTTCCGTGCGGTGCCTTCCGGCTTGCATCCGTTCAGGTACTTGCCCTTATAGGCTTCCTCTCTCTGCTTTCTTTTGAAAATTTGGATGTTCAGTTTCATTTCGTCTTTACTTTTTTATGTGATACAATGTTTTCCTCAAATCAGATTGTCCCTGTTGCGGCGGTACAGGTTGTTGATTTCGTCCTTGTTCTCCTCAAAGTGGCGCATCAGCACCGTGTCGATGTAGCCGCCCACGGTTATTTCCTTGTCGGCGATGGTGTTCACTATCTTGGAAACGATGCTGTGTGCCTCCTTGCTGATGTACACGCAGTGCCGGAGTTTCACCTCGTTCCGTTTGAGGAAGGTCGAGCCGTAGTCAGGCTTCTTTCTTTTCGCGGGTTCGCTCCGTGCTTTAGCTTCCGTGGGCTGTACCGCATCTTCCGGTACGTTGCCGGCATCGGGTTCGTCCGTTCCTTCCCTTGCCGGAGGTCCGCCCATCTGACGGGATTTTCCTATGGAGGCAAGCAGCAGGCTTTCGTCTATACCCTCCGTATTCAATTTTCGGCTGCCATGAGGTTTATCCGTTGATGATGGAACATATCTCTTCCGACAGCTCGCGGATACGGCTTCCCTTCAGCATGGAGGCGTCCGGCGGCAGGATGGTCGAGCGGAACACCGACTTGCGGTCGTCCGACGGCTCGCGGCGGAAACGCTTGCTGTCGGGCAGCCTCGTGTCAAGGACATGGAAGTCGTTTTCGGCGAACAGCTTCCCGTACAGGTCGTACAGCCCGGTCTTTTCCCGTCCGTCCACCATTGTCCAGAACAGGGATATGCCTTTCGTCTTGGCAAGCCCGGTGGTGACGAGGTTGTCGTTGAACATCATCACGAACTGCAATGCGCTTTCCACCACGAAGCGGTCGGCGCTGACGGGCGTGAAGATGTAGTCCATCTGCGAGAGCGTCTTTATCACCCCGTCGCTTTTCAGCGTGCCCGGCAGGTCGAAGAACACGATTTCCGGCTGGTATCCTTTCTCTGACAGCAGGCTGTCCGCATCGTCCAGCGCTTGCACGGCGTTGCTTCGGACGATGGGAAATCCCTTGCGCCCCGACTTGCGGAAATGTTCACAGGCAACGGCTTCAGGCTGTCGTTCTTTTCGATAAGTGCCGTTTCCTTGTCGCGCAGCCCAGCGATGCTGTGCTGCGGCTCGTCGCAGTCTATCACGGCGACATCTATCCCCATCACGTTGTGGATGTAGTTGGCTACGAGCGCGGTGACGGTCGATTTGCCTGACACCGCCTTTCTGTGTTGCGAATGCAACGAATGTTCCTTGTTCATTTTCTCTATGTTTAATCGTTGTGGGTTTATGACTGTGGCGGTGTGCTTCCCCGCCTGTTCATTTCTCTGCCTCTGTATATATGCGTATGCGCACTTTCTTGCATACACGTATTTCTACGGAGGTCTTGGTTTGAGTCTCCGCTGGTGTGTTGTCGTACGCCAATACGTTCAGTACGTCAGCACGTATGTACGTCAGTGCATCAGTACGTATGTATGTCAGTACGCCAGCGGAGCTGTGTGTCTGTCCGTCCGTGCGGACCTGCCTTTTCAAATGTCTGTTTCCGTCCATGTTCATTTATTTGCCTTGTTGCTTCATCGTTTCTGTCCGCAAAGGAATATACAAATCTGCCGGTCTGTATCGTTTCCCCCTTGCGTGGCAGCATTTGGCTTCGTTCCGGTAGCTTGTGGCGTTTTTCAACCACTTCCCGGTGTGTTTTTACCCCGTACCTTTGCCCCCAAGCGGCAGGGCAACGCTCCCGATGCGCACACCGCCCCCCGGTTTCGTCTCTCTTTTGGGCAGCTGGAAGGTATCGGGCGACCGATACCTTTATGGGTTGTTATAGCAGGTTTATCCCCAATCCGTCGTGTACGGATTCTTGTGTCCTTAAAGACACAGCAAGGTGTCCTTTGAGTTACTCAAAGGGTTTCCGGTTACTCCCGGAAACGACCTTGCCCCTTGCGGGGGAGGGCTTTCCCTCCGAAGTCGGGAAGCCTGTTTCCTACCTGCGGTATGCGTGCCGGAAGCTGCGCTTGTGCCGTGAAACGAACCACTAAATCCATAATAAAGATGAACAAGAAAAAGAACGTGGATGAAGCGTCCCTCAAATGGGGGCGGCATCCGAAAGAGAGCCGCAAGTCGCACTGCGTGATGGTGCGCTTCGACAATGAGGAATGGCAGAAGTTTCTCGCCATGTATGAGAAATCCGGCGTGTACGCGAGGGCGGTGTTCCTGAAAGCGCACTTCTTCGGGCAACCCTTCCGTGTGCTGGTCACGGACAGGACGCTGCTGGACTACTGCACGAAGCTTTCCGCTTTCCATGCGCAGTACCGCATGGTCGGCAACAACTACAACCAGACGGTCAGGGAGCTTCGCTGCCATTTCTCGGAAAAGAAGGCGATGGCATTGCTCTACCGTCTGGAAAAATGCACGGAGGAACTGGTCGCCCTGACGCGGCAGGTCGTGGAACTTTCAAGGGAGTTTGAGGAGAGATGGTCGCGAAGATAAGCATGGGGACATCGTTGTACGGCGCACTCGCCTACAACGGTCTGAAGGTGAACGAGGGCGAAGGCAGGCTCCTTGCCGTGAACAGGGTCTTCGACGACGGCAGCGGACGGGTGGACGTGGCACGTACCGAACAGGATTTCAAGCGGTTCATGCCGGAGCAGGTGCGCACGCGTAATAAGGTTATCCACATTTCCCTCAATCCGCACCCCGACGACCGTCTGACCGACACGGAACTGGAACAGCTCGCACGCGAGTATCTCGACAGGCTTGGCTACGGCGACCAGCCTTATCTCGTGTTCAAGCACGAGGACATCAGCCGCCACCACCTGCACATCGTTTCCGTCAATGTGGACGAACGGGGCAGGCGGCTTAACCGTGACTTCATCCACCGCCGCAGCAAGCGCATTACCTCCGAGCTGGAAAAGAAGTACGGGCTGCACCCGGCTGACCGCCGCCGGCTCCGTACCGACAACCCGCTCCGCCGGGTGGACACATCGCAGGGCGACGTGAAGCGGCAGGTATCGAATGTAGCCAAGGCGGTCATGGCAGGTTACAAGTTCCAGACGATGGGTGAATACCGCGCCCTGCTCTCGCTCTATAACGTCACGGTGGAGGAAGCCCGCGGCATGGTGAACGGGCGCGAGTATCACGGGCTGGTCTATTTTTCGCTATCGCCCGACAACTCGTCCGCCACCGACGGTGCCGGGAACAAGACCGGCAACCCTTTCAAGGCTTCCCGTATCGGCAAGTCCGTCGGCTATGAAGCCGTACAGCGCAGGTTTGAATACTCCAAAGGGCAAATCCGCGACAGGCATCTGGCGGAGATAACCCGCAAGACCGTCGCCGCCGCCCTTGCCCGGACGTACCGCCGGGAGGAGTTTGTCGCCCTGCTCAAAGCGAAAGGCGTGGATGTGGTGTTCCGCCACACCGACGAAGGACGCATCTACGGGGCAACCTTCATCGACCACCGCACGGGCTGTGTGCTCAACGGCTCTCGTCTGGGCAGGGAGTTTTCCGCCAATGCCTTGCAGGAGCATTTCACCTTGCCTTATGCCGGCATTCCGCCCATACCGTTCACCATTACCGTGGACGGGCAGCAACCCGACACCCGTTCCGCCGTGGAACACGACGGGGGGTATTCCTCCGGCTTGGGCTTGCTCGGCGGCGACACTTCGGGCGCACAGGCGGAGGAAGCCGCCTTCGAGCGCGACCTCAAGCGCAGGCGGAAGAAACGCCGCAAGGGGCTGGGGCTATAATTCAATCATTCACACTTAAAAACAGAAACAGATTATGTCACAACAGGAAGACGATTTGAGGGCACTGGCGAAAATCATGGACTTTCTCCGTGCCGTGAGCATTATTCTGGTGGTCATCCACCTCTACTGGTATTGTTATGAAGCCGTAAGGCTGTGGGGCATCGGCATAGGTGTCATGGACAGGGTACTGATGAACTTCGACCGCACCGCAGGGCTGTTCCATCATATCCTCTACACAAAGTTCTTTGCCCTTCTGCTGCTCGCGCTCTCGTGCCTCGGCACGAAGGGCGTCAAGGAGGAGAAAATCACTTGGCGCAGGATTTGGGCGGTGCTTGCCGCCGGGCTTGTGCTGTTCTTTCTTAACTGGTGGATATTGTCCCTGCCGCTTCCGGTGGAGGTGGTCGCCGGTTTCTACACCGCTTCGATGGCGGCGGGCTATGTCTGCCTGCTCATGGCGGGCACGTGGATGAGCCGCCTCTTGCGTACCAACCTTATGGAAGACGTGTTCATGTGGAAACGAAAGTTTCATGCAGGAACCCGCCTCATGGAGAACGAGTATTCAGTCAATCTGCCTACCCGTTTCTATTATAGGAAGAAGTGGAACGACGGATTTATCAACGTGGTAAACCCGTTCCGTGCTTCCATCGTGCTGGGCAACGCCGGGCAGCGGCAAGTCGTATGCCGATGGTAAATTCCTTCATAAAGCAGCAGATTGAGAAAGGTTTTAGTCAATATATCTATGACTTTAAATATCCCGACCTTTTCCACCATCGCCTACAACCATCTGTTGAACCACCCGGACGGGTACAGGGTCAAGCCGAAGTTCTATGTAATCAATTTCGATGACCCGCGCCGCTCGCACCGCTGCAATCCCATACACCCGGATTTCATGGAGGACATCACCGATGCCTACGAGAGTGCCTACACGATAATGCTCAATTTGAACAAGACTTGGGTGTGACCTGAAAAGTCACGTAATTGATTGTTAAACAGCAATGTATATTGCAAGATTTAACCCGCTGTTCCGTCAGCGGTAGCCTACTATAAGGTGCATCTCCAGTGATGGGTTGTGCCAAGCTTATAGGACAAAGTACACTTTCCGAAAGGACAAGACTGAACCGTGAGGGAACGTTAAGGGCGGTTAGTATCATACCGTCGAGTGGCGAGGCTGGATAGCATGGTTAACGTAAGTGAACTGACTTTAGCCGTCGTAAGGTTTGAAGGAGCGCAAGATACTTTAGCTCTCACCAAAAGGTAAGCAGTCGGATAACCCTCGCCCATGTTGGGGTTACACGGACACAGCACTGCCGGCGGACTTGGCAGAACCTAAACTATCCGTTTGTCAATTGCGTGGAACAGGGCAAGCCTGTATCTCTCTCGTAATAATGCGAGTAAGCGAACCGCAAGGCAAGCCGAATGGGGTGCAGGTATGAGATAACGGAGAAAGCGAATGCCGCCCTGTAATGGGGAGGATACGGATTGAACCAACATCACGAGTTAATGAGGGTAACATCATCCGACACGAAAGTGGGCAGACTTCCGTATATGGTAACTCTTTACAAGATAACTTTTAGAACTTTCAAAAGGAGGAAAGCAAATGAACGAGATTAAAACATCGTGTGCGCCTGCTGACAGCAGGAATCTGACTTGGGACGGTATGAACTGGTCCAAGTGTGAAACCTATGTCCGAAAGCTACAAGCGCGTATTGTAAAGGCTCAGAAAGAAGGCAGACATAACAAGGTGAAAACCTTGCAGTGGATGCTTACTCACTCTTTTTACGCCAAGGCATTGGCAGTAAAGAGGGTTACTTCCAACAAAGGGAAGAATACGTCTGGAGTAGATAAACAGCTTTGGGACTCTCCCAAGCGCAAGTACAAAGCAATCGGTGAACTTAGACGTCGTGGCTACCATCCACAGCCGCTCCGTAGGGTTCACATCAAGAAAAAGAACGGTAAACTCCGACCGTTGGGAATACCGACCATGAAAGACAGGGCGATGCAAGCATTATATCTCATGGCATTGGAACCGATAGCCGAAACGACAGGCGACCGTTTTTCTTACGGCTTCCGAAAGAAGCGCAGGACAATGGACGCAATTCGTCAGATTGATACGGTTCTAAATCGCCAGCATTCCCCCGAATGGATTTTGGAGGGAGATATTAAGGGTTGCTTCGACCACATCAGTCACGACTGGCTTATTGAAAATATCCCTATGGATAAAACAATACTCAGAAAATGGCTGAAATGTGGAGCTGTATTCAATGGTAAACTGTTCCCGACAGAAGAGGGTACACCACAAGGAGGTATCATATCACCGACACTTGCAAATATGGCACTTGACGGACTTCAACCACTCTTGGCTGAAAGATTCAAAAGACGTTTCATCAACTATAAGACATTCCACTACAAAGTGAATCTTATCAGATATGCGGATGACTTTATAATCACAGGTCGAGATAAGGAATTATTGGAAAACGAGGTCAAACCAATGGTGATAGAATTTCTCAAAGAAAGGGGTCTTACCTTATCCGAAGAGAAAACTACCATTACGAACATATACGATGGATTTGATTTCTTAGGTTTCAATGTAAGGAAGTTCGGCAAAAGGCTGTACACATCCCCGTCCAAAGATGCACAGAAACGCTTTAGGGCAAAAATCAGTGACATCGTTAAAGGTCATAAAATGTGTAAGCAGGAATCGCTGATACGAATGCTCAATCCTGTGATAACAGGTTGGGGAAACTATTACCGATATGGTGCATCAACCAATGCTTTTCACGGTTGCGACAATCACATTTACAACCTCACAAAGAAATGGGCTTTACGTCGCCACCCAAAGAAACGCAAGTCTTGGGTTGCAGATAAGTATTGGCATGAAATTCGGGGGCGTAAATGGACGTTTGCATGGAAATATGAAACAAAAAGCAAGAAAGTGAACTACCTGACCCTTAAAAGGTTGTCGGATATACATTATACTCCGTACAAGCAAGTCAAGGGGGAGGCAAACCCTTTCGACCCGGAATACGATGATTATTTCTTTCAGCGAAAGGAGCAACAAATGCTGGAATCTCTCAAAGGACGTAAGTCACTCTTATATTTATGGAACAAGCAGAAGCGGACTTGTCCGTTATGCGGCAAGGAGATAGATTGTACAAAAGCATGGAACGTCAATGAAATATCTGTTGGTGGTTCAATTGTACGGCAACTTGTCCATAACAACTGCTACAAGCGAAATAAACGAAACTGTTGAAAGTATGAGCCGATTTCTAACAACAAATAGAAATATTGAGTTGCTTGAGCCGTATGAGGGGAAACTCTCACGTACGGTTCTTAGGGGAGAAGGGGGCAGTAATGCCCTTGACTTACCCGATGTGCAGAA
>ENA-OQHF01002114-OQHF01002114.1-human-gut-metagenome-genome-assembly--contig:-NODE-2114-length-10279-cov-2.953408_pt1 | contig 10279 bp, 7 predicted proteins | sample MGYA00242559_ERZ504709 | MGnify/ENA primary metagenome ERZ504709 (study PRJEB26092, sample SAMD00036203) | human gut metagenome | host: Homo sapiens | study: EMG produced TPA metagenomics assembly of...
CGATATCTCCAAGCTTTTTGTCCAGCATTTTCGCATATGCTGTCGGGCTTTCTCCCTGTGTTTCCCACGTTGCGGTCTTATCTTCCAGTGCCTTTAATGTCTCAACACAGAGCTTTGCACCTGCTTTAGCAAGCTTGTCATGAAGGCTTCCGCCGGTCTCATCTTCTGCCAGTGGCACTTCTGTCTTCATGATCATATCTCCCGTATCCAGGCCTTCATTCATCTGCATCGTCGTTACACCGGACACTTTATCCCCGTTGATAACTGCCCACTGGATCGGAGCCGCACCACGGTAACTTGGCAATAAGGACGCATGTACATTGATGCATCCGTATGGTGTCATCTCAAGAATTTCTTTTGGAAGGATCTGTCCGAATGCGATAACGACCATGATATCTGCATTATATTTGCGAAGTTCTTCTACGGCCTGCGCTTCTCTGATCTTCACCGGCTGAAAGACCGGGATTCCATGTGCCAGTGCTGCTTCTTTGACCGGTGTATACTGCATCTTGCCGCCACGTCCCTTCGGCTTATCCGGCTGTGTGACTGCAAGTACGACTTCATGTCCGGCTTCGATCAGTGCTTCCAGTGTTCCGACCGAAAAGTCCGGTGTTCCCATGAATATTACTTTCATGCTATTCTTCCTCCTCATAGTTCACGTCATGTACTTCACCCTCTACCAGTCTGGTATATAACTTACCATCCAGATGGTCGATCTCTGACAGAATGCTCTTGCAAGGAGACCTTCTCCTTCCTAGGATCAACTTCTTCCATATCTTCATTCAATGCTTTTACTTTCGCATAATTCGGTCTTGTCACGATTCCTGCTTTTCCAGGAAGGCTTAAGCATCCTTCTTCGCCTGTCTGTTCTCCGGATGTCTCCAGGATCACCGGATTGATCAGGACGATCGGTCCTTCTCCGATATCAATGACTACGATACGCTTCAGGATCCCAACCTGTGGTGCCGCAAGCCCTACGCCCATTGCTTCATACATGGTATCTAACATGTCGTTGATCAGTACTTTTGTGCGAAGCGTCATCTTCGTTACTTCTTTACATTCTTTATTCAGAACTTCATCCCCAAATTCTCTGATTGTTCTAAGTGCCATCTCTTTTGTCTCCTTTATCTTTTAAAAAATATTCATCGGATTAAAGTCAAACTGTATCCTCATGTTCGCAAATCCTCTGTTGATCTCGATATAGCGTTCCATATGGTTCTTGATCCGCACAAGCACCTGATATTCCTCACTTTTCAGATATATGACTTTCCGGTAAACGTCATTGACTTTTCCAACCGACGGACTTGCCGGTCCGATTACCTGCACTTCTCCGTCTGCGCTTACCCTGATTACATATTTCTTCAGATATTCTGCTGCCGTTGTAAGCTTATTTTCATCAGATCCGGTCATCAGGACTGCCATCAGCTGTGATGCCGGCGGATATCCCATCAGATCCCGGTAATTCATCTCTTTTTCATAGAAGCCTTCGTAATCCTGTCTCGCTGCCATCCGGATACTGTAATGATCCGGACTGTAAGTCTGTATTATTACCTCCCCCGGACGTCTGCCTCGTCCCGCACGGCCCGCCGCCTGTGTCAGGAGTTGGAATGTACGTTCTCCGGAACGGTAATCATCCGAATACAGCGACATATCTGCCGCCAGAACACCGACCAGCGTCACATTTGGAAAATCATGTCCTTTTACGATCATCTGTGTCCCGATCATGATATCTGCTTCTTCGTCTGCGAATTTCGCCAGGATTTTCTCATGTCCGCCTTTGTTCTTCGTGGTATCCATGTCCATCCGAAGAACCCTTGCCTGTGGGAATTCCCGCTTCACCAGATCTTCAATCTGCTGTGTTCCCGCCCGGAAACCTCCGATATACGGAGACCCGCACACCGGACAATTCTTAACAGTCTGTGTCTCATACCCACAGTAATGACAGACCATTTTTCCGCCCCGGTGTACCGACAGTGATACATCACAGTGAGGACATTTTACTACATATCCACAGGCTCTGCAAGAAACAAAGCCTGCGTATCCTCTCCGGTTCAGGAATAACATTATCTGTTCCTTCTTCTCCAGCCGGTCCTGCATCAGTAATTTTAACCGGTCACTTAAGATAGAACGGTTCCCATGCTTTAATTCTTCCCGCATATCTGCCACATATACTTCCGGAAGTGCCTGCTTCCCGGTGCGGTTCCTAAGCCTCAGCATCTGATATCTGCCACACTCACACGCATAAAATGCTTCCAGAGACGGAGTTGCCGAACCAAGTACTACACTTGCGCCCTCCATCCGTGCTCTTTCGATTGCCGTCTCTCTTGCATGAAATCTCGGTACCTGTTCACTCTTATAAGTCGGTTCATGCTCTTCGTCAATGACGATCAGTCCCAGTCGTTCGAACGGTGTGAACAGAGCCGATCTCGGACCAATCATGATATCGACTTCACCTTTTTTCACACGTTCCATCTGATCATAACGCTCTCCCTGTGACATCCTGGAATTCAGGATAGACACCCGTCCGCCAAATCTTGTGTAGAACCGCATCACGGTCTGATAGGTCAGTGCTATCTCCGGAATCAGTACGATTACCTGTCTGCCCTCACCTTAGGACTTTATCGATCATTTCCATATATACTTCTGTCTTGCCGCTTCCTGTCACCCGTATAACAGATAAGTCTTACGGATTCCCTGCTCATAATCCTTCGAAAATGTCCGGATTGCCGCCTGCTGTTCTTCTGTATAAATGATTTCTTTTTGCTCTTTCTGCTGATAAATCACCGGGTTACGGTATACTTGTTCCGATTCCAGTGCCAGAACCTTCTGCTCTTCCAGTGCCCTTACCACACTTCTCGTCAGATTCAGCTTATGGATCAGAAAATCATAATCCTGTTCCGGCTGATCCAGAAGTGCCGCCAGAAGTCTGGCTCTTGCTTTCTGATTCTTGTGCAGATACAGTTCCAGCTTTTCTTTTCCCTCTGCTTCCGGCAAAAGAAGCCGTACCTTCTGCTTTTCCTTTGCTTTTTCTTTCTTCTTGATCGGAAGTACCGTCTTCAGTGCCTGGATCATCGTTCCCCCGTAAGATTCCTTCATCCAGGCTGCCAGTGCAACAAGTTTACTTTCAATCGCCACACTTTCTTCGGCAATTTTTAAGACCTCTTTCATCTTCTCCGGTGCATACTCCGCACGTTCGGAGAATCCGGTTACATAGCCTTTGATTTCTTTATTTCCCATGCCGAACGGAACTACAACTTCCATTCCAACCTTAAGCATCCCCTCCAGATGAGAGGGGATGCGGTATTGAAAGACTTTATCTAATTTTTCATGCGTAATATCAACGATAATATCAGCGTACATTTATTTCTTTAATTCCTCTAATACTTCCTTGATCAGAACACGTTCGTCCATATCGTGTTTCACACCCTTGATTTCCTGATATGTCTCATGTCCCTTTCCTGCCAGAATGATGACATCTCCAGGCTGGCCGTGTTCGATCGCATACTTGATTGCTTCTTTTCTGTCACAGATCGTGATGTATTTTCCATCTGTCTTCTTCATTCCTACTACAATGTCATCGATGATCGCCTGTGGTTCTTCAAATCTCGGGTTATCAGATGTGATGATCGTAAAGTCGGATAATTTACCGGATACTTCCCCCATCTCGTAACGTCTGGTCTTAGATCTGTTGCCGCCGCAACCGAATACGGTCACGATTCTTTCCGGATGATAATCTCTTAATGTATCCAGAAGACTTTCGAGTGCCATGGCATTGTGTGCATAGTCGATCATCAATGTAAAGTCATCAGATACTTTGATCATCTCGATACGGCCTTTGACCCTTGCAACCTTCAGCGCCTTCTTAATATCTTCTACCGGCACACCGAAATGTCTGCATACGGCAATTGCTGTCAGTGAGTTATATACACTGAAGTCTCCGGGAATGTCGATCTCTACATCAAAGTCCATAAGTCCTGCTACATGATACTGTACTCCAAGGTATCCAGGTCTTGAGATGTGCTTTTACATCCGTTGCACGAATATCTGCTTTTTCAGAAAATCCAAATGTTTCCACTTTGCATGTTGCGTCTTTGAATATATCTTCGAACCATTTATCATCTACATTACCGATTCCGATCTTACACTGCTTGAATAACAGGCTCTTACAATATTTATATTCATTGAAATCTTTGTGCTCATTCGGTCCGATATGATCTTCTCCAAGGTTCGTAAAGATTCCGATCTCAAATGGAATTCCTGCGGTACGATCCAGTTTCAGCCCCTGTGAAGAAACTTCCATAACTACACATTCGCAGCCTTCTTCTACCATCTCTGAAAAATATTTCTGAATGGTATAAGATTCCGGCGTTGTATTATTTGCCGGGATACTCTTATCTCCGATGATTGCCTCAATCGTACCGATCAGTCCGACTTTGATGCCGACTTCTTCCAGAATGGATTTCACCATATAGGTTGTCGTTGTCTTTCCTTTTGTTCCTGTGATACCGATGACTTTCAGCTTCTCTGCCGGATATCCGAAATATGCTGCCGAAGTTAATGCCAGTGCGTAACGGGTATTCTCTACCTTAATGACTGTCAATCCTTCCGGTGCTTCTACATCTTTTTCTACGATCACAGCCGCTGCTCCTTTTTCCGCAACCTGCTGTACATAAGCATGTCCGTCGGAAACCGCTCCGCTGATGCATACGAACACACTTCCTTCTGTCACTTTACGGGAATCGTTGATCAGTTCTGTGACTTCAATCTGGTCGTCTCCCTGTACTACTTCATATTCTAAACGTTCCAGTAACTGGGTTAATTTCATCTGATTGCCTCCTATTTTCCTACAATATCATAAGTATACCATCATTTTTCCATGCAGCAAAGGAAAAATTATGTTATAGTAATAGTTAGAATATTTTGAAAAAATAAGAAAAGGGGAATGTAACTTATGAAAGCTTATGAAAGATTACTGAAATATGTCGTTGTCCGTACACCAAGTGACGAAAACAGCGAAACTGTACCATCTTCTGTATGCCAGTTCGATCTTGCAAGACTTCTGGAAGCGGAAATGAAAGATCTTGGACTGACGGATGTTGTCCTGGATGACCAGTGTTATCTGTATGGCAAGCTTCCGGCTACCGCAGGTCTGGAGGACAAACCGGCGATTGGATTCATCGCACATATGGACACTGTATCTGATTACTGTGACCATGATATCAAACCAATCGTTACTGAAAATTATGACGGTGGCGAGCTTAAGCTTGGAACAAGTGATACTGTATTAAGTCCTAAGAACTTCCCACATCTGAAAAGTCTTAAGGGACGTACACTGATCACCTCCGATGGAACAACGGTTCTCGGTGCAGACGACAAAGCCGGAATTGCTGAGATCTTAACTATGATCGAACGTGTACAGGAAGAAAAGATTCCTCACGGACCTCTGTGCGTTGCATTTACACCGGATGAAGAGATCGGTACCGGTGCTTCTCACTTCAACGTAGAACAGTTTGGTGCAAACTATGGATACACACTGGACGGTGATACCGAAGGTGAGATTCAGTACGAGAACTTCAATGCTTGTAAGGCTGATTTTGTGATCAAAGGATTCAACGTGCATCCTGGCTCTTCCAAAGATACCATGATTAATGCAAGTCTTGTAGCTATGGAAATCAACAACGCACTTCCATCTATGGAAACACCTCGCGGAACAGAAGACTATGAAGGATTTTATCATCTGGTAAGTATGTCCGGAGAAGTTGCGGAAGCTGAACTTCATTATATCGTAAGAGACCATGACAAAGATCTCTTTGAAGCGAAGAAAAAGACTTTAAAATTAATCGAGAAAGACATGAATGAAAAATGGGGCAAAGGTACTGTAACACTTACCATTTCTGAACAGTACCGTAACATGGCTGAGATTATCTCCACCTGTATGCATCTGATTGACAATGCGAAAAAAGCATGTGAAAATGCAGATGTGACACCACTTGTACTTCCGATCCGCGGCGGTACAGACGGATGCCAGTTAAGCTTCAAGGGACTGCCTTGCCCGAACCTTGGAACAGGCGGACATGCTTATCACGGACCTTATGAACATATTACTGTAGAGGGTATGGATAAGAGTGTGGATGTGGTTACAGAGCTTGTAAAATTATATGCAGAATAAATATTCTCTTTTCAATGTAAGAAGACCAGCCGGTAATTGGCTGGTCTTCTTATTTTTATATTTGTTTTAAAAAGTCCATGGGCCGTTTCCGGAGCCTTTTACTGGATAGAAGATTTTTTCAAAAATCTTTTCCAAGGAACCGCTTATTCCACGTTAAAACGCGCACCGGTAACTGCATATGGAAGCAACATCCGGAATATCGGTCTCCTTATCGGATCACTGATTTCGATATTATTCAGTAAGCGGTTCAGTATTAAAAAAATCCGTTTCGGCAAACAAGTTCTGGTATCTGAAGGATATTACAAATAGAAAAAGTGTATGGTCTTTCACATTTGACCATACACTTCTTTATTTTACAGTTCAATATCCGGAATTTCTTCCTTGAATCCCTCTCCCACAACTTCATTGGATTCTACGATGATTGTAAATGCTTTCGGGTCGATGGTATGCACCATCTTTTTAATAGTATACATTTGCTTATTATTACATGCACACATTACGACGTCTTTGTTTTTCTTAGAGTAGCTTCCCATTCCTTTCAGAATTGTGGAACCTCTTCCTGAGTAGGCATCTATCTGTTCTGCGATCTCGGCACCTTTATCGGTTACGATCAGGGTCATCTTTCCTTCGTCAATACCATACATGATTCTGTCCATTACCATTGCCATCAGATAAGTAACGATGACACCGTAGATCAGGCCGTCCACATCCTTGAATACCAGTACTGTTCCAAGGATGATCGTACAGATATCAAGAACAAATGTAATGATTCCAAGTGTAATGTGTGGTTTTACTTTCTTGATCGCTACGCTGATGAAGTCCTGTCCGCCTGTTGAAGAACCTCTCATGAAGATCATAGCGTATCCGATTCCACATAACACACCCATGCACAGAGCGGCCAGCAGTCTGCTGCCGTTATAGACTGGGAACAGTGGTGCTACGTAGTCCATCAATAATGACGAAATGATCATCGATTTCATAGATTTTAAGAAAAATTCTTTTCCTAAAAATTTATAACAGAAGATTGCAACAGGTACGTTCAGAATAATGGTTCCGGCACCGACCGGCAATCCGAATATGTGATACAGAATGATCGCGATACCGGAAAATCCGGCTACCGGGAAATCTGCATTCAGCGCAAAGTTATAGATACCAACTGCGATGATCATACCTGCTACGATATCCACAAGGATATCAATGAATAATTCTTTCCAATTTACATTTTTCATTTCCATTCCTCCTAGATTTATTTTTACATTTTCCGCGGACATACATCTCACGACTAACGTCGTTCGATGATTGTCCGCTTTCTTCATTTATGGACAAACAAAGAAAGCAGCCACAAATTATATGTAAATATAATTCGCAACTGCTCTTACATTCATAACTATAGCAAATTTCATTATGGTTGTCAAGGATTTTTCCTTTACCATCCCTTTTTTACAATCCCATCCCCATATTTTCCTTCTAATTTCTTCAACGCCTCTTTCAGATTTTTCTTTTTCTTCCTCGTCTCTTCGGATTCGAACTTCATATCGAACAGACTCAACTGCTCCGGTTCGCTTTCTTCCGATAACTTGGACGTCCGGATTCCAAGAAGTCTGATAGGTTCCCCGCTCCACAATTCGCGGAACAGTTCGATAGATGCCTGATAAATATCCTGATCCTGGTTCGTCTGTCTCTCCATCTGTTTCTGATGAGACACCTGATTAAAAGTGTGGTACTTAATTTCTACGCTCACCATTCCGGCTTTTTGTCCGGCTTTTCTCAACCGTCGTCCCACACTTCCAGCCAGATCTTTCAATACCGGCAATGCCTCTGCTTCTGTTATCAGATCTTTGGGAAGTGTCGTGGAATTGCCGACTCCTTTTGCCTCTGCACGGACACTTTCCACTTCCGAATCATCCAGCCCGTTGGCAAATTCCCATAGCTTTCTTCCATGGCTTTTCAAATGCAGTTCCAAAATTGCCGGATCCGTATTCGCCAGATCTCCGATCGTATAGATTTCAAGCTTCTTCATCGTCTCTACACTGGAACGGCCTGCCATGAATAATTCTCCGATCGGCAGCGGCCACATTTTCGCCGGGACTTCTTCTGGGAATAAGGTATGCACTTTATTTGGTTTTTCAAAGTCAGATGCCATCTTTGCCAGGACTTTTCTGGAAGATATCCCCACATTCACCGTGAATCCGAACCTTTTATACACCTCATCTTGATTTCAGACGCACCTTCCACCGGAGATGTGAACCGGTCCGCAATCTCCGTAAAATCCATATAACATTCATCCACACTGACCTGTTCTATATGTGTCGTGTAAGTACGTAAAAATTCCATCAGCTTTCTGCTATATTCACGGTACATCTGATGATCCGGCAGATAGGTCTTAAGATTCGGACACTTACGAAAGGCATTCGCAACAGGTTCCCCCGTACGAATGCCATATTTTTTTGCCGAAATGGATTTTGCCAGTACGATACCGTGGCGGGACTTCTGGTCTCCGCCAATGATCGCAGGTATCGTCCGGATATCCACCCCGGCTCCGTTTTTCAATTGTTCTACTGCTGTCCAGCTAAGATAAGCTGAATTGACATCTATGTGAAATATTATTCGCACACGCTCTGACTCCTTGCCACAAGCTTACCGTCTTCTACGTCTATGATGATCGTATCCTGTGCTCCAACGTCACCTTGCAGCATCAGTTTTGCTGCCAGTGTATCGACATGTTTCTGGAGGAATCTCTTCAGTGGTCTTGCACCATAGTTCGGATCGTATCCTCCGTCTACGACATATTTCTTCGCATCTTCGGTCAGGAAGATTGAAATCTCACGATCAGCCAGACGTTTGTTGACATCAGCTACTAATAAGTCAATAATGTCATAAATATTGTCTTTCGTCAATGGTTTGAACATGATCGTCTCATCCAGACGGTTCAGAAACTCTGGTCTGAAGTGTGCTCTTAAGTCTTCCATTACCGCATTCTGGCTCTCCTGGCTGATGTTGCCATTTTCGTCCATACCATCCAGCAGATACTGAGATCCAATATTGGATGTCATGATCAGGATCGTATTCTTAAAGTCCACGGTACGTCCCTGTGAATCGGTGATACGTCCGTCATCTAATACCTGTAACAAGATATTGAATACATCCGGATGTGCCTTTTCTACCTCATCAAACAGTACAACCGAATAAGGTCTTCTTCTGACTGCCTCGGTAAGCTGACCGCCTTCATCGTATCCGACATATCCCGGAGGCGCTCCGATCAGACGTGACACAGAATATTTCTCCATGTACTCACTCATATCGATACGTACCATGTTGTTCTCATCGTCGAACAGATTCTCTGCCAGTGCTTTGGCAAGCTCTGTCTTACCTACACCGGTAGGTCCAAGGAACAGGAACGAACCGATTGGTTTGGTCGGGTCTTTGATTCCTGCTTTGGAACGGATGATGGCTTCTGTTACCAGTTCTACCGCTTCATCCTGTCCGATGACTCTCTTATGCAGTTCATCACCTAAATGTAAAGTCTTGCTTCGTTCGCTTTCATTTAACTTGGCAACCGGAATTCCTGTCCAGCGGGATACGATTCTTCCGATCTCTTCGTCATTGACACTTTCGTGTACGAGAGACAGATCTTCGTCTTTTACCTTTGCTTCTTCCTCTTCTAACTGTTTCTGAAGCTGTGGCAGTTTGCCATACTGAAGTTCTGCTGCCTTCTCCAGATCATAGGAATGCTGTGCTCTTTCGATGTCTTTATTGACCTGCTCAATCTCTTCACGTAGTTTCTGTACACGTTCGACACCGACTTTTTCATTGTCCCACTGTGCTTTCTTACCGGCAAATTCATCTCTAAGCTCTGCCAGTTCCTGCTGTAAGTGTTCCAGACGTTCTTTACTTAACCGGTCATCTTCTTTCTTAAGAGCCGTCTCTTCAATCTCCATCTGCATGATCTTACGGTTTAGCTCATCCATCTCTGCCGGCATAGAATCCAGTTCTGTCTTAACCAATGCACACGCCTCATCTACAAGGTCGATAGCCTTATCCGGAAGAAAACGGTCGGAAATGTAACGGTCAGATAATGTTGCGGCTGCTACCAGGGCACCATCTGTGATC
>ENA-OQHF01002115-OQHF01002115.1-human-gut-metagenome-genome-assembly--contig:-NODE-2115-length-10275-cov-2.371502_pt1 | contig 10275 bp, 12 predicted proteins | sample MGYA00242559_ERZ504709 | MGnify/ENA primary metagenome ERZ504709 (study PRJEB26092, sample SAMD00036203) | human gut metagenome | host: Homo sapiens | study: EMG produced TPA metagenomics assembly of...
ATGTATTCCGCCAGCAAAAGTTCGATGATATATCTTAATTCTTCAAAAATGTCCAGTCCACTCATGACAGCATACCTCCAATATAACGTGCAAAAGCTTCCATAAAATCATTTTTCTTACTTCGACTTAAGGTAATCTCCTCGCCCGCAACTGTCACGATATTTCCGTTGACGGACTGCACGTATTTCAGATTGATCAGATAACCATGACTGCATCTTGCAAAATGATATTTTGCAAACTGCTCCTCCGTCTCTTTCATCCACTCCTCTTACCATATATTCCTCTCTTGTCGTATGGTAAATGAGATAATGACTTCTTACCTCTATATAATAAATATCTGAAACCGAAAGATGTATCATTCCATCTTTTGTACATAATTTCACGTTTGCATCTTCATTTCTTGCAATATAACGTAGAGCTTTCTGCACTTTCATTGCAAAATCTGCATAACTTAACGGCTTTAACACATAATCTACTGCTTCCACCTCATATCCATGGATTGCATACTGTGCCATGTTTGTAATAAACATAATCACAACATTGCTATCCATGTGCCTTAGTTCTTTTGCGGTCTCAATTCCATTTAATCCTGGCATTTCCACATCTAAAAAGACAAGATCGTAGTCTTTTGTGTAGGACTCCAGAAATTCTACAGGATTGTGGAACACTCTGGTCTGAATCTCAAAATGATTTTCTGTTACAAACTCTGTTATATATGTTTCGATCAGATCGGTTGCTTTCTTTTCGTCATCTATAATGGCAAATTTCATCGCTTCTTTATACCTTTTCCCCAACGCAATAAAGACATAGAATTTTCTATGCCTTTATTGTAACTTATTTATTTGTTTTCTTCTACCTCAACCGTTATAGCGTTTTTTTAACCATTTCCGGTATTTAATATATGCAATGATTTGCAAGCAATTACTGCACATCCATAAAAGATAATCTGTGTACTGATATAAGTCAGCCTCCACCAGTCAAATCCTGCACGTGCTGCAATCTCACGTTTACCGGCTGCATCAGAAATTGTATATAGAATATTTTTGCAGGCAGCCTTCATGGCACTGATTCCCTCATTCTGTTGATGCAACAGATGCATCTACCTCTCTTGAAGCATTACTTAAAATCAGATCTGTTCCTGCCATAATTGCTTTGTTGGATTCATCCATGTTCCTGCAATAATTGTCTGTGACAACATTCCTGTAATCCCCACTCTTTCCGTACAACATTGGTCATTAAATTATAATTACCGCCACACCATTTTCCTTCAAACCACATATAGGAAGCCATCAGTCCGGTCGCCCCACCATCCTTGACTGCCATCTCAAATGGTTTTAAGTAGATCTCACGGGCAGTCTGCTCACTCATCCAGCAATTTTCTTTATTCGTACGGTTTGCCTCCTGATCATTGAATGCAAAGTGTTTTACATAGACATATAGTCCCCTGGACAATGCTCCCTCAACCATATTGGAACACATCACACCTGATAAGTAACTGTCTTCCGAATAGTATTCCGGATTTCGTCCACTGAAGGATGAACGATGCAGATTTGCTCCCGGTGCATACCATCCTGACACTCCAGTTGCATTTCCTTCATTGCCAACCGTCTGTCCATACCGGTTTACAAGCTCTTTATTCCATGTAGATGCGACAACAACCTCACTGCAATAGGAAACACAGACACTTTCACTGTTACCAAGCTCATTCTGTACAAAATTGGACAGACCAAACGGTCCGTCAATGTCAGTTGTTTTTGCTTTTCCGATACTGTCAATTGCTGCTGTTGACCATCCACCGGTTCCAATCAGTGTTATCATATCTTCTACTGACATCTGACTTACGAACTCATTCCATTTTTCATCATCATATGGGACACCTGCCATATCATCCATGGTATACTTTTTGTCTGCTCCTGTTGTATTATCTAAGAGTTCTCCCTGATACTCCCCTGCTTCGGACGATTTATTGATAAGCAGATCGTACATTGAATCTGTTTTTTTCAGTGCAATATCCTCAATTTCACTGAAAATAGTCTCTTTTGCATTTGCAAATCCATTTGCACGGGAAAGCTGTGGAATGTCGTTTTCTGCATCTGGGAACTGGTTAGAAGCCACTACCTTGTCAGAGGAACGCTTGCAATTCTCATCATAAACAATCTGGCTGTCTAATGCATATACAAAATATTTTTCTGCATCCTGTGTGTCAATCACTGACCAGCTGTGTGCATTCTCACTCAGATAAAATGCATAATCACCTGCATCCAGAACGTATGCACCATTTCCGTTTGCTGCTGTCTCGTCATAGGAAGCAACGTCCTCTAATGCAACGCTTAAACTGTAAGTTCCGGTTTCACCCGGCTGTAACAATGCAGTCTTTTCAAATGCACAGAGCACCACTTTACTCTTCTCTGTGCCACCCGGTGTATAAGGTGTCTCACAGTATAGCTGGATTACATCCTTTCCTGCATAAGTGTCTCCGGTGTTCGTCACTTCCACTTCAAAGTTCACAACTCCGTCTTTTTCCTCTGCAGAAGTAATTTTCTGTGCAAATGTAGTATAAGACATTCCATATCCAAATGGATACTGCACCACACCATCATAGCCATTTCCGTACTCATTGGAAATATTATTCCAGTAACCTTCTGCATCTGCAGTCTCATACCAGCGATATCCTATATAAATTCCTTCAGAATAATTGGAAAATCCGCCATAAATCTTGGCTGCATCCTCAGCTGAATAGTAATAATTATAATCAGATGTATAATGCGTAGACTGGGTAGTCAGATCATATGCATAAGTATCTACCAGTCTGCCTGAAGGATTGATTTTCCCGGTAAGTGCCTCGCCCACTGCGGTTGCACCTGCGATTCCAGGACCTCCGATCCAGACAGCTGCCTCTACTCCATATTCTGCCTGATCAATAAAGCCAAGCTCCATCGCATAAGAGGAATTGATAAGAACAGTTGTCTTAAAACCCTTTTCCTTTAATGTTTTTAAGAGATTCTTCTCGTTCTCATTCAGTTCCAGATAGCTCTCTGTGCCATCTTCTCCAAATCCGATACGCGGAAGATCCTGTCCTTCCCCGCCGACACGTCCAATGACTACGATCGCATTCTCGGAGTATTCCTTTAATTTTTCAAAACTGTAATCCCCGGTATACAGGTCTACTGACATTTCGTTGATTGGATAACCGGAAATATCTACTTCGTTCCCTTCATGAACGGAAGTGTCATTATTGGCAGTTGTATTTTTCTCGATATAAGACCAGAGGTCATTATTCACTTCCAGTCCTGCTTCCTCCAACCCTTCTTTGATGGTCACAGCGCCGTTCGCATTTCCTGCGGAAGAACCGGAACCGTTGTAGACCATGTTGGAAGCATGTTCTCCAAACACATTGACTTTTCCTGCAGATAAAGGAAGTGTCTGGTTCTCATTTTTCAATAAGACCAGACCTTCTTCCTCAAGTTCCACATTCATTGCCAATCCGTCTGCATATGTCATTTCTGCTGTCTCTTTATCTGTCGTAGAGCCTTCCATTGCAACCGTAAGCACCGTACTGAAATGTCCTCCAACCGTTGTCATTAAGATTCCAAGGATGAGGAATACCACAGATAAAATCGTAAACAAACGATATTTTGGCTTTTTCATAAGAACCCTCCGCGCTTATTCTGCTTCTGTTGTTTCTACAGCTTCTGTTGTTTCAACGGCTTCTGTTGTTTCACCATCCTCTGCGCCCTCTACTTCCTCAAAGCTTAAAGCATCTCCGTTTACGATTGCTTTGCAAGGCTGGAATGCTGCAAGAATATCATCTGCAGTCAATCCGTTGTAGTTGTCATCGTTTGTGTAGGTCTCATCAATTGTAAGTCCGTTTGGTCCCAGAAATCAGCTCCACCTTCACCGCTTGTTGCAGCGAACTGACCTGCCGTCTCCTGTGTCATTGTGAAATGCTCTGGTGTGTCTAACGTATATACGTTTCCATCTGCTGTGCATGTTCCGGTAAATGTATAATCTCTCTTCATGTACATTGTGGTATCTTCACCCGGTGTTCCACACTCATATACAAGTTCTAATGTATACGTATCGCCATCCGGAATAAAGGTATATGTATATCCTGTCACCTGCATCATTGCCTCGGCATAAGAATTTCCAATTGGTGCAAATGGTACATAATTTACAAATTCATCTGCATCATTAAAAAGTAAATCTGTTGTTAAGACTGCTCCTTCTGCTGTCTCTTCTTCGCTTTCTGTCGCTGCAGCCTGTGTTTCTGTCTCCTGTGTCTGGGAACTTTCTGACTGTGCCGGAGTCTCTGCTGCTTTCTCCCCGCCACATGCTGTCATGCCGATTGCCATTGCTGCTACACACATCATTGCCAATACTTTTTTCTTCATCATCTTTTTTTCCTCCAAAAATTCGTTTTCTCTTTTCATCCGTAATGGATTGCTGTGAGATAAACTTATCATTTTTTTTGGAAAATGGAGATTTCTGGCATAAGTCGGCTGTGTGGTGGCATAAGTTGCAGTTACAGCAGCGCATGCCCTTTCTCGCACACTTTTTCCGCCTCATCAAGCTTTGCCTCAATGAGAGGCCTCACTTTCTCTTCTCTCCGCTTTTTCACATTTTTATAAAGAGGATATGCGATTCCCCACAGAAAAAATCCCGGGATTGCGAACAAAATCATCAGCCAGATGATCGGCTTTGCAGCCGTCACAGCGAATACCGAACCCGCCATAAACGCACAGCCTGAAATCCCACTGGTCAGTGCTGCGATCATTGCAAAAGATTCTGTGGAATTTTCAAGCGCCGCAATCTCACTCATGCACGCCTCAAAATGTCTCTGTAACCGTGTCAGTTCCATTTTATTTAAAACTGCCCTGCTCCGCTTTAAATGGATTGTTACTTTTCCCATTCCTTTTTCTATGGGGTACATTGGAATCCACCTTCCATCCAAAATGCTCGTAGCCATCCATATACTGTGACATCTGATTCTCAGCAACCGTCACTTTCGTATAATCAAAACTCTCAAACTCACTCATTTTTCTACGCTTTCCCAGAAATTCGCTTTCTGTCTGTTATCCAATATTCTACCTTTTCGGAATGATCACCGTAAACTTACTGCCGCGTCCCGGTTCGCTTTCCACTTCGATTTTATAATCATTTAACTGCAAAACACGCAGGGAAAGTGCCAGTCCAAGTCCATTTCCAGCCATTGCGTGGGACGTATCCCCCTGATAAAATTTTTCAAAAATATGTTTCCTTGTCTCTTCCGTCATTCCGCAGCCGTTATCCTCCACCGACACACGGATCTCAGAATCATCCGACTGCTCGGTCAGCTTTATCGTTCCTCCCGGTTCTGTGAACTTCACTGCATTGGAAAAAAGGTTATTCCAGACTATCTCCATCAACGCAGCGTCTGCCGTGATCTTTATAGAATCTTCCATATCTGCATCAAATCCAATATCTTTTTTCTCCCACACCGGCTCATAATTCACGGCACATTCCGCAAGCTGTCCACACAGGTCGTACTCTTCTGCTACCGGCGTGATTGCCTGTTTTTCAAGCTTGTTCAGTTTTAAAATATTACTGATAAGTTCCGACAGACGCTTTGTAGTCTGAAAGATCACTTCGGCATATTCTTTTTGTTTCTCCGGCTTCTTTTCCATACAGAGCAGCTCCGCATTGTTCTGGATAATTGCAAGCGGCGTCTTGATCTCATGGGAAACATTGGAGAAAAAGTCTGTTTTCAACGTCTCAATGCTGCCGAGTTCCTCCACCATTTTATTAAAATCAATAATCATGACATCCAGATAATCCAGCCGGTCAGCGGTGTGAAGTGTCGGAACATACACTGAAAAATCTCCCTCTGCCACTTTTTTTGTTGCATCTGCCAGGTCATGCATTGGCTTTTCATAGCTTTTCCGGATCACATTTTTCGTAAAAAGTGTCAATCCAACTGCCACAACAGTCCAGTAACCAAGCGGTAAAATTACCTGTATGATTTTGTTCCACCCCAGTGCATTCATACCTACGATAATTCCTGTATGAATACCAGACATTAACAGCAATACGAGAAAATACACCAGAAACAGGGACGATGGAAAACGGTCATTTTTGATTGTGTTGGTATGGTTCAATTTGTTCATGGTTTCAGGCAATCCCTTTCTATAGCAATACCGCTTTGTATCCAAGTCCACGCACAGTTTTGATCTCGAATCCATCGCAGGTGGAAAACTTGTCACGGAGCTTTGTCACATAGACATCCACAGCCCGCAGGCTCGTTCCCGAATCAAGCCCCCAGAACTCATCCATAAGCTGTGCCCTTGTAATGTTTTTTTCGGGTAAGACAACAGTTTATATAAAATATTGAATTCGCGTGTTGTGACCGGTATCTCCTCCCCATTTATCATTGCAGTCATGCCGTCCGCATCCATCTCCAGATTTTCCGACAATAAGTTTGCGCTCCATCTCGATATTACTTCTCCGGAGCAGTGCCCTTCACACGCATCTCAAGTTTCTGCTAACTCCACAGGTTTTTACCATATAATCATCGATTCCAACTAAAAAATCCTTTTCCGTTTGGAAGGAAGATCATCCTTAGCCGACATGAAAAAGGATCGGGATCTGTTTATTGACCTGACGCACTGTCTCCGCAAATTCAAATCCGTCGATCTCCGGCATCATAATGTCGGAAATGATCAACTCGTAGAGATTGTTATACATCTCGTCATAGGCTTCGTTCGCACTCAAAACGCCTTTTGCCTCAAATCCACAGTCATTTAAATAGGTGCAGACCGTCTGGTTTAAATTTTTATCATCATCCACTACAAGAATGTGTATCATTTTTCTGTTCCTTTCTGGTTTCTATCATTGTCCATTGATTATATCATAACATATATTATTTTGAATTTGTTTGAGTTTTGTTTCAGAATTGTTAATAGAAGAAAATCTGATCGTTTTCAATTATTTTAATAGCGCTTGCATAACGAAAAAATCCGCTTATAATAAAAGTCAAAAAGGTAAATAGGAGGAGAAGGAGCATATGACACCAAAAGCAAAATATTACGAAACACTCGCCAATACCATGATCAAAAATTTTGAAAAAAGAAGAATGGAGGCTTACTACTGCCCGACTGCAAAAGAAGCCGTAGAAAAAGCACTTTCTTTCCTGCCATCCGGTGCAGTCGTGGCTCACGGCGGCTCCATGACATTAGAGGAAACCGGCATGATGGATGCACTGCGTTTAGCCGATATTCAGTTTTTAGACCGGGCTGTCTGTAAGACGCCGGAAGATTCCAGAAAAATATTCCACGACGCACTGATGGCTGACTACTATTTCATGAGCACTAACGCCATGACAATTGATGGAGAATTAGTCAATATCGATGGTAATGGAAACCGGGTTGCTGCTTTGATCTATGGTCCTGAAAATGTCATTATTCTTGCCGGAATGAACAAGGTTGCAAAGGACGTTGCAGAAGCTGTTGACCGTGTCCACTTAACCGCTACTCCTATGAACTGCGTACGTCTGAACAAGCAGACACCATGTGCTGTCACCGGAGTCTGTGCCGACTGCCTCTCTCCTGACTGTATCTGCAATCAGGTCGTGATCACAAGACGAAGCGGTATTCAGGGAAGAATTAAAGTTATTTTAATTGGAGAGGAACTTGGCTACTAAAAGATGCAAAAGGCACTTTTTTATGGAGTATAACCACTCTTGTATCCATAAGAAGCAAAGGGACGCTTAAAAATACCCTCCTTACTGGTTTGTCCAGTAAAGAGGGTATCTTCATGCGTCCTTTTTTATTTACAGATATCCCCGTAGCACTCCGGTCTTCTGTCCCGGAAGATTCCCCAGGACAGGCGGTTCTCCTGCATTTCATTTAAGTCGAACGTTGCGAGGATGACCTGCTCCTTCTCGCGGTCTGCCTCTGCCACAAGTTCTCCGGTCTGGTCTGTGATAAAAGAAGATCCGTAAAATGTGAGAGCTGATCTCTGTCCGCCATTTTCTTCACATGGAACTACTTCTTCTGTTCCGATACGGTTTGCTGCGATCACCGGCATGAGGTTTGCTGCTGCATGTCCCTGCATCGCTCTTCTCCAGTGCGGCATGCTGTCACACTCTAAGATCGGTTCACTGCCGATCGCTGTCGGGTAAAAGAGCAGCTCTGCTCCTTTGACCGCCATGGCTCTTGCTGTCTCCGGGAACCACTGATCCCAGCAGATGCCAACTCCTATTTTTCCATACGCTGTATCAAACACTTGAAATCCGGTATCTCCCGGAACAAAGTAAAATTTTTCCTGATAATAATGATCGTCCGGGATATGTGTCTTGCGGTATATGCCCAGATTGCTTCCGTCTGCATCGATCACTGCAACAGTATTGAACAGACGGTTCACATCTTTTTCATAAAAGCTGACCGGGATGACAACAGACAATTCCTTTGCCAGTGCAGAAAAATGTTTTACCGCATCATTTTCATTCACTTCTTTTGCAAATTCATAGTATTCATATCTGCGTTCCTGACAAAAATACTGTCTTTCAAAAAGTTCCGGCAAAAGGATGATCTGTGCTCCTTTTTCTGCCGCTTCCCGGACAAGTGCATCTGCCTTTGCAATATTTTCTTCCACATGTGTGCTGCATTTCATCTGAACTGCGGCTACTGTGACGTTACGTTTTCTGCTCATAACTGTGCTATCTCGCTTTCTTCATTTTTCAAAATCAAACTTGTTTCTGATACTCTGTTATCACACCTCTGAAATAATGTGTGTGAGAACAGGAAATCTGTCAGCCACGTACCGGTATCTGCTGCGTGATGCAGTGGATATTGCCACCGCCAATGATGATCTCCCTTGCAAAGACTGGCACGATCTCACGCTCCGGGAACAGCTTCTGCAATAAATCTGTTGCCAGAACATCATGCTCGTCTCCAAACTGCGGCACAAGCACAACCTGATTTCCAATATAAAAATTCACATAGCTTGCAGCTAACCGTTCTCCTGCTTCTCTTGTATCCTCGCCTTCTTCAAACACGTAACCTGCCAGTTCTTTTTCCGTAATACAGACCGGTTTCTTCGGGATCAGCATTTTATGCACACGGAACTTCCTTCCTTTGGCGTCTGTCTCCTGTTCAAGAACCTTAAGATCTTCCGCTGAAAGTGCGTACTGCGGATCACTCTCGTCATCTGTCCATGCAAGGACAACCTCACCCGGTTTTATAAATGCACAGACATTGTCTACATGTTCATTTGTTTCATCCTGATAGATTCCGTTTGGAAGCCAGATGATCTTCTCTGCGCCGAGATATTCCTGCAATTTTGCTTCGATCTGCTCTTTCGTAAGTTCCGGATTTCTTCCCTTACTGAGCAGACAGGCTTCCGTTGCGATCACCGTTCCCTGTCCGTCTGAATGGATGGAACCGCCTTCCAGCACAAAAGGAGCCGCATCATAATAATCATAACCGGTCAGTTTACAAAATTCTTCTGCAACCTTATCATCCTTTTGCCAGTCCTGATAAAGACCATCATAGGTTCCGCCCCAGGCATTAAAGCTCCAGTTGACCCCACGGACTTCTTTTCCATCCGTCACAAAGGTTGGTCCGACATCCCTTGCCCATGCATCGTCTGTCGGAATTGTTAAAATTTCTACATTCTCACACAGCAGCTCTCTTGCCGCCGCTTCCGTTTCCGGTTCTGTCAGCATATATACTTTTTCTGTCTCTGCCAGCTTATTGGCAATCTCTGCAAATACTTTTCCGGCTTCTTTTGCCTCATATGGCCAGGAACCCGGACGTTTCGGCCAGATTAAGATCACACCATCCTGCGGTTCAAATTCCCCCGGCATATAAAATCCATCCTGATGCGGAGTTCTGTTTTCTATCTTCATACTTCTGTTTTCCTGCCTTTTCCGTGTTGTCTTTTCATGAATCATAGCTTCATCCTGTCACATGTTCTTCCATCCGGCCGGATTTTCTCATGACAGTCTTCCTTTAAAATCCTCATAAGAAAAACTGCGGATCACTTTACATTCACCACTCTCATCCATCACTGCGATATCCGGCAGCGGGATTCCGTTAAATGTATTGTTTTTCACCATGGAGTAAATCGCCATATCCTCAAAATACAGTCTGTCATCCACTTTTTTCTCTTCGTCAAAAGAATAATCCCCGATAATATCGCCTGCAAGGCAGGTATAGGAAGATAACCGGTAAGTATACTTCTTTTCCTCCGGCATTCCCGAACTGCGAAGTGGCGGACGATACGGCATTTCCAGCACAT
>ENA-OQHF01002118-OQHF01002118.1-human-gut-metagenome-genome-assembly--contig:-NODE-2118-length-10262-cov-2.942279_pt1 | contig 10262 bp, 8 predicted proteins | sample MGYA00242559_ERZ504709 | MGnify/ENA primary metagenome ERZ504709 (study PRJEB26092, sample SAMD00036203) | human gut metagenome | host: Homo sapiens | study: EMG produced TPA metagenomics assembly of...
TTCCAGATCATTCATGTCATAAGAACGTCCGTCGAAATTGTTGAACTTATTGTTCTGGTTAATTGCAGGCTTCTGTGCCTGTTGCTGTCTTTTGCGTTCCTTTGCGAGCTCTTTCGCACGTTCCTTCTCTTTGCGATAATCAGCATCTACCGCATCGATATCTTTTAACTGACGGACATTCTTGTCCTTCCAGCGCTTCAGAATGGAATCGGTATAGTCAAAGCTTGGCTGATGAATGGCATTCATCGTACGGTCACATGCTTCAAGGATTACTTCCAGAGCAAAACCATATTCTTCTGACCATTTGCGGATATAGGCAATCTCAGAAGCGGCAGGACCGCGGCCCTTAATCCCATATGCATTCAGGACGCAATAACAGTTCTTATTATAAAGAAATGAACTTGTCTTGGCAAGATTCACAGTTGTTATGTTTTCTTCATGCCATGATAAGGCCACCTTATTAATATAATGCATACTCTTGTGACCATTTTCGACACAATATTCGATCAGATACTCAATAAGTTCAGCTGACATATTCAGTGTGTCATAAAAATAAGTAATCTGGTCAATATCAGTAGCGGAAAGTGTCTTGCCGAGATACTGTTCGGCAACAAAGAGTAATTCTTTGAATTCTGCACGTTCCTTACGGCTACGGTACTGCTGTATATTTGTTGTAGATGCCGGAACCGCAGAAACAGGGGCTTCGACAGAATCAACAGGGTAATCCATCTGATTTGTCATAGATGGAACGGACGCAGTCATATAGCCGGACTGTACATCGTGTAATTCGGAAGTTGGTACGGATGAACGGACCGTACTTTGCGGAGTCGGATCATCCGGAGTGTCATCCAGATAATCAAGGAGTCCTTCACTCTTCCAGTATCTTAATGCGCGGAGTACATCCTTCTCTGTGCACTCGAGCAGATCAGCCAGCTCGGAAACAGAAAGACATCCGGAGGACTGATTCATATGACGGAGAAGCAGGAGATATACTTTGACATATTCTCCATTGGCTCTGACCATATACTGGTCGATAAATTCATTGTCCAGTACAGTCGCGTTCGTCTGTACATACTTCGTAAGTTTTAATTCCTTCATAATAATTCCCCGTCCTCCCCAGAACTTTTTGTATCTTTCGTTTCATCGTAGACACATTATAGCACCGGGAAGACGGGGAAAAAAGAAATTTTTGAGTCAAAATCCGACTTTTTTGTGGATAAAATTGTGTGGATAATGTGGATAACTAGCGTTTAAGCAGGTTTTCCCCAATGTTTACAACGTTTCCGGCTCCCATAGTTATCAACACATCTCCCTTCTGGCACTTGTCCAGACAGAAGTTTTCAATCTCTTCAAAGCTTGGGAAATAGTAAGCATCGCATCCTTTTTTCTTTAATTCTTCTGCAATCATCTCAGAAGACATGCCCAGAGTATCTGTCTCACGGGCAGCGTAGATGTCTGCGAGGATCACATGATCGGCATGTGTCAGGGCATCTACAAATTCAGGGAATAATGCTTTGGTACGTGTATAAGTATGTGGCTGGAAGATGCACCATATTTCTTTGTGCGGGTATTCCTTGGCCGCTGTTAAAGTTGCATTGATCTCTGTTGGGTGATGAGCATAATCATCAATGACAGTAACTCCATTAACTTCACCTTTATATTCGAAACGACGGTCTGTGCCGTGGAACGATTTCAGTCCTTCTTTGATCTTGGTAAATGGAACTCCGAGAAGGTCTGCAACGGCAATGGCTGATAATGCATTGGATACATTATGATCTCCATTCACCGATAATGAGATACGGTCGATAAATTCACCGGATTTTACCAGATCGAAAGAGGCCTCTCCCTTCTTATCATGAAGGACATTGGTTGCACTGTAGTCAAGAGAGCTGTCATTACCGTAACGGATCACGCGGCAGTCAAGGTCAGCAGTGATCTCTTCAAGATTAGGAATGTTGTCGTTGATAACAAGTGTTCCATCCTTTGGAAGTAATTTCGCAAAGCGGTGGAAAGAATTACGGATATCAGCCAGGTCTTTGAAGAAATCCAGATGATCTTCGTCAATATTCAGGATTACGCCGATCTTCGGGAAGAAATGCAGGAAACTGTTCGTATATTCGCAGGCTTCTGTGACAAAATATTCAGAATTACCTACACGGATGTTACCGCCGATAGCCTTTAAGATGCCGCCGACAGAGATGGTAGGATCCATTTCTCCGGCAAGTAAAATGTGTGACAGCATAGAAGTTGTCGTTGTCTTGCCGTGGGTACCGGAAATTGCGATCGGTACATCATAGTTGGTCATTAACTGTCCGAGCAGTTCTGCACGGGTCAGCATAGGAAGATTCTGTTTTACAGCTTCTGCGAATTCTTCGTTATCAGGATGAATTGCGGCAGTATATACAACAACATCGATGCCGGAAATAATATTAGAAGCTTTCTGTCCGTAGAATACTTTGGCCCCCAGCTTTTCCAGATGATCTGTGAGGGCGGATTCTTTATTATCAGATCCGGAAATAGTGAAACCTTCTTTTAAAAGTATCTCGGCAAGACCACTCATGCTGATACCGCCGATTCCGATAAAGTGTACGTGTACAGGTTTTTCAAAATTAATTTTATACATAATATACCATCCTTTTTAATAATATAGGTAAAAAGATCATCATAAAAACTACATGTTCTTCATATTATTATAAACATATATTAAAAAAATCCAAGTCGTAAGTTTTTGTAATAATTTAACAAAAAGTTTGCGAAAATCGAAAAAAAACTGTAAAAATTGTTAGCTACGTAAGAAGAAGTATGGTATAATAGAAAAAGCAAGACTACTGAGAAGGGGTGATGACATGAGAAAGAAGGAAATGATAGCAATGCTGCTGGCAGGAGGACAGGGCAGCAGACTTGGAGTCCTCACAGCAAAAGTTGCAAAACCTGCCGTTGCATTTGGAGGTAAATATCGCATTATTGACTTTCCACTCAGCAACTGCATTAATTCAGGAATTGATACGGTGGGTGTATTGACCCAGTATCAGCCATTGAGATTGAATGCGCATATAGGAATCGGTATTCCTTGGGATCTTGACAGGAATTACGGAGGAGTAACGGTTCTTCCACCATATGAGAGAAGCGGAAGCAGTGAATGGTATTCCGGAACTGCGAACGCAATTTATCAGAATCTGGATTATATGGAGCAGTTTGATCCGGATTATGTACTGATCTTATCAGGGGATCACATTTATAAAATGGACTATGAAGTAATGCTGGATTATCATAAGGCGAATAACGCAGACGTGACGATTGCGGCAATGCCGGTGCCGATGGAAGAGGCAAGCCGTTTCGGTATTGTTATCGCAGATGAAGATGGAAGGATTCAGGAATTCCAGGAAAAACCTGCGGAACCAAAGAGTAATCTGGCATCTATGGGAATTTATATATTCTCATGGAAAGTCCTGAAGGAAGCGTTGGAGACATTGAAGGACGAGCCTGGTTGTGACTTCGGAAAGCATATCATTCCATATTGTCACAATAAAGGCGAGAGATTGTTCGCATATGAATATAACGGTTACTGGAAAGATGTCGGAACACTGGGATCTTACTGGGAAGCCAATATGGAACTGATCGATATCATACCGGAGTTCAATTTATATGAAGAATTCTGGAAGATATATACCAACAGTGAGATTCTGCCGCCACAGTATATTTCGGCACAGTCAGTGATTGAGAGAAGTATTATCTGTAACGGTGCGGAAGTATATGGTGAAGTACATAACAGTATTATCGGATCCGGAGTTGTTATAGGAGAAGGATCCGTGATCAGGGATTCTATTATCATGAAAGATACCAGGGTTGGTAAGAATTGTGTCATGGACAAGGCAATCATTGCAGAAAATTGCCTGGTTGGGGATAATACTACATTTGGCATCGGAAGTGATATACCGAACAAATTAAAACCGGCAATTTATTCATTTGGCCTGGTTGCCGTGGGTGAAAAATCTGTAATACCGGATGGGGTGCAGATTGGAAAGAACACTGCTATCAGTGGAGTAACATCCAAAGAAGATTACCCGAATGGAGTACTGGAAAGTGGAGAAACATTGATAAAGGCAGGTGAACGAGCATGAGAGCAGTAGGAATTATTTTAGCAGGTGGTAACAGCAATAAGATGCGTGAACTGACACATAAAAGAGCAGTGGCAGCAATGCCGATCGCCGGAAGTTACAGAGCGATTGACTTTGCACTCAGTAATATGTCAAACTCTCATATTCAGAAGGTGGCAGTTCTGACACAGTACAATGCCCGTTCGTTGAATGAACATCTGAATTCTTCAAAATGGTGGGATTTCGGAAGAAAGCAGGGGGGATTATATGTATTTACCCCGACGATCACCGCGGAGAACGGATACTGGTACCGCGGAACAGCAGACGCAATTTATCAGAATCTGGATTTCTTAAAGAGATGTCACGAACCTTATGTAATCATTACATCCGGTGATGCTGTATATAAGATGGATTATAACAAAGTACTGGAATATCACATTGCAAAGAAAGCGGATATTACAGTGGTATGCAAAGAACTTGGTCCGAACGAAGATGCAAGCCGTTTCGGAACGATCAAGATGAATGATTCGATGCGTATTGAAGAGTTCGAGGAAAAGCCGATGGTGGCACAGTCGCAGATTGTATCAACAGGTATCTATGTAATCAGAAGACGCCAGCTGATCGATCTGATCGAACATTGCGCAGAAGATGACAGACATGATTTTGTGACCGATATTCTTATCAGATATAAGAATCTGAAGAAAATCTACGGTTATAAAATAAAAGATTACTGGAGCAACATTTCAACAGTGGATGCATATTATCAGACGAATATGGATTTCCTGAAACCGGAAGTACGTGAGTATTTCTTCCGGACACAGCCGGGTATTTATTCCAAGGTCAGCGACTTGCCGCCGGCAAAATACAACCCGGGATCTATGGTTAAGAACAGCCTTGTGGCGAGTGGAAGTATCATTAATGGTACAGTCGAGAATTCGATTCTTTCAAGAAGACATTCGTGGGGAACAACTGTGTCATTAAGAATTCCATTATTCTTAATGATGTCTATCTCGGAGACAATGCATATATTGAGAACTGTATTGTAGAGAGCAGGGATACGATCCGGGCAAACACACGCTATGTTGGTGAAAAATGGTGTGAAGGTAGTCGTAGAAAAAAATGAGAGGTATGCACTTTAAGAAAAAGCAGTGCAAAGGCTAGAAGAAAGGGGCTAGAACAACATGCAGATTACAGATGTACGAGTACGTAAAGTAGCAAAGGAGGGCAAGCTGAAAGCTGTCGTTTCCATTACCATGGATGAGGAATTTGTGGTACACGATATTAAGGTGATTGAAGGAGAAAAAGGACTCTTTATCGCAATGCCAAGCAAGAAAGCATTGGATGGAGAGTATAGAGATATTGCGCATCCAATCAACTCAGGAACAAGAGAGCGCATTCAGAATATTATCCTTGAGAAATATGAAGAAGCTCTGACTGAGGATGTAGCAGAAGCATAGAGGGCATATGTATCGGCGAAAAAGAGGAGTGGGAATTTCCCGCTCCTCATTTTTAGGATAACTGAATTATGCCGGATCGGCCTCTAATTGAAAATGCATCGCCTTGTGTGTGACCGGATGTTTGAAATCGAGCTTATAAGCACACAATCGGATTGTCTGCCATCCTTTATTGCCGGTAAGCTCCGGGTTATATTTTGTATCTCCGACGATCGGGCATCCAATGGAGGCAAGCTGCACACGGATCTGGTGATGACGTCCGGTGTCCAGATGAATCTCAAGTTCGGTCTCGTGACATTCCTGACTTTGCGAAGACAGAGAGACATCAACAGAGGAAGAGCTGCCGGAAACAGTTGAAAACAACCGGCCATGGTCAGGAACCGTATCATAATGCAGCCGTGCAATCTTCGCTCCGTTTTCCTTTGCAGAACAGATTCGGGAAGTGTTCGTCCGGGCATCTTTGACCATATAATCCTCGAGTGTTCCTTCTTCCTCGGAAGGCGCATTGGTGACAAGCGCGCGGTAATATTTCCCGAATCCCTGATTCTGTAACTGCTTATTCAGATCTTTTGCAGCAGCCGGAGTCTTGGCAAAGACAAGGATTCCGGCAACGGGCTGGTCGAGTCTGTGGATGACGGCAAGGTAAGGCTCAGCAGAGCCAGGGGTTCTGGAACCAATGGATTTTGGTGCACCGGATTTTCCGGAAGTGCCGGAAGCTTTCGCCAGATGATTCTTGATCAGGCTGACCATGTCCGGGTAACGGATGCTTTTGCTCTGGGTTGCTATGCCATGTGGTTTGACACAGACGAGGATGTGTGGGTCTTCATATAATATATTTAAAGTAGCCATATACTTCTCCTTTGTTAAGACAAATGATATACTTATTAAATCATGGAGGGGAAAAAACTGCAAGCAGACATTGGCGGAAGCAGAGATAGAGATAATATCTTGACAAAACATATTTCATGGATTAAAATAATTGACAATTCAAAAAAAAATTTTATGGCGATGAAGGGAATTAGTACATGAGAATCCAGCCGCAGAGAGGATATCATATGGTGTGAGATATCTGCTGTTCATCACATGGAACCGGTCCTGGAGCCACTGCATGAAAGTGCAGCGTGTCAGCCGGCGTTAACGGCCAATGAAGAGAGCTGCGAAAGGGTCGCAGTTAACTAGGGTGGTACCGCCGAGCTTTTCGGTCCCTTTTTCGGGGAGTCGAAAGGCCCGGCGTTTTTTGTGTCAGGTTGTGGAACTCCCGGCAAAAAAATAACGTGGAATAAGGATTTCACCAAAATTGAAAAGGAGAAGAGAAACATGGCAAAGGAAAAATTAGTCAAAAACATTACATCCCGTGACGAAGATTTCGCACAGTGGTACACAGACGTTGTACGTGAAGCAAATCTTTGTGATTATTCAAGCGTAAAAGGATGCATGAACTACTTACCGAACGGTTATGCGATCTGGGAACTGATCCAGGCAGATCTGGACAGACGTTTCAAAGAAACAGGAGTTGAGAATGTATACCTGCCAGTACTGATTCCGGAGTCACTTCTGGAAAAAGAAGCTGATCACGTAGAAGGATTCGCACCGGAAGTTGCATGGGTAACACACGGTGGAATGGAAAGACTGCAGGAAAGATTATGTGTACGCCCTACATCAGAGACACTGTTCTGTAACCTCTGGGCTAAAACAGTAAAATCATACAGAGATCTTCCAAAGGTATGGAACCAGTGGAACTCCGTTCTCCGTTGGGAGAAGACAACAAGACCATTCCTTCGTTCCAGAGAATTCTTATGGCAGGAAGGTCACACACTTCATGCAACATATGAAGAAGCAGAAGAAAGAACAATCCAGATGTGGGAAGTTTATAAGGATTGCTATAAAGAGACAATGGCTATCCCATTCGTAGCAGGAAGAAAGGCAGAACACGAGAAATTCGCCGGAGCAGAAGACACATACACGATCGAAGCACTGATGCATGACGGAAAAGCACTTCAGTCTGCGACAAGCCATTTCTTCGGAAACGGATTCCCGGATGCATTCGGAATCAAATATGTAGATAAGAACAACGAACTGCACAGTGCGTATGAGACATCATGGGGATGGTCAACAAGAAGTATCGGAGCCCTGATCATGGTTCACGGTGACGATGACGGACTGGTACTGCCACCACACGTAGCACCGGTTGAATGTAGAATCATCCCAATCGCTCAGCACAAAGAAGGTGTACTTGACAGATCTTATGCACTGCTTGACGAACTGAAAAAAGCAGGATACAGAGTGAAGATCGATGACTCTGATAAGAGTACAGGATGGAAATTCTCTGAGCAGGAGATCCTTGGTATTCCAACACGTATCGAGATCGGACCAAAGGATATCGAGAAGAACCAGGTTGTTGTTGTACGTCGTGATAACCGTGAAAAGATCGTTGTATCTCTCGATGAGATCGCAGTAAAACTGCGCGAGATCTTAGAGCAGGAGCAGCAGGATATGTACAACAGAGCAGAAGAATTCCTGAACAGCCACATTGATACAGCTACTACAATGGATGAAATGGTTGAGAAGTTCAAAGCCAACCGTGGATTTGTAAAAGCATGCTGGTGTGGAGATCCGGAATGTGAGGGCGAAGTAAAATATCAGACAGGCGGAGCTGCAACAAGATGTCTGATCGAAGATGAAGAGTTTATTCCGATAAATGTATCTATTGCGGAAAACCTGCGAAACACATGGCTTACTGGGGAAAATCATACTAATGAATAAAGAGATTATAAGTACTGGACGGTGGATTTTAGGAATCTACCGTCCATTTTTTATCAACAGTCACCGGCAAAAATATGGTATGATATAGAATGTTGATAACGTGGATAAACGGAGGAAATATTTGTGAATAACTTTAATATAAAATTACCGAATGATGTACAGTTTATCATTCATACCTTACAGTTGCATGGATTTGAAGCATACGCAGTCGGGGGATGTGTCAGAGATTCCATCCTTGGCAGAGAACCGGGCGACTGGGATATTACAACATCAGCAATGCCGGAAGAGACAAAGGCATTATTTGACAAAACATTTGATACGGGAATTGAGCATGGAACGATAACCGTACTTTTGAATCATGAGGGATACGAAGTTACGACGTACAGAATCGATGGAAAATACGAAGACAGCAGACATCCGAAAGAAGTCACATTTACAAGAAATCTGAAAGAAGACCTGCTCAGACGGGATTTTACGATCAATGCCATGGCATATAATGACAAGGATGGGATCGTAGATATCTTTGGAGGAATGCAGGATCTGGAAAAGCATATGATCCGCTGTGTGGGAAATGCCAGGGAACGTTTCTCGGAAGATGCACTCCGGATTTTAAGAGGCGTCAGATTTGCGGCACAGCTTGGATTTGAGATTGATGAGGAGACGAAAGAAGGAATGAAGCTTCTTGCGCCGACACTGGAAAATATCAGTGCGGAGAGGATACAGGTAGAACTGGTGAAGATGCTGACATCTGACCGGCCGGAGCTTATAAGAACTGCTTATGAACTTGGGATTACGAAGGTATTTTTGCCGGAATTTGACCGTATGATGGAGACAAAGCAGGAAACACTGCATCATATGTACACAGTCGGGGAACATACCATTCATGCGATGATGAATGTCCGCAATGATAAGATCTTAAGATTAACAATGTTATTGCATGATACAGGCAAACCGGAATACAAGACGATGGATGAAGACGGTGTGGCGCATTTTAAAATGCATGCATTAGGAAGCGAGCGGATTGCCAAAGAAGTGCTTCGGAGATTAAAGTTCGATAATGATACGCTGCATAAGGTTACAAGACTTGTGCTGAATCATGATTACCGCATGCCGGCCGTGCCGAAAAATGTCAGAAGGGCAATGAATAAGATCGGCGAAGACATTTTCCCATACTATATGGAAGTAAGGAGAGCAGATGTTCTGGCACAAAGTGAGTACAAGAGAGCAGAAAAATTAAAAAACCTCGATGAAGTAGAACAGACATATGCAGAGATTATAGAAAAAGGCCAGTGTGTTTCATTAAAAGAATTAGCTGTGACAGGTAGAGATCTGATCCGGGCGGGAATGAAGCCGGGAAAAGAGATAGGGGAAAAGTTAAACGAATTATTGAACCTTGTGATCGAGAATCCGGAAATGAACACCAAAGAGATCCTGCTGAAATATAGTTTCCCGGATAAAGAAGTATAACAGCAGTGAATATTTTTTATATTTCCCACATACATTTAAAAAGAATATCAAGTGTAAAGCGCGGGGAATATAAATGCAGGAATTTGAACAAAAAATACTGGAACAATATGATATAGAAGTAAGCAGCACCCGCAAAGTCAGGGGTGCTGTTTTATGCGAAACAAATAAGGGATTATTCCTTTTAAAGGAGATTACAACATCTGAGAAGAGAATCCCTGCGTTATGTGAACTTTATACACGGCTTTATGAGCAGGGGTATCATAGGATCGATTATGTGGTCACGAACCGTAACGGTGAATATATATCTGCATTGGATAACGGAGACCGGTACATATTAAAGAAATGTTTTTGCCGGACGTGAATCGACATTAAGAAGACAGGGAAATATTTGAAGCGGCGGGGAAAATCTGGGCAAAAAGCTACATATCATTATGCGTTATGAACTGGAACATGGGATACCGGAAGGAACCAAAAACAGATG
>ENA-OQHF01002119-OQHF01002119.1-human-gut-metagenome-genome-assembly--contig:-NODE-2119-length-10251-cov-3.582872_pt1 | contig 10251 bp, 9 predicted proteins | sample MGYA00242559_ERZ504709 | MGnify/ENA primary metagenome ERZ504709 (study PRJEB26092, sample SAMD00036203) | human gut metagenome | host: Homo sapiens | study: EMG produced TPA metagenomics assembly of...
TCGGAAGCGATGCCAATGGTCTCGCAGGAGCGAAGTTCCACGTGTCGAGAGAACCGAGGTTTCGCAGACCCCGCTCAAGTTCATCAAGATTGTGGATGGCGAATACCGCCTTGCCGAGGCGAACGAGAACGGCGCTGTCGCGGATGTGGAAACCACCACCGGCGACGTGAAAATCATGGGCTTGAAGTCCGGCAAGTACACGCTGAAGGAAACCGGATTCGCGAGCGGCTATGCGAAGAACTTTGTGCCGATCTTCACCGTCGAACTAGCTGTGAACCAGGAAACCGGCAAGTCGACCTTCAAGCTGGTCGGCGCCAACAACCTCGGTCTGGCAAGCAGGCTTGACGAGGGCATGTCCGACAAGGCAATCCGGTCAAGAACGTGAAGAACGTCACGCAGCTGCCGCTCACCGGCGCAATGGGCACCGCGTTGTTCACCATCGCGGCCCTGGTAATGGCCGGAGCCGGACTGGCGCTCGTGCTGCGCTTCCGCGAATCCGATACGCCGATGGCGGTCTGAGCGGGCCAGCAGACAGGCAACGGGGCTTGTTCGGGCGGGTAAGTCGTTGAGCGATCAACGGTTCACCCGCTTTTGTTGTGACGAATACGGGTGATTTAGGGTTTAGTACCGCCTGAAATGGTTGGAAAAACGCCATTCGTACCGGTATGATGGAACACGAAGCGAACAACGAATCGGATTGCGGCCTTGCATCGCAAACACGTATCGCAAACACGTATCGCAAGCGCGCATCGCAAACCGAATCGCAAGCCGAACAGGGGAATGGCATGACGGAGGCCATTCGACTGCCGTGCGGTGGAAGGGAGCCGCCGCACGCCAAGCCGAAAGGGAACATCATGTGCAACGGTGGGGGAGCGTTCAGTCCGGAAGAAGTCGAATATCTGCGCTCGCTGCCGGTGGTGGCCGAAGCGACGTCGCGACGCATCACCTACACGGAATCGTTCAAACACAACTGCATGCGCCGGTACCATGCGGGCGAATCGCCGGTCGAACTGTTCCGCGAAGCCGGACTCGACCCATCGCTGATCGGCTATAAGCGCATCGAACGTTGTTTCGCGCGCTGGCGCAAGATTGCCTGCCGTATGGGCACGGACCGGCTGGTATCGGTTGATGGGAATGGTGGAGTGGTGCCATCGGCGTCGGCGGATGTGGCGCCGTCGGCGGAATCTGCGGAGGTTGCTCGATCTGCGGTATCGCAGCCGGTGCAGCCAACGCAAACGACGGAAACGCAAAGCAATGCGACGCTGCCCGCGCCGCGCAACGCAGCCGAAGTCCCGATTCTGTCGGGAGGTGACGTGCGCGACCTGCTCATCGCCCAGCAGGTGCGCCGCATCGACGAGCTGGAACGCGAGGTGGCGGCGTTGCGGGCGGAACTGCATCGCAAATAATCGCAAAATCGTAAAAAATGCGAGCAATCGGCATCGTCCGCAAAGCGACGCATGTCGAGAACGGCGGGCGTGGCGAGCGGGTAGACTTGCGGGTATGAGAATCGCACGTTTTACGCATAATGATGTACCGCAGTACGCCTTCGTTCAGACCGACAAGAACGACGGCAAGGACTATCTCGTGGCCTTGAACGGCTATCCGCTGTCCGGCCAGGCCGTCGAGCCGACCGGCGAGCGCTATCCGGTGGATGGTGACGGCATTCGTCTGCTGGCTCCGGTGATTCCGTCGAAGGTGTACGGTTTGGCGAAGAATTATGAGGCGCATGCGCAGTTCATGCATGAGGCCGGTCATTCCGATATCAAGCATGCGCCGGAGGATATGGTGATTTTCACCAAGCCGAGCACGTCGGTGATTGGTCCGGATGATCCGATTGTGATTCCGCTGTGTTCGAATGATATGAATTTCGAGCCGGAGTTGGCTGTGGTGATGGGTCGTATCGCCAAGAATGTGCCGGTGGAGCAGGCCATGGATTATGTGCTGGGTTTCACGTGCGTGAATGATGTGACGTTGCGTGATCTGCAGGGTCTTGATCCGACGTGGACGCGTGCGAAGGGTTTTGATACGGCGTGCCCGTTGGGTCCGTGGATTGTGACGCGTGACGATGTGGATTGGAAGGATGCGAAGATTTCCTTCACGCTCAACGGTGAGGATGTGCCGATGGCGTCGGGTACCACGGCGAATCTGATTCACGGCATTCCTGAGCAGATCGCGGCGATTACGAGTTTCACCACGCTGCTGCCGGGCGATGTGATTATGACGGGTACGCCGAACGCGTCGGGTCATCTGGATCCGGGTGACGAGGCGATCGTGCACGTCGAGGGCATCGGCGATCTGCGCAACGTGGTGGTGCGCGGCTGATTTTCGGCTTGCTGGCGGACTTTGGATTAGGCGGGTTTGCAACGTTTCGTGATTTCGTTACGTTGCTGCCCGCCTTTTTCGTATGTATTGCGATTGCCGGTGAGCGCTGGTGATTGTCGGTGACTGCCGTCCTGTGTCGAAAGACGGTTTTGAGAAACGCAAAAAGTTGAGTGTGTGGGACTCAAGTTTTGGGAATATAATGGCGATGAAGTCGGTTGAGCATATCAGACAACGACATATGCGTCCGAACGCCGGCCCGGTAGCGAAGGCCGGACGGCCGGGCGCGAACCATGGAGGATGATATGGAACAGAAGTTCACGCAGATGGCGCAGGAAGCGCTTTCGGACGCCGTTCAGAACGCGGCGGCGCTGGGCAATCCGCAGGTAGACACCCTGCACCTGCTGGACGCGATGCTGCGTCAGGAAAACAGCATGGCCCGCGCGCTCATCGAAGCGGCAGGCGGCAACGCGCAAAACGTGAGCGTCGAAGTGCATCAGGCGATGCAATCGCTGCCGAGCGCCAGCGGATCGACCACAACGCAGCCGGACGTCAGCAGGCAGCTGTCGGCGGTGCTATCGCAAGCCGAAAAAGAAATGCAACGGAGGGGAGACGAGTACGTCACCGTCGACCTCATGCTGGTCGCAATCGCGGCCGCGAAACCTAATCAAAGCGCGGACATCTTGGAAAAGAACGGTCTTACCGCGGATAAGCTGCGTAACGCCCTGACCGCCGCGCGCGGCAGCGACCGCAAGGTGACCAGCGCCGACGCGGAAGGCTCGTATAAAGCTTTGGAGAAGTACTCCACCGATTTGACGGCCGCCGCGAAGGAAGGCAAGCTCGACCCGGTGATCGGCCGCGACCAGGAAATCCGCCGCGTCATCCAGATCCTGTCCCGCCGTACCAAGAACAATCCTGTGCTGATCGGCGAGCCTGGCGTCGGCAAAACCGCCGTCGTCGAAGGCCTGGCGCAGCGCATCGTCGCCGGCGACGTGCCGACCACCCTGCAGAACAAGAAGCTTATCTCGCTTGACCTGGGCTCCATGGTGGCTGGTTCCAAGTACCGTGGCGAATTCGAGGAACGTCTGAAGAGCGTGCTTGAGGAGATCAAGAAGGCCGACGGGCAGATCATCACCTTCATCGACGAGATCCACACCATCGTCGGCGCGGGCGCGGCCGAAGGCTCCATGGACGCGGGCAATATGCTCAAGCCCATGCTGGCCCGTGGCGAACTGCGCCTGATCGGCGCCACCACACTGGACGAATACCGTGAGAACATCGAAAAGGATCCGGCGCTCGAACGTCGTTTCCAGCAGGTGTTCGTCGGCGAGCCGAGCGTGGAGGACACCGTCGCCATCCTGCGCGGCATCGCGCCGAAGTATGAGGCCCACCACAAGGTGACCATCGGCGACGACGCGCTGGTCGCGGCGGCAACCCTGTCGAACCGCTACATTTCCGGACGCCAGCTGCCGGACAAGGCCATCGATCTGGTGGACGAGGCCGCAGCGCACCTGCGCATGGAACTCGACTCCTCGCCTGAGGAAATCGACGAACTGCGCCGCCAGGTGGACCGTCTCAAGATGGAGAAGTCGTACCTGCTGGGCAATCCGAAGAACGACAAGGCCGCGGAAAAGGCCGAAGCGGAACTGGACGACAGCGCCAAGGACCGTCTCGCCGATTTGAACCAGGAAATCGCCGACAAAAGCGAAAAGCTCAACGGGCTGAAAGCGCGTTGGGACGCCGAAAAGAACGGCCACAACCGTATCGGCGACCTGCGCAAGAAGCTCGACGAGCTGCGTACGCAAGCCGAAAAGTACGAGCGCGAAGGCGACCTGGCGAAATCGTCAGCCATCAACTACGGCGAAATCCCGGCCATCCAGAAGGAAATCGCCCAAGCCGAGAAGAACGAGGCGGAATCGGGCGGAGCCGACAATGCCAACGCCGACGTGCCGATGGTCCCCGACCGCGTCGACGCCGACTCCATCGCCGAAATCGTCTCCGACTGGACCGGCATCCCCGTGGGCCGTCTTATGCAGGGCGAAAACGAGAAGCTCCTGCACATGGAGGAGTACCTCGGCAAGCGCGTGATCGGCCAGAAGGAAGCCATCCAAGCGGTTTCCGACGCCGTGCGTCGCTCGCGTGCCGGCATCTCCGACCCGAACCGTCCGACCGGCTCGTTCCTGTTCCTCGGCCCCACCGGCGTGGGCAAGACCGAACTCGCCAAGGCGCTCGCCGACTTCCTGTTCGATGACGAGAAGGCCATGGTGCGCATCGACATGAGCGAATACATGGAGAAGGCCTCCGTGTCCCGCCTGATCGGCGCCGCGCCGGGCTACATCGGCTACGAAGAGGGTGGCCAGCTTACCGAAGCCGTGCGTCGCCGTCCGTATTCGGTGGTGCTGTTCGACGAGGTGGAGAAGGCCAATCCGGAAGTCTTCGACGTGCTGCTGCAGGTGCTTGACGACGGTCGCCTGACCGACGGCCAGGGCAGGACCGTGGACTTCAAGAACACGATTCTGATCATGACCTCCAACCTGGGCTCGCAGTTCCTCGTCAATCCCGACATGGACGCGGACGCCAAGAAGAAGGCCGTGATGGACGCCGTGCACATGCAGTTCAAGCCGGAGTTCATCAACCGTCTGGACGAACTGGTCATGTTCCACCCGCTGACCCGCGAGGAGCTCGGCGGCATCGTGGACATTCAGGTCGCGCAGGTGTCCGCACGTCTGACCGACCGCCGCATCACGCTCGACGTGACCGATTCGGCGCGCGAATGGCTTGCCAACACCGGTTACGATCCGGCGTACGGCGCACGTCCGCTGCGTCGCCTGGTGCAGACCGAAGTCGGCGACCAGCTTGCCCGCATGCTGCTGGCCGGCGAAGTGCACGACGGCGACACCGTGCTGGTGGACCAGACCGGCGGCGACCACCTGGAGCTGTCCGCGTGGGCCGCGGACCAGCTGGAGGATATGGGCGAGGAGAAGACGGACGATTCCGCCGACGTCCCGAACCCGGCTGAGTGACGATTATCGATTGGTTACTTGTCGGTCGTAAGCCTGCAATACCAGGCCTGCGACCGACAGCACGGTCGAACCGAGCAGTATGGCGATCGCCAGCTTCGGTTGCATGCCGAACGCCAGCCACAACGCGCACGTCCACACCGCGACCACCATCGTCACCGACGTGGTGATCTGCAGCACGCGTGCGCGGATCGCATGACCTACCACAGCGCGGAAGAGCAATTCTTCCGCGCTTTTTTCTTGCGTTGGCTCAGGGGATTTCGCTTGAGATCGCGCCGATTCTGTTGATTCTGTCGACTGTGCCGATTGCGCCTTTTCTGTTTCTGCCGTCTGCTGCGCGGTCATCGCGTGTCGCCGGACAAGCGTGCCAGCCAGCGAAAGCGTCGCGACCACGCCGACGAACGCGAAATACGGATCGCGCGAGCCGGCCGGGAAAATCCACGACACCACGCACGCCAGCAGACTGTAGACGTACACAATGGTCATGGCGAGCGACAGCAGCGAATCCGCGTTGGGCGTGCGGCTTTTCAGGGCGGCGGTGCCACGATTGTGCATCGGCGCGGCGCAGTAGAACATGACCGGCGTGGCGATGATGGCGTGCAGCCATGGATTGGTCAGCCAGTGGGGAAGTGTGATGCCGCCGAATGTCAGCATGGTTACGGTGAATGTGGGAGCGGTCAGTATGGTTACGATGGCGAGACGCTTGGCGATGTCGCTTCGGTGTGTTGTGCCGGCTGCCTCGTCTGGATTTTCGGTGTGATTTTCGGTGTGATTCTTGGCGGGCTTGTCATCGGTGATGCGTTGGTGGGAGGGGGGCTATGTCATCGTTTTCGCTTAGGAATAGCCTGAGGATGGCCCAAGTGGCCACGGCCGCCGCAACAATCGCCGCTACCGTCATAAACAAATCGAATCCCATGTGTTTCCGAACCCCCGGATTGCCTCTTGAATGCCTCTCGAATATTCAGCGTGCTCGCGTTGCCGCATGTTCGTGAGCATGCTTTCGGCTCCAAGCATAATGCAGCTGGGCATGGATGTCTTGCGAACTTTGGATCTTCCAAAGATGTCTTGGTCATGCTGTTATATAGAACATATGTTCGACAATCCTGTGTTTGTGGTGATTCTTCTGGTGGTTGTGGCTGCGCTTGGAGCCGCGGCCGGCTTTTTTGCGGGCCGTTCCAAAGGGCAGGAAATGGCCCGTGATGCGAAAACCGCTGATCTTAACGAGGCGAAAGCGCAGATCGAAGCTGATCGGCAGGAAATCAGCGAATTGTCCACGGCGGTGACCCAATACCGCACGCAGGCGGAAGGGTTGGCCCAGCAGCTGACCTATCTCAAATCGCAACTCGCGCAAGCCCAACGGGCCGAACAGGAACGAGTGGAGCGAGAGCGTGAGCGGGCCGCGGCCGAAGCGGAACGCAAGCAGGCCGAAAACGAGCGGAAACTGCAGGAACAAAGCAAGGTATTGTCTGCGCTAGCGCCCGTGCAGAAGAATCTTGACGCCTTGCAGCAGAAGGTCTCGCAAATCGAAGAAGGGCGCAAACGGGAGATGGGTGCGCTTGGCGAGCAGCTCAAGGGGCTTGGCGAGCAGCAGGCCCGTCTTGACCGCGAAACCAACGCTTTGTCGTCGGCGTTGCGCAACAACAAGGTGCGTGGCGCGTGGGGCGAGGCCCAGCTCAAGAACATTGTCGAGTCCGCCGGATTGCTGGAACATGTCGATTTCGATACCCAAGTGGTGGTCACCGATGCCGAGGGGCGTACGCAGCGGCCGGACATGGTCATTCACATGCCGGGCGGCAAAACCATTCCGATCGACGCGAAAGCGCCATACGCCGACTACCAGCGCGCATGCGAGATTCCAGACACCGCCTCACCGGAGGAACTGGCCCGCAAGAACGAGCTGCTGCATTCCCATGCCAAAGCGGTACGAGACCATGTGAAGACCCTGGGAGACAAAGCCTACTGGAACGCGTTCAGCGATGCTCCGGATTTCGTGATCGCGTTCATCCCTAACGAATCGTTGCTGCAGGCCGCATTGGAAACCGACCCGACACTGATGGACGACGCATTCGCGCAGAAAGTCGCGCTGACCTCGCCGATCACCCTATGGGCGGTGCTCAAATCCGTGGCATACGCATGGCAGCAGCAAAGCCTGACCGATGACGCGAAAATGCTGTTCGACCTGTCTCGAGAGCTGTACGAACGGTTTGCAGTATTGGGGGAGCGGGCCACCAAACTGGGTTCCGCCATCACCAAAACGGTCGGCGCATACAACTCGTTCGCCGCGTCGCTCGAATCGCGCGTGCTGGTCACCGCGCGCAAACTGCAACGCGTCGACCAAAGCAAGGTCATCGGCACCGTCGACATGATCGCGCCCGAAAAAGGGGATATCCGCGAGTTGTCCGCTCCCGAGACCAACGCCGAATGACCATGTTTATCGCTCATAAATCACCCATACCGCACGGTGAATGACGAGCCGAAAGGATAGGCTGGAACCATGACCGAAGAGAACACTTTCCGCAAGACGACACCGGTTCCGACGCATGATTCCGCTGCGGGCCAGTCTGTTTCCGCTTCGACGGAATCCACCGTCGATTTCGCCATGCTCGAACCGCGCGACCAGCTCAAGGCGCTGCTGCAGGCCGAAATGAAGGACAAGCCGTTCTCGGAACTCTCCTCCGTGCTGTTCGACCATCGTGGAGCCTCCATCGTCGGTCATATCCTGCTCGACACGTTGGAGGAAGCCGGCTATTCCGTCGACGATTTCGACGCGGTCGGCGCATTGACCGCCGCGGCCGTGCCGCTGGTCTCCGCCATGATCCAGGCCGCCGCCTCCCGTGGCGAGGATTTGGACGGTTTCGTCATGGACTTCGTCTACCCGTCCATCAAGGGTCCGTCGATTGCCGGCAAACGCGTGGTGCTGATCGACTCCTGGCTGTCTGAAAAATCGTATGTGCAGACCTCATCGCTGGTCACCCTGCGCAACGGCAATGAGCTGAGCCTCGACTTCTCCGTGGTGGAGAACGAAGGCGCCAAAGTGCTGGCCGTTGCCTCGCTGATCGGCGGTGTCGACATGGTCGACCCGACCATCAAGGTCATCAACCCGGTCACTTCGGAGGAATCCGAACTGCCGTTCGTCGAAGTGTTCAAGGAATCCGAACTCCACTGAACACCGAGTTTCCCGCCGACCGACCGCAAACATATCTGCCGTTGACGTCGTCGAATGTGCGATGACAAGCATGATGAGCATACGGATGCGCGGGCCTTTGACATATTTGTATTGCTGTTCCTATGAAGGGGAGAACGTGCACGATCCCAATCCCATCGATGTTGCCGCACAGGCATCCGGCGAACCGACGTTCCGCGAGGTCGGCGTAGGACCGTGGTCGCAAACCATCCAGGCGAACCACGCCCGGACGATGCGTCATCCCCCAATTACGACATCCGCTTCGACTCCACCCTGCTCGACGAAGGCGACCGCCGCAACGTGCTCGACCGCTACCGCTACTGGACGGTCGCGGCCATCAAAGCCGACCTGGACTCCCGCGGGCGCCACGATTTCGAAGTCGCCGTGGAGAACTGGACCCACGATTTCAACATCGGCTCCATGGTGCGCACCGCCAACGCGTTCCAAGCGCGCCGCGTGCACATCGTCGGCCCGCACAAATGGAATCGCAAGGGCGCGCTCATGACGGAGCTGTACCAGCACGTCGAAAACCATCCATCCATAACGGAACTTGTCGAATGTTGGAAACTGCGCGTCGCCGGCGAAATCGCCGCCGCCCAATCGCAAGCCGCCGCCATCGCCTTCCATATGCGTGGCTCCGCAGCCGCGACGGACGGCACTTCCGGCACTGCCCCGAACACAAGCGAAACCATGGCCCAACTGGAAGCCTTGGACGCGAAAATAGCAGAACTGCAAGCCGCCCGCGTCATCGCGCTCGACATCATTCCCGGCGCGGTGCCCATGGAAACCTACCATTTCCCCGAACGCTGCCTCATGCTTTTCGGCGCGGAAGGCCCGGGCCTGTCCGAAAAAGCGCTCGAACTGGCCGATGACGTGGTCTACATCTCCCAATTCGGCTCGGTCCGTTCCATCAACGCCGGCGCCGCCGCCGCGGTCTCCATGCACGCCTGGATCGCCCAGCACGCCGCGCCGCAAGCCTGATCGCGCCATCGGCACGCGGCAAGAAAAGCCGTCGAACGTTGCTGTACCGGAAAGATGACCAGGTGTCCAACGATTGGGTTGCGAAATGGAAGGCAACGTCCGCGGCCGGGTTGCGAACGGGGCACGAAATAGGGCACACGCTCGTCACACAGACGCGTTACTGTTAGGGTCATGCCTACTTTCACCAAAGAAGAAATCGTGCATTTGGGCGATCTGGCCCGAATCGCACTCACGGACGAGGAAATCACCCGTCTGCAGGGCGATCTGAACGTCATCGCCGAATCCATCAACAAGGTCCAGGAAGTCGCCACCGACGACGTGGAACCGACCGCGAACCCGGTCCCGCTGGAAGCCTACCTGCGTCCGGACGTACCCGAGACCCCGCTGACCCAGGCCGAAGCCACCGCAGGCGCCCCGGTCTCCGAGGCCGGCATGTTCGTCGCACCGCGCATTCTGGGACAGGAGTGATATGAGCACCACCGAACTCGTCAAGCTTTCCGCCGCCGAGATGGCGGCCAAGATCAAGGCCAAGGAAGTTTCCAGCCGTGAGCTGGTCGAAGCCCACCTTGCGGTCATCGAATCCGCCGAACCGAGCGTCAAGGCCTTCCTGAAGGTCTCCGCCGACCAGGCCCTCGAACAGGCCGACGCCTTCGACGCCAAGTCCGATGAGGACAAGGCGCAGATGCCGGAACTCGCCGGCGTGCCAATCGCCATCAAGGACATGATCGTCACCAAGGGCATCGAAAC
>ENA-OQHF01002120-OQHF01002120.1-human-gut-metagenome-genome-assembly--contig:-NODE-2120-length-10245-cov-2.243823_pt1 | contig 10245 bp, 26 predicted proteins | sample MGYA00242559_ERZ504709 | MGnify/ENA primary metagenome ERZ504709 (study PRJEB26092, sample SAMD00036203) | human gut metagenome | host: Homo sapiens | study: EMG produced TPA metagenomics assembly of...
TAATGTATGGGGGCCAAGCCTGCCTTTTACATATCCCGCATTCTCCACCTATTGCTTTAAACCTCGCCCGGTGTTTTCTTCTCAGATTCCCGTTGGCGCTTCTTGGGTTCCGTTGCTCCTTCATATCTTTTCCTCTGACGGTTTCTGTATCTGTAACAAGGAGTTCTAAAAAGTAATTGCAACAAACAAATGTACTGATGTATGAATAAATTCTTTCCAGAGTAAACCGCCAAACCTCTTTCCGGAATTCACGGCAAAGAAAAAGACAACAATCTTTCGACTGCTGCCCTGTTCATCTCTTTACCTGAATACACTATACCACAGACCAAGTGTATCATTCTATATCATCTTGAAGTTTTTTAGTGCTTCTGAATGTTTCCGGTGTACTTGTGCCCACTCATATCCTGTCTTTCTGCAGATATCCTTCCACCTCATAAGATCTATGTAGCAGTAAGTCAGAACATCTTTCTCTGTCTCATCTTCTATCTGCTCAATTCTTTCCCTGATCTCAGTCCGGATCCTGACTCTTTTCTTCCTCTGCTCCACCAGTTTCCGTTCCTGTTCGTCCACTTCTGCTGCATAATCCGACAGATCAGAAAGGTTGCTGCTTTTTGGCAGCCCATCTGCTGCCAGTGCTCCTGGAAGCATCCTATCCAGCTTCAGGCGTTCCAACTCTTCCTCGATCCGCTTCTCCTGGTGTAATGCTTTGCCGTACTGTTTCAGGTATCATTTTCTTCTCATTCTCTTCTTTCACTGTTTCCATCGGTATACCCTCCCTGTCTTCCTATCTCTTAATACTAAGACCTCGAATCCAAGCAGACTTGCTATATCCTTTAATGCTTTGTGCGCTTCCTTTACATGGTGTGGAATCCGGCTTGCATCCTGGATGGCTTTGCCTGCTGTCGGATCGCAGTATCCTTCTTTGTTCTTGTACAATGGTTCTTCCTCCACTCCGTCAGATATTGCTCTTGTTCTTCGTCTTCTCGTTCCCGAGCTATCTCTTTGTATGTCTTTTCCATACCGTTACTCCAATATTGCTGGGATACAAAACGCCCATAAGCACCACGCTGATCCGGTCCATTTCATTGCTATCAGAATGGTTATAGCTGTTATCATCCAGATACAAATCTTTTTTTACCACATACATTGTGTATTTATCCTCTTCCATTTATCCCTTATACCTTTCCGGAAGCGGCATCCACGCCACAACCTTATACGGTTCTCCCTGTTCATCGAACCAGACACCTGTCTGGGAATAATACAGCGTTGTTGCTTTCTCCGCTCCCTCGATCGTCGCAAGGAACTCCGCTGCATATGCATGCCGGACATAAGCCTCAATAAATTCCCGTTGATCTGGGAGTCTTTCTGTTGTTGGAATCCATCCGTTACTCATTATTCTCTGCCTTTCTTCATGAAATCACGATAAATAATATTATCGGTTTCCTTTGGTTTTGCATCCTCCGATTTATCCCAAATATTCCCGATAACCTTCATCTCACACCATTTTACATAATCTTCCGTTAATGGCATTGAATAGCAAAACGGTTCGCATTTGCTCAGAGCATCCGTCGGAATCGTTTCGTAGTGCCATCCAGTAACGTAATCTACTATTTCTTCCGTTTCCATGGAAACAATCCCAAAATTTCCAAATACAGCTTTTATGAGATCAACCGGATTATCATGGCACATAAGGATATCATTCTCCCAGATCTTCTTTCCATTCTTATCCGTGAGTCCAGTGTACTGGCAGATCGTATCCGGATCAATCATGTATTCATAAGTCCCATCGTTTATGTAATCTTCACCAGAAAGAAATCCCTCTACCCATTTACCCTCCATCCATTCATTTTCCGGTAGCGCATGGATATGCTTTGCCTTAAATAATATTTCTCTTTTCATCTGTGCTTCCGCCTTTCTTTCATGTGCTTCAGAATTTCTTTTTTTATCATCTTTGCATACTTCGGATGATCACATCCAAACATGATACATCCATTGTATTCATCACCATTTCCGGGATCATCATGGTCTACACTTAGCCCGCATTTTCCCTGTAAACACTCTTCAACATCATGTTCTTTGCAATATTCTCCCATTGCCAGTAAGAAGTCTTCAATCTTAACTTTCATCCAGCCCACCTCGTTTTAAGATTTCAATCGCTTTATCCAGTGCAAGCTCTTCTCCTTTTTCTCCGGCAACACAATCTCCGTAATACTGGCAGTTTACACAGTTTTCGTTGTTGCACGCACCGTCCAGTTTTAACTGTTCTATCTCATCTTCTACAATGTGTTGTTTGTATGCTGTTGGTGCATGTTGCAGCATATTAACTACATCCAACTCAGAAAAAACAAGCTCTCCATGATGCCGTAAATGTCCAGCATCTATAAATTCTATCAGTGCATCTGCATCAATTAACCGCATCTTCTCACTCTCCCTTGTATGGTTCCGGTAACGGCATCCAGGAAACAATTGTTTTTGCCGTGTGTTCATAGATTCCTTGAAAGATTCCATTTCCCCAATATCTCATCTCTGTTACTGTTCCGCTGTAAAAGCATACAATTACATCCGTGTTATCCTCCGGCATCTTCTCACTGCATGGAATCCACTTAGTTTCTTCCAGTGCTGTATCCCCATTTTAATGGCTTCTACTGTTTCCTCAGACCAGCCCATTCAAGATGTTTCACTAATCTATCTATTGCTTGTTGATTATTCATCTTCAGCCTCCTCTTCTTTTGGAAATTGAAAAATAAAAGTTTCGTAAAATTGATCTCTTACTTTTCCCTCTTTTCATCTTCTTCAGCTGCTTTTATTTCATCCTCCTCCATCTCTCTTTCTTCTGCGATCTGGATGCAAAGCACCGGTTTCCCTATTTTTTCATCTTTTATCATAAAAATCTCTTCCGGAATATACACTTTCTTTTTTTGGGATTCGCTATAATAACACTCACCTGTGTACCATCGGCAAATTCTGCAAGATATTCTTTAATTCTCTGTTTTCCATATTCTTACCTCCCCTGTGTCTCTACAACATTCAGGATCTTTTCTACTGCCTTATCCCAGAAGATTCTCACAAAGTCATCCAGTGTTGTAAATTCTTCTCCTCTGTCGCTGTCTACCAGCCCAACCTCATCTCCATATGTTGTATCCGAATCCAATTCTTCAAGAACCTGCGCTGTGATATCTTTTACAACCTCTTCTGTATCGGTATATCCGCAATCGTAGCTGCAGGCTTCTCTTAGTTCTTCCATATCTCTTCTTGACAATTTTCCCATTTTTCTTCTCCTTTACCATCCCATATCATTACGGTATCCAATTGCACTTGGATTTACCATGTATGATCGTTTCAGTTCTGATTCATCCAATTGGCGTTTCAACTGGCTTACTTTTTTCTTTAGTGCCCGATTCTCTTTTAGCACCGCCATGAGCTTACATCTATCATGCTGATCACATTTTGTGTCTTCAGAGTAGTTTTCGCACATCAGACATACTTCTTTTTCAGTCATTATTTACCCTTTTCTGCGCCATGATTCCACGCCTTCCATTCCTTTTTCACTAGTCAACTGCTGCCACTCCCAGTTTGTATAGCTCCTCACAATCCCTTTCTGATTCCTGACCTGCACATGGTGCGGATAGATTCCAAGAATCGTGACCTTTTCCGTGGCAAGTCTGGTTTTACCTCCCTTCTGGGAGATCCTGCGCCTTAACTTTACTTTATCTCCAACTTTCATTTTTTTGTTCCTTTCCGTCTTACCTTGCGCATTTTCTTGCTTACCGAGTATATGAACGTCCGCATATTGCCTGGTTTAGTCGTCTTCCTCTTCATCTTTCTCACCCTCCGGTTCTCTAAAATGATTCCGTTTGCATTTATATCTCCGTCCGCTTTTACCAGAATGTATTTCTCCCCGTTAATTACTTCTAAGGTAACAAGGTCCGTTCTATCTGCGCTTACCGATACATGTGCATCTGGAAGTCCAATTTCAAATGTTTTCGTGCTCACTGTGTTGTCCGCATCGATTTCAGCCGCGTCGCAGTCTTTTGTTTTTTCTGCTGCCAGTTCCGGATCTATCCCGATGCTTTTTAATACGTTTTCCAGCTCCGTGCCTTTTAATATCCGGTTGTCGGATTCTGCTTTTATTTCACGGATTCTTCCAAGGTAATGATAAATATCTTTCGCCTGTTCCAGGCTTACTTTTCCGTCTGCTGCATTTAACCCTTCCCTAAAAGCTTCTTTTTGCTCTTTTGGTGTGGATGGCATCCCGCATCGGAGTGTCTGCGTGATCAGGCCTGCGTCCGGTTTATCCGGAACTTTGCTGTAGTACCAGATATGTTCCGGATCTCCGTGGCGGTCTGTAAATGCCGGATATAAAAATCCTTGTGTCGGCATACTTACTACCCAGTCTCTTGTACGTTCCTGAATATCTGCCAGTTCTGGTTTATAAGATAATCCTGCTGCCGATAAGCTTACCGGGCAGATACATCCGATCATGTACTCATAAACCTCTTCACTTTCATCCAGATCCGCTCCGTCCGTGGCAATTCCCGGAATGTCGTAGATTCCGCTGGCAATTAGAATCAAAGAATACCCTTTATTCGATATGCCAATAGACTCTGCAATCTCTTCCAGGAAGATCTGGCGTACATCATTGTCTTCTAATCCTGTTTTTACAATCGTGGCAAGATGCCGCTTTCTTGTTTCCTCCTTAAACTCCAACTGAAATATATTTCTTCCAGGCTTTCCAGATAAGACCTTTTTGAAGATATCCAAGTATTTGAATATTTCCGTCTCTTCGAGGTTTAAAAAGTTTTTGACAAATTCCAACCTGCAGTTCCGGTCATTATCTACGATATATCCGGTTATCCTTGTGATATTGTACCTATCTATTGTTAGAGTTCTTTTGATCTCCAGTAACTCTTTTTTCATGTCGCTCCTTTCTGGCTGCCGCACCGGGCAGCCATGCGCTCTGCGAAATTGTGATATATTAACTTCCTGTGGTGCCTATAAATAATTCTTTCCGGCGTTTTTCATTCTGTGGTAGGTCGTATTCTGTTCGGTCTCGATCTGTGCTTTGACCGCCGGTCCTTTCTTAGTCTCGCATTCTACCAGAGCGATGCACTTTCCGTTTTTTGCGGTTGGTCCCCGGAAGTTTACTTCCGTGAACAGTTCTATCTTCATCTTCCGTCCTCCTTATCCGGATCATTTCATAATGCCGATATGGAAATCCGGTTGCTTTGTTGATTCCTTCAAAATAGGTGTCCTTTACTATGTAGTATCCTTTTTTTCGGTCTCGGTTCTTTTTGCCACCGGTACAGAATATCCGTCTCCGGTTCCGGAAGCGGCATATTTCTGGATCTTGAAAAACTCGCTTCTTTGATCTTGTGATCCAGAACACCGTCCTCCACATATTTTTTCTGTGTTTTCTCATTTTTTGTGATGTACTGGGCGAGTTTCCGGAACTCTCCTTTTTCGTATAGCAACTGCTTATTCCGAACCTTCCCATGCTTCCAAGCTGCAGCTATGATCAGATCGGTATCCTGGATTCGGTTCAGAACTACATGAACATGCCAGTTACCAGATGGCGTGCATTCAATATTCCGGAGCCACCGGAGTTCCTCGCCACGTTTCCGGTATTCTTTCTTGCAATATTTATAAAAATCTTCAAAATCTTTTACCGCTTGCTTCATGTCCGCCGGACGTTCTTCTTTCGGATATGTGAGAGTGAAGAAGTAATCATTCACTTTGAAATACATCCGGAGTCTGTGACGTGCTTTCCTTTCCCTGGTCCATTGGTTGACCTGCTCCACTTCCTCCGGTGTGGCTTTCTTCTTTTTGGCTCTCTTCTCTCCCGGTGCTCCATACCTTCCGTCCAGATATTCCTGTCTCTCTATTACGTTTCCCAAATCGTATGTCACTCGTCTGATTCTCATAGCGTGTCCTCATAACTTTAATAGTCTTATCAAGTTATTAAAAAGGGCAGTCGCCCTGTAAATACTTGACTTTCCAGCCGCTAAAAGGTACACTATAAGTGCTTAGATTATTCGTGTACCTTTATGGTTGCGGCGCTTGCGATATTTCTTTTCGCAAGCGTTTTTTATTCTTCTTTTAAGTACGAAAAATTCATTTTCAGGAATACCATCAGAGCTTCCGCATCATCCGGTGCTTCAATATCTTCTCCGGCTGCAATTGCAAATACAATATCTCCTAAGATTGGCCATCCGTGCCTGTCTGCATCATAAAAATAGCTTCCAAGGCGGTTGACTTCTTTCTGCTTCATTATTCCATCCTCATCCACTAACATGATCACAGGCATCTTAAATGTCTCATATAAGGTTTTCGTGCTTACGATTTCAAAATGCCCGCCTACTGCTTTCTGTAGATCACGGAAATCATCAAAGTTTATATCAATTACTGATATAATGTTATCCGGTGTTACTTTTACTGTTTTCACTGCTTGTCCTCCTTTATCCTTGCACTTTTATTGTTTTTATTCCTTTATCATCCAGGCAATCTGCGAAATTCTTTAGATATGCGATTGCCATCCGTTTATGGTAATCCGCAGTCTTGTCTACTCTTTCCAGAGATTCAAGTGTTTCGATCATCTTGTCGATCTCGCCTACTCTGATGCTCTTACGCTGCTTCTCTTCTGGCATGCTCCCTCGCCTCCCTTATCTTTCTTTTCCTGTGCCGATATTCCAACATCCGGAAGTATTCCAGCGCATACGCTCCAGCCGCAAACACTGCAAGTCCAAGAGCTTCATACAGGTAAAACAACTCCTGTTGTTCTACCGAGCACCCACCAACCATGCACATAAATCCAAATACAATCGCTGTTTTGCTTAATATCTTTGCAATCTTATAAAACATCTCTCATCCCTCCTTTGCTTGTCCAACTGGTACCGCTTACGCGGTTTTCTCAATGGTATATGTAATTTTCACTTTTTCCTGTTCTTCCAATAAAGAAATCATCACCTGTATGATTTTTTCGATATCGGGTTTCATGCTTACCACCTACTTTCTATTGAAGTTTATGCGGTGCTGGTTGTACTTGTTGATTTGTCCTACTACTGTCTGGTATAATTTCCGTATCAAATTATGAAAGGATAATCATCATGCTTTCGTTTGTATCAAATATCGATTTAGAAAAAATTATAAATATTTTATTAGAGCCATCTGTCACTCTTACTCTTGGCATCTTTACATTACTAATTAGTCGAAACTCTAATTTATCTACTTTAGCTCGTGAAAGACTAGATAAGGTATACCATCCACTCTTTTTAGAAATCGAACCTTTTTTATACAAAAAAGTATCTCTTAACGACATAAATGCTTTTCTTTCTAAATACTATGAATTAGAAAACTCACATTCTCTTCTTATTGATCCTGTTTTACGTCAAGAGATTCGCTGGCTTGAAAAACCATCTGCTCTGCAAGAGGATAAATATGGCTATAATCAATGGTTCCGAATTTGCGATCAGATCTCCAAAACATATGACAAATTATGTAAACAAGCTCATCTCCCTGTTCGCAGTATTTCTTATCGGATTAACTACAGGCAATATCGTTCAAAAATTCGTATGATATTCGCTCTTATATGGATTGAACTACCAGCAATTGCATTTTTTAGCCTATTACTCGGTTTCGCATCTCCACGTCTTTTAGCTGTTACATATGCATTGTTCTTTTTATTTTTGATGAAGACATTTTTGGATAACTTGTAATACAACGATTGCGCAAAGGAATATAATAGCTACTCTTTCTCTGGGATATCTGTTTATCAGGTATCCCATTATCAAAGCAATTCCAACAATATACAGGACAACCACTATTCCCATTTCCTCACCTCATTTTCTCTTCATCTTTCTCAACAATTATTCTTATCGGCAATTCATTTGATACAAGGCACGTTCCCACAACGCTGATGCTCAATAAACCAAGCCCCATCAATATCCGCATCAACATAATGCTTATGTCTGTTGGAAAATAACGTTCGCCAACAGTCACAAGAAGTAATGGCACTAAAAACCAGTATCCAACCAATTTATTTTTTCTTAGTTTCACATTCTCACCTCTCTCCCTCTATCTTTTTTATCAAATTTAATTTGATTATTAGGGTAAAAAAATATACTCCAATGGCATATTGTAAAGCTTACTAAGTTCTCTGCTTTGTGAAATTGTAGGCTCTGACTTACCTTTTTCCCAATTTACCACTGTATTTTTCGAGACATGCATCTCCTTTGCTACATCTTCTTGAGTCATTTCAGCATTTACTCTAGCCGCCGCAAGGGAAATTTTTTAACTTATTCAATTTATTCACCTCCCACAAATCTTATTTTTCCTCGTTACGCTTATACTATAAGTCAAATTTAATTTGATGTCAACACTAAAATACAATTTTTTTTGATTTTTAGTTGATTTTAGTCAAATTATATTGTAGTATGTGATTATGAAAGAGGTGACAAAATATGACTGATATAGAACAGAAAAAAATTTTTTCTAAGAACTTAAACTTTTATTTGTCCAAAGCAAATAAAACCCAAAAAGAAGTCGCTGATGCGATATCTGTTTCTCCACAAACATTTAATACATGGTGTCAAGGTATAGCTTTGCCAAGAATGGGAAAAGTTCAACGACTTGCCGATTATTTCCATATTGAAAAATCTTTTTTAATAGACGAACATACCGAGCAACCTTTTCCTAAATCTAATATAATAAAAGTTCTTGGACGCGTTGCCGCCGGCATTCCACTAGAAGCCATTACGGATATTGTAGATGAAGAAGAAATCCCTGAAGAATTAGCAAAAACAGGTGAGTTTTTTGGATTAAAAATTAGTGGTGACTCAATGGAACCAGATATTCATAACGGAGACACAGTAATTGTTAGAAAACAAGATGATGCCGAGTCTGACGAAATCGTTATTGCTCTTATCAACGGAAACGATGGCGTATGTAAAAGGCTAAAGAAATATGCAGATAGTATTGCTCTTATTTCGCTAAATCCTAATTACGAACCTATGTATTTCAGCCAAAAGAAATCAGCGAGAAGCCTGTTAAAATTATCTGGGAAAGTTGTAGAACTACGGCGAAAATTTTAAGCGGATACAAACACACATTCATGTATTTATTTTTAACGCAGATTGGAGGATTTTTATGAATAAAACAGTTAGAATTATTGTAACTATTTTGGGTGGATGGTTTGGTCTTCATAAATTTATTGATAAAAAATTGGAATGGGATTCTTTACCTTTCACATTTGGTTTATTCGGAATTGGATGGATTTACGATATATTTAAGCTTTTTCTTCTTCACCTTCATCGTTCCAGTTAAAGCAGTATATCGCGCCTTCTGTTCCTGGAATATTACATATTAATGATAATTCTTATAACTTAGCGTACAATTATAATCAGGTTAACCTCTACACTAAAGAACCTTTTTATTTCGATATTCCATTCGGTTCTTCGCTTGGTATTCAGCCGGAACCAACAAACAAATACGATAGCCGTGCAATTTTTTTCACTTGGAAAAATACAAATATCGGTTATATCCATAAAGGTCAATTGCAGGACATGATACACGATTATCTTTCTCCGAACCGTTATGTAATAGCAACATACGAATCCATAGATTGCGGAAATGTAATGATCACTCTGTCATTTTATAAAAAAAAGTAATAAGTACGGAATCTGTAAACAGGTAGATAATTATGTGGTGTATTTTATACCACAGTTGTCTGTGATGAAATTGGTATAACCGCATATGCGATTATATAGAAACACTTTTTATGAGGAGGTTCAACTTGAATATTGATGAATACATAGATCAACGACTGGATGCACAGATAAAATGGTATAGTGAAAAATCCTCTCACGCTCAAAAAATGTACAAACGTTCTCAAATTATAGAAATAGTCCTTGCTTCTAGTATTCCTCTTCTTTCAGGATATACATCAAATCGGATTTATATTTCTATAATAATTGGTGTGTTTGGAGCTATAATAGCCATTATCGAGTCATTATCCAAACTATACAAATGGCATGAAAATTGGATTCAATATCGCACAACTAGCGAATTATTGAAATACCATAAACATCTATACTTAACCCAGTCGCCACCTTACACCACTGGCGATGCTACTATAGAGAATATTTTTATAAAAAACATCGAAGATATTATTTCTTCCGAGAATAACCAATGGAAAGCGAATGCTGCATCTGATTCTTCAAAGAAATCTTCTAATTAACTGGCTCATATGTT
>ENA-OQHF01002121-OQHF01002121.1-human-gut-metagenome-genome-assembly--contig:-NODE-2121-length-10243-cov-3.317517_pt1 | contig 10243 bp, 7 predicted proteins | sample MGYA00242559_ERZ504709 | MGnify/ENA primary metagenome ERZ504709 (study PRJEB26092, sample SAMD00036203) | human gut metagenome | host: Homo sapiens | study: EMG produced TPA metagenomics assembly of...
CACAAGCGACAACAGCACAAGCGCAGGAAGCTCAGATGCGCAGACAACAGAGCAGGGTTCTTCTGATGCAACAGCAGAGGCATCTGGAATCGAAGGAAAAACAGTAGCATTCATTCCAAAATTAACAGGAAATGCATTCTTCGAAGTTGCAAACGACGGAGCACAGGAATATGCAGAAAAATGGGGAATCACTGTTGATTACATGGGAAGCTCTAACGCAGCAGTAGCAGATCAGGTATCTGTTATTAACCAGGCTATTTCTTCAGGGGTTGATGCAATCTGTATTTCAACTGTAGATGCAGCAGGTGTATCTGATGCATTACAGGAAGCAAAGGATGCAGGAATCATGGTTACAACATGGGATTCTGATGCAAACAGCGATGACAGAACTTTAATGGTTTCTCAGGGAACACCAGAAGTTTTAGGACAGATGTTAGTAGATATGGCAGTTGATGGATTAAAGGAGAGAGGTAAAGATCCTGAAAACGATGAGATTAAATATTGCTGGCACTACTCACAGGCAACTGTAACAGACCAGAACAGCTGGCAGGTAGAAGGCGAGAAGATTATCGCTGAGAAATATCCAAACTGGACAAACGTTTACCCAGACAACTACTACTCAGAGCAGGATGCTGAAAAAGCTATCACAGTTGGTGAAGCTGTATTAGATGCAAACCCAGATATCGATGTTATTATCTGTAACGACTCTACAGCTCTTCCAGGACAGTTACAGGCTGCTGAGAACAAAGGTTACAACAAAGACAACATTACAATTACTGGTTTCGCAACACCAAACGCTGTAAAACAGTATTGCTCAAACGGAACTCTTTACAACTGGGGTCTGTGGGATGCAAAACTTCAGGGTGCTATGGGTTGTTATGTAGCTGCTTACCTTGCAGCAGGTAACACTGTAAAAGTTGGCGACACAATTGACATTCCTGAAATCGGTTCCTGTGAAGTACTTTCCAACGATAGTATTTCAGCTGGCGCAGCAACAGGTGATGAAAACAACGGTGTTGTTCTTCTTCCAGAGCGTCTGGTATTTACCGCAGATAACATGGATGATTATGATTTCTAATTATTAACAAACAAAAGAGAGAAGAATTATTAACTTGTGATATGTATGTAGTAACAAATAGTTTATAGTGAAAAAGGAGATATATCGATGGCAGATTTAGAAGGACTTAAAGTAGCAAAAGATTATCACATTGATACACCATTTGCCAACCAGGATGGCTTTTATGTAAAAGGTGCAAACAGTCTGGATTGGGGAATGAAACGTCATTTAGCAAATATTTTCAATCCAAAAGAGTGGAAATACTGTAATGTTTGCTTTTGACCATGGATACTTTATGGGAAGCACAGCAAGGATTAGAGAGACTGGATTTATTATTACCAAAGCTGGCACCATATGTTGACTGTTTTATGGGAACAAGAGGTGCTATCCGTACATGCTTAAAACCTGAGTACACCAATGCAATCGCATTGAGAGTTACATCTGGTTCCAGCATGGTTCAGGCTGATTTAAGTCATGAAGTTGTTGCAGTAGATATCGAAGATTCCATCCGCATGAATGCAGATTGTATGGCATCACAGGTATTTATCGGAGCAGACGGACAGTTATCAAGTATTGATAATTTAAGCAAAGTAATCAATGCAGGTATGAGATACAGTGTTCCAACCTTAGGCGTATGTGCTGTAGGTAAAGACATGGAGCGTACCGACAGATTCTTTAAATTAGCTACACGTATTATCGCTGAGATGGGATGCCAGATGGTAAAAACCTATAACTGTGAAAACTTCGAAGAAGTCGTTGCAGCCTGCCCGGTACCAATCGTAGTAGCCGGTGGTAAGAAATTGGCTGAAAAAGATGCTTTGACATTAGCTTATGATGTAATCAGCAAAGGTGCAAGAGGTGTTGATATGGGAAGAAATATCTTCCAGAGCCAGCATCCGGTTGAAATGGCACAGGCTGTTCATAAGGTAGTACATGAAGGCTTTACAGACAAAGAAGCATATGAATTTTACGAAGATCTTATTCATTAATACAATGAAAGAAGAAGGGGCAGGCTGTTTTGGCCTGCCCCTTTTTTTGGAAAGAGGATGAGAAATGGTTATCAAAATACTGGAAATGGCATTGCCCGTGCTTATCATGCTGGGGCTTGGATATTTTTGCAAAGCAAAAAATGTGTTTGATGAAAAAGGGCTGCTTGGCTTAAAAGCGTTCATCAGCAATATTACGCTGCCGGTGGTATTATTCAATGCATTTTTGTGTGCAGAGTACAATGCGAAAATTGTAGTGTTGTTTGTTTTGATTTATGTGGGCTATCTGCTTGCAATCGGTACAGGACTTCTGCTGAATAAAACAGGGAAAAGCTGTTCTGTGTTTATGCCGTTTCTGTTGGCGAGTGCGGAAGGCGGAATGCTCGGATATGCGCTTTACGGACTGATCACTGGAACGCAGACCGGATTTGCGGCAGTTGATCTGGGACAGACTGTTTTTGCATACACGGCATTTCTTGCACTGTTAAAAATGACGGATGGAAAGAAAGTCACCGCCAGAAATCTCCTGGGCAATATGTTTTCCAATAAATGTTTCTGGGGCATGCTGCTTGGTATTATCTGTGGGGCAACCGGAATTGGAAAACTTGTCTTAAACAGCAGTGTCGGCGGAATCGTTACTTCGGTCATCAGTATGATCGCAGCACCGACGAGCGCAATCGTACTTCTTGTTGTTGGATATGAATTAAATATGAAATGTGAGTTGATGAAAAAAGTACTTATTACAGTTGTAACACGTCTGGCAATCATGGCAGTACTTTTAGTGGCAGTGAGTGCAATTGTCACAGGAATTTTCGGATACGACAAAGAACTTGAAGTTGCGTTGATGGTGTTATATTCGCTTCCGGCACCGTTTATCATTCCGATGTTTGCAGACCTCGGAGACGACAGCGAATATGTTTCGACGACGCTTTCGGTCAACACCGTCGTCACGATCATTCTGTTTGTGTTTATCTCGGCATTCTATATTATGTAGGGAATATTTTTATTGAGAAACTGCGTGAAGAAAACGATTTATTAGTTGCATTTATGTGTAGATTCTCTTATATTAGTATAAGAACATCAAATCTGAGGGGATTTAGATGAGAGAAAGGATATCAAACAAGATGATGGAGAAAGAGAACTGTAATGTTGTAGATATCTTTGGCGAAAACGTATTTAACGATTCTGTCATGCAGGCTCGTTTACCAAAGAAAGTTTACAAAAAACTTCACGAAGTAATGGAGGAAGGAAAAGAATTAGACCTCGAGACCGCAGATGTCGTTGCTCATGAGATGAAGGAGTGGGCAATTGAAAAAGGTGCAACACATTATACGCACTGGTTCCAGACCGTTAACCGGAGTTACGGCAGAGAAACACGATTCTTTCATTACTGCGCCTATGGAAAACGGCAAGGTTTTGATGAGTTTTTCGGGAAAAGAATTAATTAAAGGTGAACCGGATGCATCATCTTTTCCATCCGGTGGATTAAGAGCGACTTTTGAGGCGAGAGGATATACAGCATGGGACTGTACTTCTCCGGCATTCGTCAGACAGGACGCAGCAGGCGCAACACTCTGCATTCCGACTGCATTCTGTTCCTACACAGGAGAAGCGCTTGACCAGAAGACACCATTGCTTCGTTCCATGGAAGCAATCAACGTGCAGGCACTGCGTCTGATCCGTTTATTCGGAAACACAACCTCTAAGAGAGTAACTCCTTCGGTAGGACCGGAGCAGGAATACTTTATTGTAGACAGAGAAAAATATTTACAGAGAAAAGACCTGATCTTTACCGGACGAACTTTGTTTGGTGCAATGCCTCCAAAAGGACAGGAAATGGATGACCATTACTTTGGAAGCATCCGCGAGCGTATCGCATCCTATATGAGAGATGTCAATATTGAACTTTGGAAGCTTGGCGTGTCCTCGAAGACACAGCATAATGAGGTTGCACCTGCACAGCACGAACTGGCTCCGATTTATGCAGTGGCAAATATCGCAGTTGACCACAACCAGCTTATCATGGAGACTTTGAAAAAGGTTGCGTATCGTCATGGGTTACAGTGCTTGTTGCATGAGAAACCATTTGCAGGGGTGAATGGTTCCGGTAAGCATGACAACTGGTCCATTACGACAGACGATGGCATTAACCTGTTAGAGCCGGGAAAAACACCGCACGAGAATATTCAGTTCCTTTTGGTGCTGACCTGTATTTTAAAGGCAGTGGATACCCATGCCGATCTTTTGCGCGAATCGGCAGCAGATGTCGGAAATGACCACAGACTTGGCGCAAATGAGGCACCACCGGCTATTTTATCCGTTTATCTTGGAGAGCAGTTAGAGGACGTGTTATCACAGCTCATCAGCACTGGAGCTGCCACACACAGTATCTCCGGACAGAGATTAGAGACAGGTGTAAAATCCCTGCCTGACTTTATGAAGGATGCGACAGACCGTAACCGTACATCACCATTTGCATTTACCGGAAACAAATTTGAGTTCCGTATGGTAGGTTCCCAGGACTCTGTTTCCCAGCCGAACGTTGTGTTAAATACAATTGTGGCAGAGGCATTTGCAGAGGCGTGTGATGAACTGGAAAAAGCAGATGACTTTGACATGGCTGTGCATGATCTCATCAAAAAATATGCGACAGAGCATCAGAGAATCGTATTCAATGGCAACGGATATTCAGACGAATGGGTGGAGGAAGCCGAAAGACGTGGTCTTCCGAATATCAAATCCATGGTAGATGCCATTCCTGCATTAAATACAGAAAAAGCGGTTGCTTTATTTGAAAAATTCGGTGTATTTACAAAGGCAGAGCTTGATTCCCGTGTCGAGATCGAATATGAGACCTATGCAAAAGAAATCAACATCGAAGCAAAGGCAATGATCGATATTGCAACAAAGCAGATCATTCCGGCTGTTATCCGATATACCACAACACTGGCACAGTCCATCAATGCAGTAAAAGCAGCCTGCGGTGCAGATATCAGCGTGCAGACAGAGATCCTGGTGGAAGTATCAGACCTTCTTGCAGACACGAAGAATGCGCTTTCAAAATTAGAGGAAGTGACTGCACAGGGTGCAGCTATGGCACAGGGAAGAGAGCAGGCAGTATTCTATCGCGATGAGGTGATGACTGCAATGAAAGCTTTGCGAACACCGGTTGATAAGCTGGAGATGTTAGTAGATAAATCCATGTGGCCAATGCCATCTTATGGTGATCTCATGTTTGAAGTATAATTTTACATAGAAAATACAATTTTAACAAAAATAAATTGTTTCCATGGAAATAAATGTTAATTTTATACAAAATATGAAAAAAATAAAAATAGTCTTGAAAAATGATTTTGATTGTATTATTTTAGTTACAACAACAAAACATTGCGAGAGAAAATGAACGAAGGCGTTCCAACAGAGTTGGAGCGCCTTTTTTTTCGTGAGTAGCGATGAAAATGCCGTGCTTGCACGAACATTTTGAGGAGCACCGCGAAAACTTTGAGAAACATTTGTTTCTCAAGTCTGTGAGTAGCGATGTTTGATTAATCAAGAATCAAATCTTAGGGGATTTGGATGAAAAGAAAGGATGTAGAAAGATGAGCGAGAAAGAATACTTCAATGTAGCAGACATCTTTGGAGAGAACGTATTTAACGATGCTGTCATGCAGGAACGTCTTCCAAAGAAAATTTACAAAAAACTTCATGAAGTCATGGAGGAAGGAAAAGAATTAGACCTTGAAACAGCAGATGTCGTTGCACATGAGATGAAAGAATGGGCAATTGAAAAAGGAGCAACACACTATACACACTGGTTCCAGCCGTTAACCGGTGTAACAGCAGAGAAACATGATTCTTTTATCACGGCTCCAATGCCAAACGGAAAAGTATTGATGAGCTTTTCCGGAAAAGAGCTGATCAAAGGTGAACCGGATGCATCATCTTTCCCATCCGGTGGTCTTAGGGCAACGTTTGAAGCCAGAGGATATACAGCGTGGGATTGTACATCACCGGCATTCGTCAGACAGGATGCAGCAGGCGCAACACTGTGTATTCCAACTGCTTTCTGTTCCTACACAGGTGAGGCGCTTGACCAGAAAACACCATTGCTTCGTTCTATGGAGGCAATTAATGAGCAGTCCCTTCGATTGCTCCGGTTATTTGGAAACACAACCTCGAAAAAAGTAACCCCTTCCGTTGGACCGGAACAGGAATATTTCATTGTTGACAGAGAAAAATATTTACAGAGAAAAGATTTGATTTTCACAGGTCGTACCTTATTCGGAGCGATGCCTCCAAAAGGTCAGGAGATGGATGATCACTACTTCGGAAGCATCCGTGAGCGTATCGCAGCTTACATGAAGGATGTCAACAAAGAACTCTGGAAACTTGGTGTATCTGCAAAGACACAGCATAATGAGGTCGCACCTGCACAGCATGAGTTAGCTCCAATTTATGCAGAAGCAAACATTGCAGTGGATCACAACCAGTTAGTCATGGAGACATTGAAAAAAGTTGCTTACCGTCATGGCTTACAGTGCTTACTTCATGAGAAACCATTTGCAGGAGTTAACGGTTCCGGTAAACACAACAACTGGTCGATCACAACAGATGATGGAATTAACCTGTTGGATCCTGGCAAAACGCCACATGAGAATATTCAGTTCCTATTAGTTTTAACCTGTATCTTAAAGGCAGTGGATACACATGCAGATCTGTTAAGAGAATCCGCAGCAGATGTCGGAAATGATCACAGATTAGGAGCAAATGAGGCACCGCCGGCAATCCTTTCCGTGTTCCTGGGCGAGCAGTTAGAGGATGTGTTGTCACAGCTGATCAGCACTGGTGAAGCCACACATAGTATTTCAGGAAAAATGTTAGAGACAGGTGTTAAAACATTACCTGATTTCATGAAAGATGCAACAGACCGGAACAGAACGTCACCATTTGCATTTACCGGAAACAAGTTCGAGTTCCGTATGGTAGGTTCTCAGGATTCCATCGCACAGCCAAACGTTGTATTAAATACAATCGTTGCAGAAGCATTTGCAGAAGCCTGTGATGAACTGGAAAAAGCAGATGATTTTGATATGGCAGTACATGATCTGATCAAAAAAGTATGCAACCGAGCACCAGAGAATTGTATTCAATGGAAATGGTTATTCTGAGGCATGGGTAAAAGAGGCAGAGAGACGGGGACTTCCAAACATCAAATCCATGGTAGATGCAATCCCTGCATTGAATACTGACAAGGCAGTTACATTATTTGAAAAATTTGGTGTATTTACAAAAGCAGAACTTGATTCCCGTGTTGAGATCGAATATGAGACTTACGCAAAAGAGATCAATATTGAGGCAAAGGCAATGATCGATATCGCAACCAAACAGATCATTCCGGCAGTGATCAAATACACAACGGTTCTTGCAGAGTCCATCACAGCAGTGAAGGCAGCATGCGGCGCTGATGTGAGTGTTCAGACAGAGATTCTGACAGAGGTATCTGATCTGCTTGCAGATGCAAAATCAGCACTTTCCAAACTGGAAGAAGTCACTGCAAAAGGTGGTGCAATGGAAGAGGGAAGAGCACAGGCAGTTTATTATCATGATGAAGTAAAAGCAGCTATGGATGAGCTACGTGCACCGGTTGATAAATTGGAAATGTTGGTAGATAAGTCCATGTGGCCAATGCCTTCTTACGGAGATCTGATCTTTGAAGTATAATAACAGAGCGGTATACATAAAAAACTCCCATAAAAGGGAGGATGCCAGGTGGTTCTCCACCTGGCAGATTATGAAAAAGTTTATATAAAAAGTAATCAAAACTTTGAAACTGTCTTTTGTTTTTATGCTTTTATTATATGCAGAAGAAGTGAAAAATCCATGTTCACATCATGAAAGGTTTTTAAACAAATTGTGAACAAATAAAGAATAGAAAACAAGGAGGCTAAATCCTCTCCTCACCAAGGGGTTCGGATTTTGCTTCGCAAAACAAGGAGGATTGCTATGAAGAAACTGGAAATTATTATTAAACCGGAGAAACTTGAAGACTTAAAAGAAGTTTTAGATTCCTGTGAAGTAAACGGTATGAATATCGTAAACAGCATGGGTTATGGTAATCAGAAAGGTATCATTAAAAATTACCGTGGTTCTGAGTATGCTGTAAATCTTCTTCCTAAGGTTAAAGTGGAGACGGTCGTAACAGATGAAGTTGCACCAACTCTGATCGATAAGATCGTAAAGGAAATTAATACCGGACATTTTGGTGATGGTAAGATTTTCGTATATGATGTAGAAGATGCAGTTCGTATCCGTACCGGCGAACATGGTACAGATGCATTGTAAGATTCTATGGATGGAAAGAGGAGTCCTAAAATAGAATTAGTTTTTTGTTATGAAAAAATTGAATCAGGAAAAAACGATTATCAAAGGGGATAATAAAGGGTGTAGTCTCACCTGAATTATCTCCTTTTTATATCGCAAAACAAGGAGGCTTATTATGGATATGAGTGTATGGTACCTGATGGGTGCAGCGTTAGTATTTTTTATGCAATGTGGATTTGCAATGGTAGAAGCAGGCTTTACAAGAGCAAAAAATGTGGGCAACATTACGATGAAAAACTTAATGGATTTCTGTATTGGTACAGTTGCATTCTATTTATTAGGTTATAACCTGCTCTGCGGCGAAGGTGGTTTCGTGGGATGGGGACTGAATCCGTTTACCGGATTTGGTGAGACAGACTGGTCAGGTTTTGTATTTAACTTAGTATTCTGTGCAACAGCAGCAACAATTGTTTCAGGTGCAATGGCAGAGCGTACAAAATTCATTACCTATTGTATTTATAGTTTTATTATCAGTTTAGTCGTTTATCCGATCGAGGCCCACTGGGTTTGGGGTGCAACACCATGGCTTACAGATATGGGATTTACAGATTTTGCAGGATCAGCATGCATCCATATGGTAGGTGGAATTACAGCCTTCATTGGAGCAGCAATGCTTGGACCTCGTATCGGTAAATATGATAAAAACGGAAAAGCAAGACCAATTCTTGGACACAATATTTTAATCGGTGCTCTTGGTGTATTCATTCTCTGGTTTGGCTGGTACGGATTTAACGGCGCAGCAGCAACAGACACGATGCAGTTATCACAGATTTTTGCAACAACAACTGTAGCTCCGGCAGTCGCAACAGTAAGTGCAATGATTTTCACATGGATCAGAAATGGCAAACCGGATGTTTCCATGTCCTTAAACGGATCTCTTGCAGGTCTTGTGGCAGTCACAGCAGGATGTGCAAATGTCGATGTCATTGGTTCTTTCATCATCGGTGCAGTTGCAGGTGTTCTGGTCTGCGTAGCAGTATACTTTATTGAAGATAAATTAAAAGTAGATGATCCGGTTGGTGCCGTAGCAGTACATGGCTGCAATGGTATCTGGGGAACGATCGCTGTAGGACTTTTTGATTACAAAGATGGTTTATTCTATGGCGGTGGTGTACATCACTTACTGATCCAGTTACTTGGTATTGTATGTATCGCAGGCTGGACAATCGTTACAATGACAATTGTATTTACAGTACTTAAGAAAACAATTGGACTCAGAGTATCTGCTCAGGAAGAAGTAGAAGGACTTGACTCTACAGAACATGGTCTTGAATCCGGATATCCTGATTTTGTTCCAAGAGAACTTCATTAATTCGCACGAATCTAATTCGGTTAGGTTCGTGGAATCTAATCCCCTTAGTAGTATATACATCAACACAAAAAGAACGGCGGCAGCCGTTCTTTTTGTATAGAAAAATGATAAAATACAGATCTTTTGAATCCATATGTGCGAATAAGATCATGTAAGAGACAAAAGTTTTATGGTGGATTTTTTTAAAACAAAAAGTTATAATAAAAGTGCTATATCAGATTACAAATGATATGGCTGAATGTGATAGAAAATAAGAAGGAAAAAAAATGAAGCGAAATCTTTTATTTATTAGCAGATATCCGGAGATTATAGATGAATTTCAGGGCATCTTAGAAGAAAAACAGATTGAGACAGATAATTGCACAAAATGGAACAGATGCAATGGAGTTGTTAAAACAAAAAGAATATCAGATACTTGTCACAGATTTAAATCTGGATGGATATAATGGAGACAAGATTATTTCTTATGTAAACCAGGTGTTCCCAAATACAATCTGTATGTTATAT
>ENA-OQHF01002122-OQHF01002122.1-human-gut-metagenome-genome-assembly--contig:-NODE-2122-length-10242-cov-2.891943_pt1 | contig 10242 bp, 8 predicted proteins | sample MGYA00242559_ERZ504709 | MGnify/ENA primary metagenome ERZ504709 (study PRJEB26092, sample SAMD00036203) | human gut metagenome | host: Homo sapiens | study: EMG produced TPA metagenomics assembly of...
TGAAAGACAACGATTATGACGATGAGCTGCTGAAAACTGATAACCGAGGACGACCCCGAAACCGTCAAATGGGTGCAGGAAAACATCGGCTATTTTATCTCCTACAAAGATTTCTTCTCTACCTGGCTCGGCATGGGCAAGGATTTTGATGTTTCCAATGTGCGTGATGCGCTGTCGGCGTTCAGCCGGCTGATCTCCCCCACGCACAAGCGTGTGTTTGAGAAAATCTTCAACACACTGGAAACCGGTCTTTCCAAACTGGGCGACAGCTCCGGCACCCAGACCAAAGCCATCAGCGGCTTGCTGAACCTGATCAAGGATATTCCGATGGACGGCAAGCAGGGCTATGATGTGCTGGGCTTCATCTATGAATATCTTATCAGTAAGTTTGCCGAGAATGCCGGCAAAAAGGCGGGCGAGTTCTATACGCCCCATGAGGTTTCGCTGCTGATGTCCGAAATCGTGGCAAGCCACCTGCAGGACAAAAACGAAATCAAAATCTATGACCCGACCAGCGGTTCCGGCTCGTTGCTGATCAACATCGGCAAAAGCGTTTCCAAGTATATGGCTGACGCAAACAATGTAAAATACTACGCGCAGGAGCTGAAGGGGAACACCTACAACCTGACCCGTATGAATCTGGTAATGCGCGGCATCAAGCCGGACAACATCGTTACCCGTAACGGCGATACGCTGGAGGAGGACTGGCCCTACTTTGATGATGCCGACCCCATCAACTCCTATGACCCGCTGTATGTGGACGCGGTAGTATCGAACCCGCCGTATTCGCAGGCATGGGATCCCACCAACAAGGAGGGCGATGCCCGCTATGCCCGCTTTGGACTGGCACCCAAGGGAAAGGCGGACTATGCCTTTTTGCTGCACGATCTTTACCATATCAAGCCTGACGGCATTATGACCATCGTTTTGCCCCACGGTGTTCTGTTCCGCGGCGGTGAGGAAGGCACGATCCGCAAAAATCTGATTGAGAACAACCACATTGACGCCATCATCGGTCTGCCCGCCAACATTTTCTTTGGCACGGGCATTCCCACCATCATTATGGTGTTGCGCCAAAAGCGCGAGCGCGAGGATGTACTTATCATTGACGCCTCCAAGGGGTACACCAAGGAGGGCAAAAATAACAAGCTCCGAGCCTCCGACATCAAGCGCATTGCCGATACCTTTGTAAAGCGTGAGAGCATCCCCAAATTTTCCCGCACGGTCAGCCGTGAGGAAATCCGCGCCAACGACTACAACTTAAACATTCCCCGCTATGTGGACTCCTCTGAGGCAGCGGAGCATTGGGATGTATACGCCTCTATGTTCGGCGGCATCCCCGCAGCAGAGCTGGACGAGCTTTCCGCGTACTGGGCGGCGTTCCCTGCGCTGCGCGGTGAATTGTTTGATGAAAACGGAACGCCCTATGCGGCGCTGACCGTTGAGGACATCAAGTCGGCTATCAAAAACAGCCGCGATGTAACCGCCTTTGAGGACGCCTATCGCTCCGCCTTTGCTGCGCTGCCCGCCCATATGAAGTCTGTCCTGTTGGACGGCATGGACAAAATTGAGATTGCCAAGACGGAAACCACCCTCAGCGAGGATATTTTTGCGCGCCTTGCCGACATTCCGCTGATTGACAAGTACGAGGCTTATCAGCTGCTGGACGACCACTGGAACACGATTGCCGTTGACCTTGAAATGATCCAGACCGAGGGGTTCGGTGCAGCCAAAAAGGTAGACCCCCATCTTGTCACCAAGAAGAAGGGCAACGAGGAGCAGGAAGTGCAGGACGGCTGGGTCGGGCACATTCTGCCCTTTGATCTGCTGCAAAAAACACTGTTGAAAGATAAGGCTGGCGCGCTCCACGCGCTGGAAAATCAGCTTGCCGAGCTGCCCACCGAATATGAAGCCCTGCTGGATGAATTTACCGAGGACGACAAGGACGCCTATAAGGAATGCTTTACCGAAGAAGGCGATGCTTTTGTGCCGAAGGAGATTGCCAAAAAGGTCAAAGAACTGCGGCGGGACCGCACCCCCGAGGCACAAAATGCCTGCCGCATTTTCAGCCGTGTAGAGGAACTGACCAGGCAGGAAAAGGCACTGAAAGCCAAAATCAAATCTGACGCAGCAGCACTGGAAGCCCTGACCAAAAAGACCATTGAGGGGCTGACCGATGCGCAGGTGTTGGAGCTGCTGGAACAAAAATGGATTGCGCCCTTTACGAACGAGCTTGCCAAGCTGCCCGATGCCATGGTGGACAGCCTTGTCAGCAAGATTCAGACCCTGCAAAATAAATATAGCACAACCTTCTTTGATGTGGAAAGCGAAATCCGCGCCACCGAAAAGCAGCTGGCCGCGATGATGGACGACCTTACCGGCAGTGAGTACGACCTGAAAGGCCTGAGCGAGTTCAAGACGCTCTTGTTGGGTGACTGATATGGCAAAACAGAACAAACCTGCCATCCGATTCAAGGGATTTACTGACGCTTGGGAACAGCGGAAGTTGGGGGATATGATGAATGTTACTTCTGTAAAGCGAATTCATCAATCGGATTGGACAGACTGTGGAATACGCTTTTTGCGAGCAAGAGATATTGTATCCGCTTACAAAAATGAAGAACCTGGCGACTACCTATACATATCTAAAGAGAAGTACGATGAGTACAGTTCAATATCGGGAAAGGTTAGCACTGGAGATATGCTCGTAACGGGTGTTGGTACAATCGGAGTGCCATATTTAGTGGAAAATTCCGACCCTCTATACTTCAAAGACGGGAATATAATATGGTTTCAAAACGAAGATAAGGTCTTTGGAAAATTCTTGTTTTACTCTTTTACTGGCAAGTCAATTCAAGATTTTATAACAGAGTTCGGCGGGTATTGGGACGCTAGGAACACTATACGATTGCAATGTCGGCAAAAAGAACGCCTATAGCAACTGCCCGACAAGAAGAACAAGAAGCGTATCTTGGTTTATCTTTGCCAACCTCGACAACCTTATCACCCTTCATCAGCGTGAGTTAGAAAAGCTGCAAAATATCAAAAAATCCATGCTTGAAAAGATGTTTGTTTAAGGAGAATCGTGAAAAAATGGGAAAAATTATTTTATATCACGGCACTCCCGACAAAATCGTTGTGCCGAAATTTGGCGGCGGTGATGATAAACACGACTATGGCAGGGGATTTTACCTTACCGAGAACATCGAACTTGCCAAAGAATGGGCGGTCTGCCGCCCGAACGACACAAACGGCTGGGTTCACAAGTATGAACTGGAAACCGCCGGGCTGAAAATTTTGGATTTTCAGCAGCACAGTGTTCTTGCGTGGCTGGCAGAGCTGATGAAGCACCGGGACGCCGCCGACTCTAAGCGATACCGTATGCTGGCAAAGAAATTTATCGAAAATACGGCATGGATACCTGCGATTATGATGTGATTTGCGGCTGGCGCGCAAACGCCTCCTACTTTTACATCGCCAAAGAGTTTGTGCGCGATAATATTGATGTGGATATTCTGGAAGATCTGCTGTCGCTGGGCGGTTTGGGCATCCAGTATTGCATCAAATCCGAGGCCGCGTATGCAAACCTGAAAGAAATAACAGATGAACTGCTTGCCGTGGACTACACTGAATTTAACGACAGGTACAATCAGCGCGACATAACGGCAAGAAAACGGATGCGCGAACTGGTGGATTCCGACGCGAACACGGTCACAAAGGTGTTCAGCACACTGTTTGAGAGGTGAGGGGCAATGCGCGCGTATGCAAAGGAATATGTAAGCGATGTAGTAGAAAATCAGGGCAAGCTCTTTGACCTTGTGGCACAGAAATACCCTGACAAGGATACCGCGGCATTTATCAATTCCTATATGGCAAGCAAAACCAGAAAAAGCATCGACGAAGCCAAAGCCTATGTAAACACGATGAGCGCCCCCGAATTGTGGGATTACTTTTGCAAAACCGAGGACTTTTACGCTGAAGGACGGCAAAGCCATCGAGGGGTTTATGCCGGACTGGATCGGCGAATTTTATGCGTATTATCAATGGTATTATAATCTGCCCAGCAGCGAGGTCGTAAAAAAAGTGCCGGTTGCTTTTCTGGAAAAAGCATACGGCGGGCTGCATGATCTGGAACTGGATTTGGCGGTACAAAAATGTCGGTGAAAGTATAATGACGGTTGTTTGCTTTCATAACCCCAGTGAGGAAAACGGATATTTGAGCAACTGGTACCCCTGCCGCTTACGGTGGAGGGGGTGGACTTTCCTCCATGGAACATATATGATGTACAAAAAGGCTGTGTACTTTGGTGACAAGGCTGTGGCCGCCAAAATTCTTGCAAACCGACGATGTTGCCGAAATCAAGGCGCTTGGCAGACTGGTTGCCAATTACAGCGAGCGTTATTGGAACGGTATTCGGCAAATTGTTGTTTTTACAGGGCTGCTTGCCAAATTCACCCAAAATGACGACTTGAAAGCGCAGCTTGCCGCCACCAAAGGTTCCGTTTTGGCTGAATGTGCGGTCAGGGATACCATTTGGGGCATCGGCTTGTCGATGAAGGACCCGGACAGGCTGGATATTGACAAGTGGAAAGGGCAAAACCTGCTGGGCTATGCCCTGATGATGGTGCGCGAGCGGCTGTAAAAGCGTACACAAATACCCGGAAAGGGGCAAAACAAATGACCTTTCAAAAAGAATCGGACTTTGAAGAAGCGCTTATAAAAATCCTGACAACCAAAGGCTGGGAAAGCACAATTCTGAAATATCCCACCGAGCAGGATCTGATCCGCAACTGGGCAAATATTCTCTTTGACAATAACCGCGGCATAGACCGCCTTGGCGATTTCCCCTTGACCGATGGCGAGATGCAGCAAATTGTGGAGCAGATTCGGGAACTGCGCACGCCGCTGAAGCTGAACGGCTTTATCAACGGCAAAACGGTTTCTGTCAAGCGCGATAACCCCGATGACAAAGCACATTTCGGCAAGGAAGTCAGCCTGAAAATCTACGACCGCATGGAGATTGCCGCCGGGCAAAGCCGCTACCAGATCGTGCAGCAGCCGATTTTTCCCGGTAAATCCAAAATGCTGAACGACCGCCGCGGCGATTTGATGCTGCTGATCAACGGTATGCCGGTGTTCCATCTTGAATTAAAGCGCAGCGGTGTGCCGGTAAGTCAGGCGTATAACCAAATCGAAAAATACGCCCACGAGGGTGTGTTTACCGGGCTGTTCTCGCTTGTGCAGATTTTTGTGGCAATGAACCCGGAAGAAACCGTCTACTTCGCCAACCCCGGTCCCGACGGAAAATTCAACACCGATTATTACTTCCACTGGGCGGACTTCAACAACGAGCCAATCAACGATTGGAAAGAGATTGCCTCCAAGCTGCTGTCCATCCCCATGGCGCACCAGCTGATCGGATTTTACACCGTGGCCGATGATGCGGACGGCGTGTTGAAGGTTATGCGCAGCTATCAGTATTATGCCGCCAGTGCGATTTCGGATGTGGTTTCCAAAACGAAATGGGACAGCGGCAAGCAGCGCGGCGGGTATATCTGGCACACCACCGGCAGCGGCAAGACGATGACTTCCTTCAAGTCCGCACAGCTGATTGCCAATTCCAACGATGCGGACAAGGTGGTTTTCCTCACGGATCGCATCGAGTTGGGAACGCAGTCGCTGAAAGAATACCGCGCCTTTGCCGATGAAAACGAGACCGTGCAGGCAACGGAAAACACCTATGTATTGATTTCCAAGCTGAAAAGCATTGCCACCGCAGACACGCTGATTGTGACTTCTATTCAGAAGATGAGCAACATCCGTGACGAGGAGGGCGGCAAAAATGCCCGCGATATTGAGCTGATCGGCAAAAAGCGGCTGGTGTTTATCGTGGACGAGGCGCATCGCTCCACTTTTGGCGATATGCTGGCAATTATAAAAGAAACCTTTCCCCGTGCGATTTTCTTCGGCTTTACCGGCACGCCCGTGTTTGAGGAAAACGCCAAAAAGAACAACGCGCAAACCGATGTGTTTGGCAATGAACTGCACCGTTACAGCATAGCGGACGGCATCCGCGATAAAAATGTGCTGGGCTTTGACCCGTACAAGGTACTTACCTTCCGCGACAAAGATGTGCGGCAGGCTGTTGCACTGGAAAGGGCAAAGGCAACTACGGTTGCAGACGCCCTGAATGACCCCGCAAAAGCCGCTGTGTACTATAAGTACATGGACAACACGCAGGTGAAAATGTACGGCGAACCGGGTCCGGACGGAAAGTGGATCAAGGGGATTGAGGATTATCTGCCCAATACACAATATCTGACGGCAGAGCATAAGCAGACCGTTATCGAGGATATTAAGGAAAACTGGCTGACTTTGAGCCACAACGGTAAGTTCCACGCCATTTTTGCCACAAGCAGTATCCCGGAGGCAATCGAATATTACCGCATGATGAAGCTCACCATGCCGGAATTGAAAACAAGCTGCCTTTTGACCCGAACATTGATAATAACGGCGGCGCCATTTACAAAGAGGATGGGCTGTTGAAATTATCGAGGATTACAATAAGCGCTATGGGCAGGATTTTACAATACTCACCCACGCACGGTTTAAGAAGAATCTGTCGCTGCGTCTGGCGCACAAGGAGCAGTATAAGCGCATTGAACGCACACCCGACCAACAGCTTGATTTGTTGATTGTCGTTGACCAGATGCTAACGGGCTTTGACTCCAAGTGGGTTAATACCCTCTATATGGATAAGATGCTGGAATACGAGAACATTATACAGGCGTTTTCCCGCACAAACCGACTGTTTGGACCGGATAAACCGTTCGGCGTGATTCGCTATTACCGCAAGCCGCACACAATGGAACAAAATGTGCTGAAAGCGGTAAAGCTGTACTCCGGTGACCGCCCGATTGGATTGTTTGTTGACCGCCTTGCCCACAACCTTGAAAAAATGAACGAGGTGTACGGCGACATTGCGGAGTTGTTTACGAGCGCGGGTGTGCCTGATTTTGAAAAGCTGCCGCAGGACAGAAGCGTCTGCGCCAAGTTTGCAAAGCTGTTCCGTGAACTTAACGACTACATGGAGGCAGCGCGTGTGCAGGGCTTTACATGGAATCAAAGCGTATATCATTGCCCGGACGACGCTGCCGATGAAACCATTGATGTCGAAATGCTGTTTGATGAGTCTGCCTATCTGATTTTGGCACAGCGCTATAAGGAACTGTCCGCTGAGCCGTCGGACCCTTCCGATGACGGCGATGCGCCGTATGATTTGGTGGGCTATTTGACGGAAATCGACACCGGTGTGATTGATTCCAACTATATGAACAGCCGCTTTGATAAGTACCTGAAGCTGCTGAATCAGGCGGGTGCATCGGGAGAATCCATAGAACAGGCAAAAGCCGAACTGCATAAGTCCTTTGCCAGCCTGACACAGGAAGAACAGAAGTTCGCCAACATCTTCCTGCACGATATTGAACGCGGCGACGCCACACCCGAACCCGGCAAGACGCTGCGGGATTACATTACCGAGTACCAGTGCCGTGCGAAGAATGACCAAATCCACCGCTTTGCCGTTGTGTTTGGCTTGGATGAAGAAAAGCTCCGCAATATGATGGGTCTGGGGCTGACGAAAACCAATATCAACGAGTTTGGCCGCCTTGACGAACTGAAGAAAAGCGTAGACAAAGCAAAGGCAAAAGCCTATTTTGAGAAAAAAGAGGGCGTAAAGCTGATACCGCCCAAGGTAAACCAGAAAGTGGACAGTTTGCTGCGGGAATTTATTGTAACCGGCGGCTTCGAGGTGTAAGGCTGCATATTTATAAGCGATAAGTCGAACAAAAGGGCCAAGGAAAATCCGAGGCCCTTTTACTTTTGCTTGGGAACAGCGGAAGTTGGGAGAAGTTGTCGAACGCATCACACGCAAAAACGAAAATCTCGAATCAACTTTGCCACTGACAATCTCCGCGCAGTATGGTCTAATTAACCAGAATGAGTTCTTCGATAAGCGTATAGCAAGCAAGGATGTAAGCGGTTATTTTCTTGTTAGGAATGGTGAATTTGCTTACAATAAAAGTACATCTTCCGATGCTCCTTGGGGTGCAATTAAGCGTCTTGACCGTTACGAAAGTGGCGTATTATCAACGCTTTACATTGTTTTCAAAATTTTGGATGAGAGAAAGACCAGTTCTGATTATATAGTCACCTATTATAACACCGACTTGTGGCACAAGGGTATTCAGGCCATTGCAGCCGAAGGTGCGCGAAACCACGGCTTATTGAATGTTGCGCCAGCGGGCTTCTTCGAAACAAACCTAACGATGCCGAAGGATTATGCCGAACAGCAGCAAATTGGCTCTTTTTTTCAGCAGCTCGACCACCTTATCACCCTTCATCAGCGTAAGCCATATTCACACATACAACGGAGGTGCAATATGCTTAACGAAGCACAAAGCACAGATAAGTTCTGTGAATATTATGCAAAGTGGATTACTGTATACAAGAAAGGGGCGATAAGACAGGTTACAATGGATAAGTACCTGATGACGCAAAAATGGCTTGAAAAGCTGATTCCGGATTTGAAAATTTGCGATTTGAATCGCATTGCGTATCAGCAGCTGCTGAATGATTATGCCGAATACCATGAGCGACAGACAACCATGGACTTTCACCACCAACTCAAAGGAGCCGTTTTAGACGCAGTGGACGAGGGTCTGATTGACCGTGACCCCACGCGGAAGGCGATTATTAAGGGAAAGGCGCCGTCTGCAAAGAAAATCAAGTACCTTAATCAATTTGAGCTGCACACGCTCCTTGCCTCGCTTGAATTAAAGGATGAAGTGAACTGGGATTATTTCATTCTTTTGGTGGCCAAGACCGGAATGCGCTTTTCGGAGGCGCTGGCCCTGACCCCCAAGGACTTTGATTTCTATCATCAGACCCTTTCCATCAGTAAGACATGGGACTACAAGGGTGCCGGTGGGTTTCAGCCGACAAAGAACAAGTCATCGGTTCGTAAAATTCAAATTGATTGGCAGTCTGTTATCCGCTTTTCCGAGCTTGTAAAAGGACTGCCGGAGAATCAACCTATTTTTGTGGATGGCAAGGTCTACAACTCTACCGTCAATGATGTTTTGAGCCGCCACTGCGAGAGGTGCAATATCCCGGTCATTTCTATCCACGGTCTGCGCCACACCCACGCATCCCTGCTACTTTTTACCGGCGTATCTATTGCGAGTGTTGCCCGGCGACTGGGACACTCCAGTATGACAACCACCCAAAAGACCTATCTCCATATCATTCAGGAACTGGAAAACAAGGATATTGACCTTGTTATGCGGTCATTGTCCGGGCTGAACTAAATCATTGATTTATGGCTTATGTTGATTTGCTTAATGCAAAAGTGACTGTGGCGCAGAGATCCACTTTGCACCACAGTCACTTTTGCATTGGATCTTGAATGCTAATCCGAAAAATATTGTACCCGCTATATTGGGATTCTTAAATTTACCAGACGCTGTCTGGCAAATTGAGTTGACCGCACTACTATGGGTTATCATCTATCCTCTGCACGGATAAAGGGCGGTGCAGCGACTTTTTCGGCTACATTCTTTAATGGAAAAATGTCTTGTATATCTCAACCACCCGATTTTCCAGTCAGCGACTGGAAAATTGAACGGAACACATTATGATGAATGAGTATACCATCTGCTTTTGCTTGAATCACCGATTTCTTTGATGGCGGCATAGTGTTTTCCACATTTTCGGCTGATCTCGTTGAAAAAAATCGGACGTCACAAATTCCAGCAGCCATACTTTGGGAATCATATACTTGGGTGTCTGTAAGATGGTTTTCAGCAAGCCCTTGCTGCACCATTTCAGAATGGTGTGGCGTTGGTAGCCTGTCACCTCGCAGACTTGCGCAACGGTCAGTACATCCGGGTAATTTGCCAGTTGCTGCTCGTACCATTCCTTGGCCAGCAGCCGTTCTTCGCCCTTATAGTTCAGCTTGCGCTCCAACGATGCGGCAGGTTTCTTGTGTTTGGGGTAGTTGTAATACCACCCGCTGGGCGGGGTGTAGCGCATCGGGTCGGACTCTCGGCGGTAGAGATACTCGGCAACATCTTTCTTGGCGATTTTATAGCATCGCGTTTTCTTTCCGTTGTTTTTGCAGGGAACAAGCCCGCTTTGCAGGAGATAAAGCGAGGTTCGTGTTCCGATATGGCATACGATAC
>ENA-OQHF01002123-OQHF01002123.1-human-gut-metagenome-genome-assembly--contig:-NODE-2123-length-10238-cov-3.522006_pt1 | contig 10238 bp, 10 predicted proteins | sample MGYA00242559_ERZ504709 | MGnify/ENA primary metagenome ERZ504709 (study PRJEB26092, sample SAMD00036203) | human gut metagenome | host: Homo sapiens | study: EMG produced TPA metagenomics assembly of...
ACTATCCCCAAGTCCGTATTTCAACCCACGCGCCCCTTGCGGGGCGCGACAATGATCCCGGCGCGGGTTGCAGGTGTGCCGAGACATTTCAACCCACGCGCCCCTTGCGGGGCGCGACAGCAAAAGTGTACAAATCACTATGCACATTTTTGCGATAACAGACAAATTTCAGATGCTTTTGCACAGAATGCCGCCTGTCAGGGCATTCTGCTCCTTTTTGATGCAGGAAAACCATGCGGATTTTGGGTGCGAACCGCCCAAGTGATCTCTGCGCGCTTGTGCTTCGCACTATAAGATCATCGGTTCCTCGGGCAGATACGTCTGCTTGCAGCCGAAGTGTTCGATTTTATTCTCGTACTTCTTGCCCAAGTAGTAAAATCGAAGGCTGTCCTTTTCTGGGTCAATGATCTTACAGAGTTCATTTTGCAGCTTCCGGCACTGCGCCGTGTCCAGCAGACATTCGAACACCGAATTCTGCACGCGCTGACCGTAATTGACACATTCCTTTGCGATTCTGCGCAGCCGCCCGCGTCCGGCGGCGTCGCTCGTGTTCACATCGTAGGTGATCAGAACCAGCATAGGCGCCTCACTTCCATAAAAACGGCGGATAGTCGTCCAAGTCGCCGCGCAGGTACCGCGCGAGCAGCAGGCTTTGTACATACGGTACCAGACCCCACGGTATCTTTTCCTCGAGAAACGGATGTGTGATGGTCTCTTTTTTTCGCTCCTGCCACTTCTGCAGGAACGTCCTGCGCCCTGTGTCCGTCAGCAGCACCGCGCCGCTCTCGCGGAAGTCAAAATCGATCGCTTTGAGCACACGGTTGTTGATGAGCGTGAGCACAAAGCGGTCGGCAAAGCACGGGCGCAGCTCCTCCATCAAATCGAGCGCCAGCGACTCCCGCCCTGGCCGGTCGCGGTGGAGATATCCGACGTAGGCGTCCAGCCCTACGCTTTCAAGCGCCGAGGCGCAGTCGTGCGCGAGCAGACTGTAAGCAAACGACAGCAGCGCGTTGAACGCATCGAGCGGCGGACGGCGGCTGCGCTCGCGGAAGAAAAACGTCTCTTTTCCCTGCAAGATCATGTCGTCCAGCACGCTGAAATATGCCGCCGCACCGATGCCCTCGAGGCCGCGCAGACTATCGAGCGACGTCTCCGCTGCGATCTGCGGCAGAAGCCCCCTGTAACTGGCCGGACACGGCTGAAAAGTGCGCTTCGTCGATGCGCATGGCATGGTCGCGGCGCGTGCGCTCCACGCTCCACTTTGCGTTGTAGACCTTGCCGAAGATCATCATTCCGGCGACGCGACAGCTCTGCGACGGGTCGTCCGCCACGCGGTACTGCATCCGCCGCAGCAAGACGTTCCCCTGCGCCTGACCTGCTACACGGGCGAGAAATTTCCCGCGCGGCGAGCAGAACGCAAGTCCAATCTCCCGCTGCGCGCACGCGCCCATCAGGGCGGGCGACGCGCCCGCGTAGGAAAATGAGACGATGCTTTGCAGCGTGTGCAGCGGATAGCGGGCGACCGCTTCCCCGCCGCGGTTCGCCACAACGTTTTCCCCGTCCAGCGAGAGGTAAATGTCCTCCGATGTGACAAAAAGCGTGTTCAAAAGCTGTCTCATCGCTCTCCCTCCATTGCGCCGCGCAGATACGCGGAAACGGACTTGCTTCTCATCAGCTTTGGCAGACACAATCCTTTCAGCGAGCAGGCGTTGCAGCCCTTTGTTGGCTTTACCTTTGGCGTGCTGCCGCGCGCATAGAGCGCATGCATCTCTTCAAGGAGGGCACGCACCTCCTGCCGCAGCGCGGGGGTGAAGTCGACTTCCGTGCGCCGCCGCGGCTCGCGGTAATAGAGCGCGCCGCGCGGGATCTCGCAGCAGAGCATTTCTTCAAGGCACATCGCCTGTCCACAGAGCTGGAGCGTGTCTTCCGTGCTCTCTTTCGGCTTTCCGCGCTTATACTCCACGGGATAGGGCTGCCACAGGCCCTCGCGGCCTTTGAGCGGAATGCCCGTCTCGCCGCGGCGGAATTCCAGCACGTCGCACGCGCCTGATACGCCGAGCGTGCGGGAAAAGACGCGCATATCGCGCGTGATGACGAGGTCGCCCCTGCTTTCGGTGAATGAGCCGTCGTGCGCGTTTTCGTGCATGATCGCGCCGTCCGTTGTGCGGTAGTTTTCCGCCCATTGCTTTTCTACATGGATGAGTGCCCACTGGCGGCGGCAGAATTTGAAATGCTGTAAGCCGGAAAGCTGGAGGAAGTCCTCGTCCTGATAGATCACCCCATCCGCGTGCAAGTCACGCCGGAGGGAAGGTGCGTTTCATCCACGTTGACAGTGTAGTCGCCGTAGCTTCTCGGCGCGGTCACGCCGTCCTTGTGTTCGACCTTGACAAGGTCAAAGAGCTTGTGCGCCGGAGCGCAGCCGAGCTCGCAGTTGTGCTTGAAGACGATGAGCTCGCGCACGGCCATCTTGCCGCGCGCGGCGGAATGGTCGTTTTCAAACATGTTCAAAATAGCCGTCCACAGGAGTTCGAGGTCCTCTTCCGAAAAGCCGGTCGTCTTGCGCGCGAGATTCGCCGACACATAGCCCTCCGCGCGGTAGAGGCCGTAAGGCACGATGTACTTGCGGCCCATTTCGGTGTTCTTCTTTTCCGCGTCCGCCTCGGTCGTGATGGCGACGCGCGTGATGGTCACCTCCTGCGGCAGAATGGGGTCGATGCTTCGGGCAAAGCCGAGCTGCACCGGCCCACGCACCTGACCGCAGTTAAGCGCACCCTTGGTAAAGGTCGTCATCACCGCGCCGAACGTGCGGATATCGTAGAAATTGGAACACATGAAGTCGCGAATTTTTTTCATCCAGATGCTCGTCCTTTTTCTTGGCTTCCTTGAGCTTGTCAGAGGTTACGCCGACATAGGCGCAGGCCTTTTCATCGCTCGTGTTCAGTGGTACGCCGTCCTTGATGTAGATATGATAATGATCTGCATCCTCTTTTGCCATTTCAACATAATTGCGGATCTTGCGCTTGAGGCAAACGTCCGTCACAAGGCCATAGCCGGTCTCGGGGTCGACGCGCGGCATATTGCCCGCATCGGGATCACCGTTCGGATTGCCGTTTTCCACGTCGAACAGCACCACAAATTCATAACGGTTCTTGATGGGATCAGACATTTTCTTTCTCCTCCTTTTTGTCATTACACTGATGATAGTAACCAAGATAAAAACAGATTGTTTCTTCCTGCGTGAATCGCGCCGGTGGTGGTGTGGTCAGTCGCGCAGCAAGATCACTTTCCAAGTCTCCGAGCTTTTTCCCTAATCCTGGCTTATCTCGCATGAGTTTTTTCAGGTGGTAATTACTCAAGGAGAACAGTTTGCCAAATACACTCCTCGGTGTTGATGCCGCCGAGTTGAAATAGCTGTCCCTAATACTCCGGTTCACGCTCCACCCCATCGATGCAAGCTGAATCTCTTCCATCACTCGAAACAGACGGCCCAAAAGATATGGCATATAGTTACAATCTTCATTTAACTGCACACTTGTCACCTCCGAAAACATTGAATGATCGCTTCCTCGTTCGTAGTTCTTTGCCAAATAGGCCTTCAAAATAGCGGCTCTCTCCCAAGTAACGTTTCGCTCTGCACGAATGCGAAGCAAGACAGCTTCCATCAAAGATACAGGGTATGGAGTTCCTGAAAATACAGCCCGCACCGTTGCCCCAGACACAACTGGACTGGGGACCTGTTTTTTGGGATCTCGTACGGTTGCGTTCAGCAGAGCCCACAAAGGGAGTATCGAATATTTTGCACCGGCGATCTCCAGCCTTGCATAGTGCGCGTTCACATTCTCCATCAGCTTTCCGAAGCTGTCGCGCAGAAAGAAGCGGACGGAAAGGCGCGCCGCGTTGGGCGCGAGACCGAGAATGTAAAACGGTCGATTCGGGTCAACGCCGAGGTCGTCGCACGGCAGCCCATTCGCCAGACGTTTGAGCGCCGCGCGCAGATCATTGTCCGACAGGCCGCCGTATGTGCCGCCGCCAATCACGGCGCTGAAAAAGCCGGGATAGGCATCATCTGCGCCCTCTGCCCAGCAGACGACTGTCGTATCGCCGATGTGCTGGACGTGGTCGCTGTCCGCAAGCAGATGATTCAGTGCGGCGGTGTAGGCAAAGGCGGCGCATTTGCCGACTGGGGCATTGTAGTTCTGCTCCCGTCCGTAGGAGCAGAACGCCGGAGCGTTGAACGACACCAGCGCTGCGCCGCTGGACTGCGCGTCCCGCACGCCCTTGACCGACGGGTGCACAGCGGCGATCTCATCCTCTTTTCCGGTCACGAGACACTGCATCTTGACACCGCTCTCGCCGCCGTCCCGATACCGCTGCCATGCCTCGCGGATAGCGGCATCCTCCTCGACCTTGCGGCCATCCACGCGAAAGACGAGGTTGCCGCCCGCGGTCACATCGTCGAGCTGTCTGATGAGCGCCGGATGCTCTGCCGCACGTTCCGGTTCCCAAGTGTCGAAAAATGCCAGTATTGCGCGGGCATTGGGCGAATCGACGCTATCCAGCACCGCGTGGTGCAGCCTTGCCGCTGCGGCAAAGCACTCGCGGCTGCGTTCAGGCTTCCCTTTCTGGTCGATGCCGAGCAAATAAGCGGAATTGTCCCACAAAAAGTTCGAGGCAATGCTGACCGTTCGTTTCACCGCTGCCGGCAGCACCATCAGCTGCGGCTGCATGACCGTCTTTTTACCCTTTGTCCCTTCCACCATTGTCGGAACGATCTGCGTCAGCTCACCGTTTTCGTTTATGTAAAGTGCGAGACTGATCTTCGCAGGGGCCCAGCCGGGCGCGGCGATCTCGCCGCGCGAGAGGAGGTCTTCATAGTACCGTGTCAGCGCTTGCAGGATCATCCTCTCACCTCCCTGCTGTTCGGCGGCGGAACGGTCATCACACCATCGATAAGGCTCGCGCGGAAAAACTTCGGCGTGATGTTTGCAGGATCGCTGTAGTCGAGATCCCACAGCATCCAGCCGAGGTCGCGCGTGCCTTTGAGCTCATCGGGGCACGGCGGCAATTCCGTGCAGCGCCGGAACTGCGCGGGAAACTCCCGCGTGCCGAAATACGGCATGCTGTAACACTGCCCCTTTTCCAGCCGTCGCTTGATCATGTCCTGAAACTTGCCGGGATTGTCGCCGGGCGCGGCGGCGTCTGTCATGTCGAAGTGCGCGTCGATGACATAGTGTACATCCCGCAGCACCATAGCCGCGCGCTGCTGAATGCTCTCCGACGCGGCGAGGTACAGTTCCCCCTGCCCTTTTTCCATCACGGTCTTTGCCCTGCGGGCGCTGATGACATCTTTGACCTCGTTGCGGCGGATGTTGGTGAAGCGGATGGGGGCGCACACATGGATGCGGTCGATCACCCAACGGAGCCCTGGGTGCCAATAGAGGCTATCCAGCAGCCCGCGCGCTGCTGACGGCGTCATCACGTCATAGCTGACGCGTTCCGTTTTCATTTCAGGGCGAGTAAAGCAGGCGTAGTCTCCCCAGACTTCTACTTGAATCGGCATTGGATCACTCCTCTCTTTGGTTTACCTTGGTTCTTGTCTCAGTATGAACGATGCCCTGTCCGATAAAACGGACAGCTTATATGAATTCGGCCTTTCCGGTTTCCGGTTCCAGCGTCAGGCCGGTCATTTCGCTGTACAGACTCATATCGTTTAAGATCGAACTGTCTTCATCCAGTGCAGGGACCTCTCGCGCCGTCAGCAGCGCGCCCGCGGCATAGAGCTTTTGAAAATGCGGTTCGTAGACCGAGACTGCGTAGCGCCCCAGCTTGCGGTAGAGACCCTTGGAGCATTCGCCTTCCTTTAGCTGCTCAACGAGCGCCGCTCCGCCGCCAAACGGGACATAGACCGTGCGCGTGTTCTGATTGATCAGATGAAAATTCTCCGCCACGGTGCGAAACGGCAGTTCGCAGCCGTTGATGCCCTTTTCAAACGCCTTGATAACACCCGACTTGTCGAGTGTTTCTCCGCTTAAGCTGCGCAGCGCGTCGAAATAGTTCTGCATCGTCTCCCGCGCGCCGATATCGCAGCTGTTCATCAATGCTTCGCGCGTAGCGCCGATTGCTGTGCGGAACAACATTGGCGGCAGTTCTGCCCGCTCGAAGACGGTGACGATGCTTTCCTCCGGTGCTCGTTTTCCCTCGCGGTTGCAGCGCCCCGCCGCCTGCAAGACGGAATCCAGCCCAGCCAGCTCGCGGTACACCGCGGGAAAGTCCACGTCCACGCCCGCCTCGATCAGCGAGGTCGACACGACGCGGCACGGTTCCCCCGCCTTTAGGCGCCGCCGGATCTCATCGAGAAGCGTCTGCCGCTGTGCGGGCACCATCAGCGTCGAGAGGTGAAAGCTCGCCTCCTGCGGCAAGCGCGCAAAGATGCTCTGCGCCGCCTTGCGGCTGTTCACGATGCAAAGCACCTGCCAGTGCTCGCTGAGCCTTTCCGCAAGCGCGTCGTCCTCCAAGATGCCATCCTGCCGAAACGTCACGCGGCGGAAGCTGTCGTATTCCTCCGCTGTCTGCGGGCACAGTTCTGTGATAGGGTAGCTTGGCGCATAGGTGTGCAGCAGGTCACCGAGCGACGGCTGCGTGGCTGTGCACAGCACAAGCGTTGAACGGAATTGCTCGGCAAGCGATGCCATCGCCGCCACGCAGGGCCGCAGATGGCAAAGCGGCAGCATTTGCGCCTCGTCAAAAATGATGACGCTGTCGGCAAGATTATGGAGCTTGCGGCATTTTGACGAACGGTTTGCGTAAATGGACTCAAAAAACTGCACCGCCGTTGTGACGATGACCGGCATGTCCCAGTTTTCCGCCGCCAGCGCGCGGCGCACCTCCTCGGGCGACGCGCCGTCGGAAAGCTCGAACTGCACACCTGAGTGATGCTCGAGCACATTGCCGTCGCCGAGGATCTCGCGGAATACTTCGGCATTCTGCTCGATGATCGACGTGTACGGCACGACGTAGATCACCCGCTTCATCCCGTGCGCCACTGCGTGCCGCAGCGCAAAGGCGAGCGACGCGACCGTCTTTCCGCCGCCGGTCGGCACGGTCAGCGTGTAAATGCCTTTTGGTTTACTGCCTGTATCCAGACAGCTGTTTAGAATTTTGCAGCGCAGCTTGTTGAGCGCTGTTTTGGGATTTTGCCACGGCGCGATGTATTCTTTCAGCCGCCTTAGCAGCGTCGGAAGATCGTCATATCCGCCGCGCCCGCGTTCGCCGTCCATGAACCGCTCCGTATCGAGAAAATCCGCGTCCACCAGACAGGAATAGAGCATCCTTGTCCGAAACGACGCTTTCAATGGATCCCGTTCCGGCGTCTCAGGCGGAAGAGTTGGCAGTGTCACGCCGCTTTCGCCGCAGCGCTCAAGATAGTGTCCCTCCACGCCCTTTTTGAACCGGCCGGAGAGCGTGGCCTCGCCCGCGCGGTCGGTCCTCAGATTTCCGACATCCAAAAGTCCGCCGTGGTGACCGGCGACGCACGCGGCGGCGCTGGGCCGCTTCATCCTTATACAGGTGAGCATCCCCGCCGTGGTGTGGTCGACAACGGGACCACCTTCAAGCAGGCGCTTCTGGAATGCGTCAGTGCATTTGCCGAGATCGTGCGCGAGCCCCATCAGATCTCCGTCCGCCTCTGCGCCGAAGTCGGCGGCAAACTCTCGGCACAGCGCGGCTGTACCTGTCAGGTGCTCCGCGACGGTCTGATAGAAGGTCTCGCCGTTTTCATCCTGCCGGATGTGTGCGTAATATGGCATGCGCTTCCCTCTCATTTCTCCCCAAACAGCAAAAATCAGCCCTGTGAGATCACAGAGCTGACTTCCCGGGGCCGGGATCCAGCCCTGCGTATAAAACTTGTGCTTTTATCATATCGTATAAGATAACGCCGAAGAAGTCAATGGAATTTATATGCCTTGCACTGTTCACGGACGTTTTCTTTTGGCCTTTTTTCCAGCTTATCCGATACCATTGTCCCTCCATCTTGACGCTGCAGCGAAAGTGTGGTATCATCGCTTTGCCTTCCGGGAAGACTACTCTGACCGGCGGCGAACCAGATTCATTCTACCGTTCTGACAGCGAGGATGCGTTCCGAGCCACAAGAAGAGGGAAAACAAAGACACAGCCCTGCTGCGTCGTCATTTGCTGTTTCCATCCCTTCTGCTGAACGGCGGAAGGGATGATTTTTATTTTGACAAAGGAGAATGCGTTAATGGAAACGAGAGTCGCCGTGCTGGCCATCATCGTCCGCGGGGGAAGCTCTGTCCAGCCGCTCAACGAGCTTCTGCACCAGTACGGTCAGTATATCATCGGGCGCATGGGCGTGCCGTACCGCGAAAAGGGCGTGAATATCATCAGCGTGGCGCTCGACGCGCCGGGCAACGTCATCTCCGCCCTGTCGGGCAAGATCGGCCGTCTGGACGGCATCACCGCCAAAACGGTCTACGCGCCCGAGGGCAGCATCGGAAAGGAAGAAAACCAATGAAAAAGAATCTCAAATATCTCTTGGCCCTGTGCCTGACGATTGCGCTCGTCTTCTCGCTCGTCGCCTGCGGACAGAAGGCGGACGAGACGACGAACGACGCGCAGGACGACCAGCAGACCGAACAGGAGGAGTTCACCCCCACGAGCTACTCCATCGCCGCGCTCAAAGGCCCTACGGCCATGGGCCTTGTGAAGCTGATGAAGGACAGCGAAAGCGGCGAAACGACTGGCAATGAATATACCTTTACCCTTGCCGGTTCTGCGGATGAAGTGACGCCCGCGCTCCTCAAGGGCGAGCTCGACATGGCCTGCGTGCCCGCGAACCTCGCCGCCGTGCTCTACAATAAGACGGAGGGCGAGATCGAGGTGCTGGCGGTCAACACGCTCGGCGTTCTCTACATCGTGGAAAACGGCGAGAGCGTGCACTCCATGGCCGACTTGAAGGGCAAGACCATCGTGGCGGCGGGCAAGGGCTCTACGCCGGAATACGCCCTGCGCTATCTTCTCACGGAAAACGGCATCGATCCCGATAACGATGTGACGATCGACTGGAAGAGCGAGCACAGCGAGTGTGTCGCGGCGCTGGCTTCCGGTCAGGCGAGCGTTGCGCTCCTGCCCCAGCCCTTCGTCACCGTGGCGCAGAGCAAGATCGAGGGCCTGCGCATGGCGCTCGATCTGAATGCTGAATGGGATGCACTCGATAACGGCTCGGCGCTCATCACGGGCGTCATTGTTGCCCGCCGCGCGGTCGTGGAGGAAAATCCCGCGGCCGTGAACGAATTCCTGAAGAAATACGCCGCAAGCGTTGACTGGGTGAACGCCAACACCGCGGATGCCGCCGCGCTCATCGGCGAATACAGCATCGTGGACGCCGCCGTCGCGGAAAAGGCACTGCCCTACTGCAACATCGTCTGCCTGACGGGGGCAGACCTTCTTGAGGCGCTGCCCGGTTATTTAGAGGTGCTCTACAATGCGTCTCCCGCCGCTGTCGGCGGCGAGATGCCGGATAACAGCTTCTATTTCGCATAAATTCTTTGCGGCGGCGGGCGCTGTCCCGCCGCCGTATTTCAAGGAAAGGAGGGATGATCATGCGCGGAAAAAAGCAGAACGTGCGTCTCTGGGCAGTCGCTTTCTGGCTGATCGTCTGGCAGCTTGCCGCGATGGCACTGCACGCGGCATACCCGCACGGCGCGCTGCTGCTCCCCTCTCCCGTATCCTCGCTCGCGCGGCTCATTTCGCTGGCGGGCACGGCGGTGTTCTGGTGCGCCATCGGCACGTCGAGCATGCACATTCTGGGCGGCTTTTTGCTTCCTGCGCGCTGGCAGTTGTGCTGGCGGCGCTTTCCGCGCGGTTTTCGCGCGTCAAAGAGCTGCTTGCGCCGCTCGTGGCGGTGGTCAAGACCGTGCCGGTGGCGTCGTTCATCATTCTGGCGCTTATCTGGCTCTCCAGCCGAACGCTGCCGCTGTTCATCGCGGCGCTGATGGTCTTCCCGCCCGTGTACTTAAATGTGCTTGAGGGCATCCGGCGCACGGACGCCTCTCTTCTGGAGATGGCGCGCGTGTTCCGCGTGCCGTTTTCGCGCACGCTGCGGGCGTGTATCTGCCGCAGGTGCTTCCCTACTTCCGCTCTGCCGTCAGTGCGGCGCTGGCCTTTGCTGGAAGCCGGCACCGCGGCGGAGGTCATCGCCCTCTCCAGCGGCTCAATCGGTG
>ENA-OQHF01002124-OQHF01002124.1-human-gut-metagenome-genome-assembly--contig:-NODE-2124-length-10235-cov-2.533439_pt1 | contig 10235 bp, 12 predicted proteins | sample MGYA00242559_ERZ504709 | MGnify/ENA primary metagenome ERZ504709 (study PRJEB26092, sample SAMD00036203) | human gut metagenome | host: Homo sapiens | study: EMG produced TPA metagenomics assembly of...
ACGGAAGCGGAGAATGACTGCTCGGATATTATCTGGTATCGAAGCAGAAACATTCGGGGAGAGGATAAAATCGTGACGGCGATCTCCCAACCGGATCAGCCGGGAGAAAGTTTATGCCCTCACCGGAGATGATGTGGGGTATTATGATTTTCGCACAGATAAGACCCAGAACGAATCGCAGCGAATACGGGGAAGCAGTGCAGTGCTTTATGAAAAAGCTATTTCGCCGGAAGATGTGGAAACAGACAGGATCTGGACAGATTTTCATAACCTTCCTCTTTACAGCCATGCCGGAAACGAAAAGGTGTATGGAATTTGATGCGAAGCGTCCGGCGGATACCTGTGATTTTGAAAAGTGGGACCGGGAAAAGACGCAGGTCTCCTGGCACTACGGTGCAACAGGGGACGGCAGTAAGGGCGAAGGGCTCTATCAGGGAATGCAGGGGGCCAGGATCCGCTATACGCCGACCACGGCACCGGAGATGGGAACGGAAACCAAACGGAATATGGAAGTCCTGTTGGAAGCCGATCCGGCAAAGTCTGCCGGACAGGGTTTTGGCAGCGCCGGACAGTATCTGGATGTCTGCATCAAGACGGACACGGACACTCTGGACGGTTATGGACTTCGGATCATCCGTACGGCGGCCCATTCCGATGCGGTATCCATGTATCTGATACAGTATGTGCGTGGACAGGCGCAGTGCATTTCCCGCGAGGTTGTGACAAACTGCTTTGTAACGGGATGCAGAATTTGGGTGCGGTATGAGAACGGAATATTATCGGCAAAAGCATGGACGGTTACGGAACCTACGGTGGTACAGCAGGAAAGGGGCTATGCCCGGGGAGTGGAGCTTACGGCAGAAGTAGGCAGAAGAGAAAATGCCGAAAACACAGGACTACTGATCTGGCACACCGGATCGTTGGGAACGGAGAACTGGAGAAATACCACGATGTTACATGGCGTAAGCATTCTTTATTTTTAAAAATTTCAGACAAAATGTGGTGAGAAAACACAGGAGGAAGGGCGGTAGGATTACCGGAGCTGCTTTTCAGGCGCATTCGGATGTGGATACTGTAGTGAAATATAAGGAGACTGCAATTAAAGCTGGAAAGATGTCTGGAAATTTTCTGGAAAAAGTTAAAATTTCCCGTTTCAAAGTGTAAGTATTTGATGTAAAATTAACCCCAGGGAGTCCTCTTTCTTTTTGTTTAGTATGGTTTTGTTGTGGTGACTTAATTTTACATCAAAAAGGAATAGGATTCCTTATATTTTGGGCACTTATTGAAAGTTGGTTATAATAGTATCTGAAAAAACAGGCAGTTGTGGATAAAACTGCGGAAACTCAAGAATGTCGAAGTGTTGTGGATCCTGATAAAATATGCTATGATATTTTTCAATTAGATCAACTTGCGGATGTTTCATCATGCCCGTACGGGGATGGGTAACAGCAGGAAAAAGTTTATATCAGAAAACGAGGAGGGTGCTGAAATGAAGAAAATGGGGTATTTGCAGGTGATTTTAATGATCGGCTGCATTCCGATGCTCGCAACGATGGTTGCTCTGACTGTATATGCATCGGGCAAAATGAAAGATGAACTGGTCGACAGTACCTATCTGCGGCTGAAAGCATGTGCTACATCAGTGGAGCAGTATTTCACATGGGATATCCGTGAGGATATTCTGGAAAAGGATGATATCAGTTATCAGTTTATAGATTCTTTGCAGGATGAGCATATTGAACAGACGCTTTTCATGGAGGATGAGAGATTTATTACTTCCATTGTGGACAAGGATGGGAACAGGGCAGAAGGAACCAAGGCTGATCCACAGATATGGGAGACGGTCAGAGCCGGTAACGATTATGAAACTGATGGAGTAGAGATTCAGGGAGAAGAATATTATGTCTATTATATGCCGGTATGTTCCGATGACGGAGAGATTCTGGGAATGGCTTTTGCCGGAGAACGGGAGAGCATAGTTCAGGATGCAATATCCGACATGTTAAGAAGTCTGGTTCTGCGCTCAGTATGTCTGAATGTTCTTTTTATTGCTGTCATGGTTTATCTGTCATTCAAAATACGAAAACCATTACTGACGACCGCAGAATATATTGACCAAATTGCCAATGGTAATCTGTCAGGCAATCTTGAAGTGAAATCTGTGATCCGTGAAGTGACCACTCTGATCCGGGCATCTGTCAGCATGAGGGATAAATTGAACAGTATTGTCACCGAGGTGATGGACATGCTGCACAATTGGATAGCAGCATGGAATTATTAAATACATTGGCATCTGCAAGCAGTAAGGGAACCAACCAGATCAGACAGGCCGTGGACGAGCTGGCTGCAACCGCTGCATCACTGGCAGAGAATGTACAGACTGTTAATTCCAGAATGTTGGAGATGGGGGACAATGTTAATGCGATCCATTCGGAGACAGTAACATTGAATGAGAATTCCAATAAAATGGATCGTGCCAATCGTAATGCTTCAGAATCCATGAATCTGGTGCTGGAAAGCTCGCATACCTCTTCGGACATTATTACTGAGATGATCGTACAGGTAAAGGCAACCAATGAGGCCATTGCATCCATTAGTAAAGCAGTGGAACTGATTTCTGATATTACCGCACAGACAAATCTATTGTCATTGAATGCTTCCATTGAAGCAGCGAGGGCAGGACAGGCAGGCAAAGGCTTCGCTGTGGTCGCTACAGAGATCAAACAGCTCGCCGAACAGAGCAGCCAGAGTGCGGATACGATCAAGAAAATTGCTGATGATATTCTCGAAAAATCTAATAAATCTGTAGAGTTAACTGAACGGATGCGTGCACTGGCAGAAAAAGAGCAGGCAGACATCGGAGGTGCCAAGAATGGTTTTGATGCTCTGAGCCAGATTATTGAGGCTAATGTTACGACAGCGGGAATTATTGCGGAAAAAACGAAGAATCTGGAGGAATTGAAACAGACTATTATAAATAGTATAACAGAACTGAGTGCGATCAGTGAAGAGAATGCAGCCAGCAACGAGGAAGTAACGGCAAACGTATCTGATATCGCAGAAGCAGTTAACAAAATTTCGGACGATACAGGAACAATTAAAAAGGTATCCACGGATCTGGAAGGAGTTGATGCAGTATTTTAAGTAGTTTGAGATATTTGGAGACATTCGTGGACGGGTGCTGCTTTATGTGCTATTATTCAGAATGTCATCAGAAAACAGTAATTGTAGGAAGTACAGGGATTATAATGAAAAAAAGAATGTTCATAGGCAACTGGCGGTCGCTCTCACCGGAGTCAGTATGGTGGTGGCAGCAGGAAACGGAGAACTGAAAATACAGAGTGAAACCTCGGTACAGAAAGTACATGCGGCAGAAATACATCAGATCGGTGTCGAACCGATCCCGGCTACCGGACAGATTACCATAGAGGATCTTCTGGCGGTACAGGGTGGCGAGACGGAGGATCCCAGAGCACTGGAAGGGGTGTCGGATCCGGAGGATGTCCCGGTAGACGAAGCTTCCGTAGAGGATACGACCGCAGATGAATATGCGTCGTTAGCGATCGCCAATGTGACGAATTACGTCAATGTCCGGACAGAACCGAACACAGACAGTGCCGTAGTGGGCAAAATCTATGACGGAGCGGTGGCACAGATCCTGGATGTGGCAGGAGAGGATCAGGACTGGTTCCGGATCATCTCCGGTAATGTGGAGGGCTATATCAAGGCAGAGTTTTTCATTTACGGAGATGCAGCAGCTGAGGTTGTAGACAATTATGTGACCAGATATGCTGTGGTTATCGCAGACCGTCTGAATGTGAGACAGGATCCTGCCACAGATGCAAAAAGAATTGGTTACATTGACAATGGAGAAAAGGTAAAAATTCTGGAGAATGACGGAGACTGGCTGAAGGTACAGTACACCGACAGCAAGGAAGGCTATGTCTCTGCGGAATATGTTACGATCTCGGAAGAATTTATCTATGCGAAGACAATAGAAAAGGAACAGGCGGAAATTGCCGCACAGAAGGCATTGCAGGCAAGAGAACAGACTGCCGAGCAGGATGCTCCGGAGGTGATCACGAGCATCACACTTCCCGCAACTACTTATACCTCCAATGCGGAACTCAGACAGGGAATCATTGAGTATGCCATGCAGTATCTGGGCAACCGGTATGTACACGGAGGTTCCAGTCTGTCAGGAGGTACAGATTGTTCGGGATTTACCTGCTTTATCTATGCGGAGTTCGGATATTCTATCAGCCGTACACCGGGAGGACAGTATTCCGGTGCCGGACGCAGTATCAGTTCTGAAGAACTTCAGCCAGGAGATATTGTATGTTATAGTTCCAATGGAGGGAAGAGCTGTACCCATGTAGGACTGTATATCGGTGACGGACAGATCATCCATTCCGCCAATTCACGGAAAGGTGTCATTATCAGTGCTGTGGACTACAGTCCCATCATCGGTATGCGAAACGTTATTGATTAATAGAATCGGTTTTGAAATTATGGAGCGCCTGATCTTTGGTGAGTACGAAATCACCGAGGATCTCGTCGCTCCATTTTTGCAGGTCTTCCAGATGAAGGACCACACCGGCATAATTGCGGATGCCGTGGGAGGTCGCCAGCTCTTCGGTATATTCTTCCAGCAGATAGACATTTTCAAACCGTACCGGTCCGGAGGTGTACTGACAGACCAGCGGGATCACACCGGTGGTCTTCCGCTCGATGGAGACACCGTCCTCTGCAACGTGAAAAGTCAGCCAGGCCATACCCTCTAACATGCTGAGAGCATTTTTCTGGGTGGACACATAATTGCCCAGCGAATAATAGCACAGAGACTCATTGCCGTTTTCTGCGGTGATCCATTTCACATGGCTCTACCACATGGGGATGGGTTCCGATAATGACATCAGCACCGGCTTCTGTCATCTCCAGTGCCCATTTTTCCTGATAGCTTGAGATTTTGGAGGAATACTCAGTCCCCCAGTGAGGACAGACGATGACGATGTCTGCCAGTTCTTTTGCCCGGGAGATATCCTCTAAGACCTGCGGGTTCAGCGTGGTGAAGTCCATCTGTCCGTTTTCTCATTTACGGCACACAGAAGATTCAGATGCCCCAGCAGATCTAAGGGGAGTGTCTCGGTATTGGCACCGTAGGTATAATTTAAGATGGCGAAAGTGACATCATCGATGGTAAGTAACGGAATGTCATCTGCCTGTGAAGCGTCTTCGTGAATACCGGTTACCAGTACCTCCGGGTGCTTGTTTTTCCAGAAATCCGCACAGTACAACAGGCCGTCCAGCTTCTGATCCGCGGTATGATTGGATGCCTGCAGAACCACGTTGAATCCGGCATCCGCAATCGCATCCCCAACTTCGGTAGGAGAATTAAAATAGGGAAAACCGGAAAATCCCCGGGAATTGCCGCCCATGACAGTTTCCTGATTGATGATCCGGATGTCTGCCGCGTTTAAGAAGGGTGAAATCCCCTGAAACAGCATGGAGAAATCATAAGTTCCGTCCTCCTGTTTTCCACTGGCCACGATTCCCAGATGCATCAGGTTGTCCCCGACAGCCATGAGCGTAATGTCATGCTCCGGGAAGGGAGTGGGGGTCGGCTCCGGAGTAGGGACGGGAACCGGTGTGGCAGAAGGCGGTGCAGGGGTCTGTGGAACGACAACAACATCGCTGCCTGCAGCAGTTTCTTCCAGAAAGTAATAGCCGCCCATGCTCGCCAGTAACAGTAACGGAACGAGAACCAACAGCAGATAGAAACGTGAAATCGGTTTTTTCATATAATATTCTTTTGTTCTCCTTTATTATCTCTTACGGAAATTCCGGTTTACAAGGTCTGTTTACAATCAAAAGTAACAATAGTATTATAGCATTGATTTTATCTTTTCGCAAAAAGTAAAAACAAATTACTGTTTTCCTATTGACATAGTATGAAATAGGAGATATAATCCTACCCATAAGTTGATTCGATACTTAAATGAGACATCGAAGAGGAGGAAAAGGATTATGAAGAAGTTTGAGTGGAAGAGCTGTTTTGGCACTGGCATTAACAGGAGCATTGGCACTGGGGCTGACCGCATGCGGCAGCAGCGATAACGGCGCAGCAGCTACCGGCAGCAACGATGCTGGAAGCAAGGCTGTATACCGCACTCTGGATGAGATCAAGGAAAGCGGTACCATCAATATCGGTGTATTTTCTGATAAGAATCCGTTTGGTTATGTGGATGAGAACGGCGAGTATCAGGGATATGATGTATATTATGCAAGAAGACTCGGTGAGGATCTGGGTGTCGATGTGAACTTCGTATCTACCGAGGCGGCCAACCGTATCGAGTATCTGCAGACCGGTAAGGTAGACGTGATCCTGGCTAACTTCACCGTAACTCCCGAGAGAGCAGAGGAAGTTGATTTCGCTGCTCCTTATATGAATGTAGCACTTGGCGTAGTATCCAAGGATGACAATGTAATCACCACTCTGGATAACTGGAATGCAGATGATTCTATTATTGTGATCTCCGGAACCACCGCAGAGACCTATCTGATTGCTAATTATCCGGACATTCCTTTACAGAAGTTCGATTCCTATGCAACCGCTAAGGAAGCTTTTGAAAACGGTACTTCCGTAGCATGGGCAAACGACAACACTGAGGTCATCGCATTTGCTCTGCAGAATGAAGGCTATACCGTAGGTATTCCTTCCCTGGGCAGCGCTGATACCATCGCTCCCGCAGTATCTAAGGGCAATACTACTCTGCTTGACTGGATCAACGATGAGATCGCAAGCCTTGGTGAAGAGAACTTCTTCCATGCAGATTACGAGGCAACTCTGGCAGATACCTATGGTCTGGATTACGAGGACAGCCTGGTAGTAGAAGGCGGCAAGGTAACCGCACAATAAGTACGGATCGGAATAGAATGATAGAGAGGGGACTGCGGGGCACGTATGTTGCCGCCGCAGTCTTTTCTTGCATCTGGCTACTTCTTTTGTTATAATCTAAAAAATTGTGTGTAACTATTCTGAATAGTTACGATTGTTGAAAAGCTTCCTGAAAGGAAAGAAATACATGAACTGGGAATTTATAGGAAAATATCTGCCTATGTATGAAAAGGCAGCGTTGCTCACCGTGAAGATCGGTGTCATCGGAATCCTGTTTGCGATTCTGCTGGGACTGGTATGTGCGGCGATACAATATTATAAAGTACCGGTGCTTCGGTGGATCGTAGCGGTCTACGTGGAACTGAGCCGTAATACACCGCTTCTGGTACAGCTGTTTTTTATTTATTACGGATTTCCGAAGATTGGGATCCGGATGTCAGCAGAGGTCTGCGGTGTGGTAGGACTGGCATTTTTAGGTGGCAGTTATATGGCGGAGGCATTCCGCAGCGGTCTGGAGGCCGTGGAACCGATCCAGAATGAAAGTGCCATCAGCCTGGGAATGAACTCCGGACAGGTACTAAGATATGTGATCCTGCCCCAGGCCATGTCTACCAGTATCCCGGCATTTGTGGCGAATATTATTTTCCTGTTGAAGGAGACCAGTGTATTCAGTGCCATCAGTCTGATGGATCTGATGTTTACGGCAAAGGATCTGATCGGCCTGTATTATAAGACTACCGAGAGCCTTTTCCTTCTGGTGGTATTTTATCTGTTGATCCTGCTGCCGGTATCGATCGTGGGATCTCTGGTGGAGAGGAGGATGCGTTATGCCGGATTTGGGGATTGATGTATTATTCAAAGGCACGAACATGCTCCGTCTGCTGCAGGGATTATGGGTAGCCATGAAGATCAGTATCGTATCTATTCTGATCAGTATGCCGTTAGGTATTCTGGTGGGAGCGTTGATGACGGTGAAGAACCGGTTCGTCAAAGCTATCTTCCGGGTCTATCTGGAATTCATCCGTATCATGCCGCAGCTGGTGCTTTTATTTATCGTATATTTCGGATCTACCAGAGCACTGGGCTGGAATCTGTCCGGAGAGGTGGCATCCGTCATCGTCTTCGTCCTGTGGGGCACCGCAGAGATGGGAGATCTGGTGCGTGGAGCGCTGATCAGTATTCCGAAGCATCAGTACGAAAGCAGTGAAGCACTGGGATTCAGTAAAATACAGACGTATCTGTATATCATTATTCCGCAGACTGTGCGGAGACTGATTCCGCTGTCCATCAACCTGATCACCCGTATGATCAAGACCACCAGCCTGGTGCTCATGATCGGCGTGGTGGAAATGCTGAAGGTGGCACAGCAGATCATTGAGGCCAATCGTATGAGCAGTCCCAATGCTGCGTTCGGAGTATTCCTTGTGGTATTTGTTCTGTATTTCTTCGCCTGCTGGCCCTTCAGTGTTCTGGCCAGAGTGCTGGAGAAAAAGTGGAATTAGAAATGGAATCGGAGTCGGAATGAGAATGGAGTGAAAACATGGCAGAGACATTGTTGAAGATAGAAAATCTGACAAAAGAATATGAAGGCCAGAAGATCCTGGACGGCATCAATCTGGAAGTAAAACAGGGAGATGTTCTGGTAGTGGTAGGTCCCAGCGGCTGTGGTAAGAGTACGCTGCTTCGGTGTATTAATGCACTGGAACCTATTCAGGGCGGTACGATAAAGCTGCAGGGCATGGATATCCGCAAGGGCAGTAAAAATATCACCACCCTGCGTCAGAAGATCGGTATGGTATTCCAGAGCTATGAACTGTTCCCGCATCTGACGGTACTGGACAATATTACGCTGGCACCGGTCAAGGTACAGAAGCGCGATAAGGCAGAGGCACAGAAGGAGGCCATGGAGCTTCTGGCGCGCGTGGGACTGGCAGATAAGGCAAAGAGTTATCCCAGACAGTTGTCCGGTGGACAGAAGCAGCGTGTAGCCATCGTCCGGGCATTGTGCATGCATCCGGAGATCCTGCTGTTCGATGAAGTGACCGCGGCACTGGATCCGGAGATGGTAAGAGAAGTGCTGGATGTTATGCTGGATCTTGCAAAACAGGGCAAGACCATGCTCATTGTCACCCATGAGATGCAGTTTGCAAAGGCGGTAGCGGACAAAGTTATTTTCATCGACCAGGGTAAGATCGTGGAGGAGGCCGCTCCCGATAAATTTTTCGAACATCCGGAGACAGAGAGAGCAAAACAGTTCCTGAATGTATTCACCTTCGAACATGTGGAACATCATACAAAACAGGCATAGGAATCGCATAAATACAGGAAAAAGATAATGAAGAGAGTTTTCATTATCTTTTTTTTGTGCTATACTCATTATGGATTTTTGCGTTTTATTTCAAATGATTTACAATATGTGACCAAAGGAGAATGGGAAAGGTGAAGAAAAAACCTTATATCAGATATGTGATTCTGGGGATTCTGGCTACATTGATGGTGGGTTGTATCATCCGTATTGCCATGCCAAACCGGGAATGGAACTATACCGGAAGCTATACTTTTGCGGAAGGGGAATCTTATACAGAAGAGCCGGTATTTGAGCATATTTCGCTGGGGACAGGAGTATACCGGGTGGAGCTGTCCTACGAATGCACCGGGGATGCCATCGCGGTCTGCAATGTGAAAGACGGTACTGTGTATCAGGGAGGCCTGTTGTGCAACGGCGAGCATCTGTACAGTGCACTGGGGCATACCTCCTATGATTTCTGGCTTTATGAGCCCACAGAAGAACTGACGGTGACAATCGATTATTCCGGACGGGAAAAGCTGACCACCGGGAATCTGCGGATCGTGGAGACGAATCTTCTGTGGACAAGATATCTTGTGATCCTTGCGGCAGCAGCACTGTTGGTTCTTGCGACCATGTGGCTGGAGCGTCGGGAGGTGGTAAAAGGCAGAAATGAGCAGAGACGTCAGATCCTGTTTGGAATCGGTGTGATCGCCTTTTTTGCCTCCATTCCTTATTTATATGACGGTATGGTGTCAGGGGCAGATCTGACCTACCATTTACATCGCATTGAGGGTGTAAAGGATGGACTTCTGACTGGGCAGTTTCCGGTACGGCTGGAACCCAGATGGGTATTTGACCACGGCTATGCCAATGGTATTTTCTATTGTAATCTGTTATTGTATTTTCCGGCACTTCTGCGCATGGCAGGCTTTACGATGACAGAAAGCTATGCTTTCTATTGCATAGGACTTAATATTGCTACGGCAGCGATAGCCTGGTACTGCTTTAACGGAATATTCAAAGACCGGATCATAGGTCTGGTCTGCA
>ENA-OQHF01002125-OQHF01002125.1-human-gut-metagenome-genome-assembly--contig:-NODE-2125-length-10231-cov-2.497328_pt1 | contig 10231 bp, 13 predicted proteins | sample MGYA00242559_ERZ504709 | MGnify/ENA primary metagenome ERZ504709 (study PRJEB26092, sample SAMD00036203) | human gut metagenome | host: Homo sapiens | study: EMG produced TPA metagenomics assembly of...
TGCACCATAATTGGGATTCCTATGCACGGGGCACCATTGTAGGTGTGACCAGAGGATGTAAAAAGAAGCACTTTATCCGTGCAACGTTGGAGTCCATCGCTTATCAGGCTATGATGTCATTGCCGCAATGGAAGAAGATGCCGGAGTTAAAATGACACATTTAAAAGTGGACGGTGGAGCCAGTGCGAATAATATGCTGATAAAATTCCAGGCAGATATCGCAGGAATCCGTGCAGAGCGCCCGAAATGCATTGAGACAACAGCACTTGGTGCGGCGTATCTGGCAGGATTGGCTGTAGGCTATTGGAGCAGCAAGGATGAAATTCGCAAAAACTGGAATCTTGGCCGTACGTTTGAACCTACCATGGAGGAAACAGAGCGTGCGAAACTGCTGAAAGGCTGGCATCGCGCAGTGCGTTGTGCACTTGCATGGTCTCAGGATGAACGCAGATAAGCATTCCCCCGCTTCAAGTGCGCGGAGCACTAAGCGGCGGGTGAGGGGGGATGCTTATGTCAGTGGGAGTTGAAAGCTCTCACTGACAGATCGCGAAGCGACTGCGTTCATGAGCAAGTAGCGAAGCGGATTGCGAATGTCCGCTTTACGAGGAAGGTAAATAACGAGAACAAAGATTGTTTCAAGTCAAACGCATGTGAGACGGGTTACGATGGAAGGAGAACGGACCTTTATGAAAAATAAAAAATTACTGGCGAAGCTGATCTTTGTGGCGATTCTGCTCCTGATCATCTGGTATACCTTCAAGGATTCTGCAGAGGACATCGTAGAACAGCTTGGAAAAACATCACTGACTGTGCTGGTGGCCATTATGGCAGCAACAGTGATCTATCATCTGTTCGAGGCATGGATCACCTATTCACTGGCTCGCAGATATAATCCGAAATTCAAATATCGGGAAGCAGTTTACTGTGCTTTCTACTGCTCTTTTTATCGTCTGTCCACACTGGGAAGCGGTTCCGGCGTGGCAGCAATTGTGTATCTGGGAAAAAAAGGCGTGGGATATTCGGAAGCAACCGGACTTTACATGATCCAGTTACATGGTGCATAAAGTCAGCGTTGCGTTGTTCAGCGGACTTTTGTTCGTGTTAAACTGGAAAGTAATGTCGTGATAATTACAGAGAATATGGCGTGTATCTTGGTCTGGCATATCTGCTGACTGCCATCATCAGTATTGCGCTGATTATTTTTGCCGTGTCGGCGAAATCACACAAACTGATTCTGGCGATCGTGCGTCATTTCAACAAGAGCGGAAGACTGACACCGGCTTTGACGAAACTGGAGCAGAGTTGTGATATTATGGAGAAATCCACATCAAAATTACTGAAGGACGTGCCATCGCTGATTTCCATGGTGCTGAAAAATATGGCAAAGTTGTGCTTCTGGTACTGTGTTCCATTTTTGATCCTGTTTGGAAGCAATGAAATCTCGTTGCTGGATTCCCTTTCCATCACATCTCTGTCTGTCATGACAGCGGCAGTTATTCCGACACCGGCAGGAATCGGAGCCGTAGAGCTGATCATGACGAACCTGTTTGCGGTGTTGGTTGGAGTACACAAAGCGGGAGCAATTACAGTGCTGTATCGTGTGGCAACCTTTATTTTCCCATTTGTGGCAGGTGGTGTGCTGATTCTGATCAGTAAAGTGCTGCATCGTCACAAATAAGATGTGTTTTGGAGTTTTCTTTACGAAAAGAATGAAAGTCGGATGGAGATAGAAACAGATGGAAAAGTCGTGTGGAGCAGATAAACGTATCTGCGCTGCACGGCTCTTTCTTTTTGCAGTGGACTGAGTAAAGCGGACATTTTTGAATTTTTTATATGAAACAAGACGAAACAGAGGTCAGGTTCGTGTTATCAGTGAAAGGAGTTAAGGGGGACATGAATGTACTTACAAAAGAGCAGATGGAAGAAATCTACCGGCGCAATTGCGATATGGTATACCGTGTCTGTCTGCTTCAGCTGAAACATGAACAGGACGCACTGGATGCGGTGTCGGAGACCTTTGTGCGGTTGTTTCAGAAAAAACCGGATTTCGCAGATACGGAACATGAAAAAGCCTGGCTGATTCGCACGGCCATCAATTACTGCAAGGATGTACAGAAAAGTTTCTGGAAGCGAAAGCGTAATGTCTATGATGCAGCGGCAGAGCAGATGCTGCAGTCGGAGCAGAAAGCTGCAGAAGACAGAGAAGTGCTGCAGGCGATGTGGAGACTTCCTTCTGCACATGCAGAACTTTTATATCTGCATTATTATGAGGGATACAGTATTGAGGAGATTGCAGCAATCATGCATAAAAATGCGTCAACGCTGCGATCGAGGCTGAGCAGGGCAAAAGAACTGCTGAGAAAGGAGCTGGGAAAAGATGGATAAACGTTGCAGGAATGCTTTTGATACACTCTGTATGTCAGAGGAAAAAAAAGAACAGGTCTTTGAGGATATCTGTGAAAAATGTGAAAAGAGAAAAACGCACCGGTTTCCGAAAATCGCAGTGGCAGCATGTATTCTGGCGGTGGCTGTTCCGACGGTTGGAATTGCGGGAGAGAAGATATCAGCGTATGTTATGTCTTTGAAAAAGGATCAGATGCATGCGGTATTTCAGATATCAGACAGTGCAGATGAGGGCACAGGAGAGCAGAAGGTGGCATTGGAATATGTGAAACTGAATGTGACAGATCTCGTTGGTTATACAAGGGAGCAGGATAAGGGACTGGATGAAATGAAAGTCATTCATTTTCGTTCCGAAGAATATCCGGATACACAGGGACTGTATATTGAAATTTTGCAGATTGACTGCGATACCGATCAGTTTTATGAGCGGGACGTTATGAATACACAGGAGATGGTATGGAACGGACAAAAGGCGGTCTACATGAGACAGAGTAATTTGGCTGAGAGTCAGTATAGCGCAGGTGCAGAAGGAAAAGAAGTCGCTGTTTTTTATGAAAATTATGGCTATGCACTGCTCATTCAGGGCGTGGGAATGGAGAACATGAGTGATCAGGAGTTTCTTACGCTAGTGCAGAACTTTACGCTTTCACCTGCCACAGAAGAAACTGCGGATGTGGTACAGTCGATGTCAGAGTATATCGCGCAGATGAAGCATAGGGAGCAGATTGATGCGACAGAAAATGAAGTGCTGCGCAGTTTCCCAACAGATAAAATGTGTGATGTGGGGGATACGCAGATATATAATGGTATCAGTTATCGTATAGATGCTGTTGAAGTGCGGGATAATCTGAGAAATCTGGATCAGAATGGATACCGGGATGATGTATCGGAAAAACTGAAAAATGGTGTCGGGGTAGATGAAAACATGCAGCTTCAGTCCTATGAGCGTGAAATCATTGCATTCGGGAACGGTTATGACAAGTCGCTCACATATGTGGAGAAAACAGAGCATGTGATACCAAAGCTGGTGCTTGTAACAATGACGATTCAGAATATATCTTATGAAGATGAAGAGGATATGCTACCGGTGGCAAATCCGCTGACGTATATCAAAAAAACTGTTGATCATACAGAGTTTGACTGGCGGGAGTTTGAGCGTGGCGACCGGAATCTTTATTACCGGGATAATATGCCGATATGGATTTCAGACAGCGAAGGCGGAAGCTGGTATTACTGTAAGAAAATGAAAAAGGGAGACTGTGTGACACTTCAGCTTGGATATCTGGTAGACGAGGATATGTTGGATAAAATGGTAATGGAGCTGAACTGCGGAGACGGATTGCATGATGGTGCATGGAACTTTATCGATATGCGTTCTGCGGCGGAATAGACTGAAAATATATGATAAAATAGTGTAGAGAATTTTGGGTATTTTTTCCTGTGAAGCGATTGTTAGCAAGCCGGACAGAATACCCAGTATTCGTTTATATTTTGAATGAATTGTTTTTGAAAACCATTAAAACAAGTGTTTTTTTGACTTGAAAAAACCATCAAAATAATGGTTTAATAAAAAGGAGGTGGTATGTCATATGAATAATCCAAATTTTGCGATTCAGAAATATGTGACCGGTTCAGATATAAAAAGAGTACGAAAGACATTGCGACTAACGCAGAAGAAATTTGCAGAGTTAGTAGGTGTTTCTAAAGCAACGATGGAACGATGGGAGACGAAAGAAGATAAAATTACAGGACCGGTTGTTTTGCTGTTAAAAATATTAGAAGATCATCCGGAGTATGTTACGAAAATACAGATTCCGGATAAGAAATACGGTTTGCGTATGTGGTATATGCATGAACAGGAAATATGTACGCTGATTGATGTAGATGAACTCAGAAAAAGAGTGAGAATTAAAAATTATACAGATAATATTATGTTCCAGGCATTTGGGAACTTGAAAGAGCCGACTTACGAAGATTATGAGGTTTTTTTGGAGTCACGCTGCTTTCCCAAAAGCCGTGATAAAATGAAACTCATTTTAAAAGATCTGGATCTGCCGTTTTATGATCCGCTGATGATTATTCAGAAGACGGAAGGCAGAATGGCAGAAGATCATTTTTGGATTCAAATAGAGAGGTAACAGACCGATGATTGAGTTGTTTGAACAGAATGAGAGAAAAGCAGACAGACAATCCTCCAAGGGAAATCAGCTGAAGTGGGAAAATAACGGAATCTGGTACAAAGCAGATTGTACCGGATACGAAGGACTTGCTGAGTATATGATCTCGCATTTACTGAAATTCTCTTCTTTACAAAAAGATGAATTTGTTCTGTATGATTATGAACGGATAAAATACAAAAAATATATTTTATAATGGTGTAAAGAGTAATAATTTTTTATATGATGACTGGCAGATTATTACGTTGGAGCGTCTGTTTTCACAATTTTTTCCAGAAGAGTTTGTATGAGGCTGTATGGCATATACAATCTGCATTTTAGCTTTACAAAAAAGGATGTGGAACAGATACTAAATGAAATACGGGGTTACTCTGCTTAGGAGAAAGAGAGAGTGCGGGATATTTTATTTGAGCAGATGCGGAAGTATAAATATTTGTTTAAAAATTGATTCACGGTACAAATAGAATATGATACAGCGTAAATTAAAGAATACCGGCTGTTTTTCCCTGTGAAGCGATTATTAGCGCACAGGACAAAACAGCCGGTATTCTTTTTCCATACATCACTTCAACATTTGCCCTTTTGAAGTTGTTGGAATTGGTATCTTATCGTGGCAGATTCCACTCAAAATGTTTTGCCAGGTAACGGATGACCAGCACCAGGCAGAATCCGATCAGTGCTGCAGCATTTTCCGGTATGAAATGATACAGAATATAGTATCCGATAATACCGAAGATGCATGCAGTGGCGTAGATGTGTTTTTGCAGAACATACGGAATCTCGCCGGCCAGCAGATCACGCAGAATTCCGCCGCCCACACCCGTGATCAGACCCACAAATGCGATCAGCAGAAACTGATCTGTATTCAGAAAACGGATGGTTGTTTCCATACCGAGGATTGTAAATGCTGCAAGTCCGAGGGTGTCAGACAGAAACAGCAGGTTGTGGTACATAATATCAGTACGGCGGGCGATTTTTTCGGTAACCGCATGGCGGTTGTGGATTTTCCAGATGATAAATACAACCACAGCAGTAATGGATGAAATTACTGTACATTTCGGATTCTGAAACATGGCAGGCGGGGTGTTCCCAATGACGATGTCGCGGATGGCACCGCCACCCACAGATGTGACAATGCCGAGAATCAGAATGCCGAACAGATCCATTTCCTTTTTGATGGCCAGCATGCTTCCGGATATTGCAAATGCTATTGACCCAATGATTTCAAATACAGACATTAAGTTTGTCACGTTAATATCCTCCCCCTCTTGTGTGCACCTGTAAGTGCAATACATTTAACATATCACACTTATTATTTTGCTGTCTACTATAAAATGCAGGGCATTCTTGAATGTTACAGTTTACTCAGAATAGTGTATTTGTAAAAGCGATCATGTATAAGTAAAAGATAAACTGGCATGGTCAAAAACACAAAAACTGGAAGTGTTAAAAATACCAATAGACAGGTAAGATAGACATTAAGTAAATCATCGATGAAAATACAAATAACAATATAATAATGTACAATCAGCTGTTTTTCTGATCTTTATTGCATTTGTATCTATAAGGAGAAGCAAAGGCAGTGATTGCGAGATAAGGAGTGTTTGTTATGGACAATCATTATAATCATTTTAAAAAGATTGACGCTCATTCCCACATTGGAAAATTTGGCAGTCCGTTCAACATTGACTTTGATCTGCAGCGTCTGACAGAGCAGATGGAAGCGTATAATATCGAAAAAACAATTTTATGTCCGGCAGGATGTCATCTGAATGAAGAATTGAAAACAGCTTATCAGGCGCTCCGGACAAGATCATCCCACTTTGCTGGGTCAATGCCAATGAAGGACAGGAAGCGTATGATATGCTGGAGCATTATCTGCGGGATGAGAATTTTTGCAGGTGTGAAGATGCAGCCGTTATTTGATGCGTTTACCGCAGATTCACCGATGGTAGATCCGATCATGGAGCTTGCAGAGGCGTATAAGAAACCGGTATTTATCCACTGTGGACATCCGCCTTTTTCCTTGCCGTGGCAGATCGGCCTGTTGGCAGAGCGGCATCCGCATGTACCGACTGTCATGATCCATATGGGTCACGGACACGGTGTTTATATCGATGGAAGTCTGAATATGGCATATAAATATGACAATCTGTTTCTGGAAGTATCCGGAATGCCGATGGGCTGTCAGATCAAAAACGCTTATGACACCGTTGGCAGTGAGCGTGTGATGTTTGGTATTGATTCGCCATTCCACCATCCGAGCGTGGAGATCCAGCGTGTATATTCCTGCGGTCTGAATGATGCACAGCTCGAAGACGTATTTTATAACAATGCGAAGAAATTTATGGAGTTAAAGACCATTTAACCGAATCAAGCAAGTCCCCTGCTTCAATTGCGAAAAGCAATAAGCAGTGGGTGGGAACTTGCTTGTATCAGAAAATTACAAAGGATGTGACGTAAGATGAACGAGAAAAAGAAAATACCGATGTTGGCTCCATTGTATTTCTTGCGCTGGATCTGATTCTGATGGGATGGCTGGGCTACCGGCTTCTGGACAGAAAAATCCCGGATCAGATTCTGGTGGATCATGAGGACAGCCGGGAAGTAGCCAATCTTCTTAAACGCCCTTTTATCAGCTTTGATGATGCGATCACCGTTTCAGGAAAAGACAGCTATAAGTTGCACTGCAGACTCTTGGGAGTGATCCCTTTTAAGGATGTGAAGGTAAAAAATATAACTGCAAAAGAAGTATATGCAAGCGGAGATGCAGTAGGTATTTATATGCAGACGAAAGGAGTTCTGATCATTGATACAGGCGAGATCCTTTCGGAAAGTGGTGAGATGGAAGAACCGGCCCGGGACATTGTAAAGCCGGGAGATTATATTGTGGCTTTTGATCAGAACCGGATCCAGTGCAAGCAGGATCTTCTGGAGGATCTTGCAGATCTTTGCGGAGAATCTGTAACATTGAAGGTCCGCCGGGGAAAAGAGACGATTCCCCTGTCCCTGACGCCGGTGAAAGATGAGAAAGGAAACTATAAGCTTGGCATCTGGGTGAGGGACGATACACAGGGAATCGGAACCCTGACTTATGTGGACGAAAATGGAGGGTTCGGTGCTCTTGGTCACGGGATCAGCGATGTGGATACCGGCGAACTTTTAAGTATCGCAGATGGAAATCTTTACAACGCCCAGATTCTGGGGATCCAGAAAGGAGAAAAAGGAAATCCTGGAGAACTATCTGGTCTGATCCGATACGAAGCTGACAATATCCTGGGTGAGATTTCCGAAAACAGTAAAAACGGCATTTTTGGAACTGTGGATGCTGATCAGGTGAAAAATCTGGATCTGAAGAAGATTCCTGTGGGTTACAAACAGGATCTGAAAATTGGACCCGCATCTGTTCTCTGCTGCACAGACGGCGAAGTAAAAGAATATGCCGCGGAGATCACCAGGATCGATATGAACCATGAGGATTCTAATAAGAGCTTCGTGATCCAGATCACAGATAAAGAACTCCTGGAAAAAACAGGTGGGATCGTTCAGGGAATGTCTGGAAGTCCTGTGCTTCAGAACGGAAAACTCTTTGGTGCCGTGACTCATGTATTTGTGCAGGATTCTACCGGCGGATATGGGATTTTTATTGAAAATATGACAGGCAATGCATAATCTGCAGTTGAGGAAAGAGGCACAAAAACATGGAAAAAGTCCGGGAAAAGTGCCTCTTTTTTATATGGGGAAAAATGCCGGATACAGATTGAAATACCTACATTTTGGTGAATTTTGTGATATATAAGAGAAAAAATGTCGAAAAATATCGTACGAAAGTGTGATAAAATAACTACTTTTATCTTGATTTTACTACAGGATTTCCACTATAATAATTTTGTCGCCAGCAAGGGGAAAGCGCAGGCAGCTAACAGTGTCGGTTACTGCCGTGGTGACAGGGGGTATGTCTGGAAACCCAAGGAGATAGAAGTTAGGAGGGTCCTCATGGACAAATTAAATGTTGCAATTGCTGATGATAACGCGAAAATGACAGACATGCTCGGTCAGATGATCGAAGAAGATAAAGACCTTGAACTGGTCGGAAAAGCACACAACGGAGAAGAAATCTGTAACATAATCAAAGATAAGGAGCCGGATGTGGTGATTCTCGACATCATTATGCCGAAGATGGACGGCCTTTCCGTTATGGAGAAATTTTCCCATAACGCAAATGTCAAAAAAGTTCCAGTGTTTATCGTATTATCTGCAATTGGACAGGAGAGGATTACAGAGGATGCATTCAGTCTTGGAGCAGACTATTATGTTTTGAAGCCTTTTGACAACACCACACTTTTAAACCGGATCAAACATATTCGGAAGATTGGGGACAGAAGAGTGCGGGAGATTGCAAGGCCAGGTATCACAGAAACCAAAAAGCCTCAGCCGGAGAGGAATCTGGAAACCGATGTGACGAATATCATTCATGAGATCGGAGTTCCGGCACACATCAAGGGGTATCAGTATTTAAGGGATGCGATCATTTTGTCTGTCAATGACATGGAAATGCTCAATTCCATTACTAAGGTATTATATCCAACCATTGCGAAACGCCATCAGACAACACCGAGCAGAGTGGAGCGGGCGATCCGACATGCGATCGAGGTGGCATGGAGCCGGGGAAAGATGGATACCATTGATGAATTGTTTGGATATACTGTAAGCACCGGAAAAGGGAAACCCACGAATTCTGAATTTATAGCACTGATCGCAGATAAAATCAGACTAGAATATAAAAATCGGTCTTTAAATTAGATGAATTTTGGAGTATAATCATAAATAAAAACGGGTGTACCCAGGGAGGGGAATACAGATGAAAAAAATTCTGTTTGCTACATCAGAAGCAGTACCTTTTATCAAAACAGGAGGACTCGCTGATGTTGCCGGCTCACTGCCTAAGTGCTTTGACAAAAATATTTTGATATCCGCGTGATCTTACCGAAATATGCCTGCATGAAACAGGAATGGAAAGATAAAATGGAGTATGTGACCCATTTTTATATGGATCTGGGATTTAAGAACTGCTATGTAGGCATTATGCAGATGCAGTATGACGGCATCCAGTTTTACTTCATCGACAATGAATATTATTTCAGCGGTCCGAAACCATATGACAGTGCACCATGGGATCTTGAGAAATTTGCTTTCTTTTCCAAAGCTGTGTTATCGGTTCTTCCGGTGATCGGATTCAGACCGGATATCATTCACTGTCATGACTGGCAGACAGGACTTGTCCCGGTTTACCTTCACGATTCTTTCCAGGAGAATGGATTCTTCCGTGGAATCAAGACTGTTATGACAATACATAACCTGAAATTTCAGGGTGTATGGGATGTTAAGACTGTTAAGGATATCACAGGTCTTTCCGATTACTACTTTGCACCGGATAAACTGGAAGCATACAAGGACGCAAACTTCCTGAAGGGTGGTATGGTATTTGCAGATGCCATTACCACAGTAAGTAATACCTATGCAGAAGAAATCAAGACACCGTTTTATGGTGAGAAGCTGGACGGACTTCTCAAATGCGAGAGCCAACAGCCTGCGTGGTATTGTAAATGGTATTGATTACAATGAATTCAATCCGGAGACAGATCCGAATA
>ENA-OQHF01002126-OQHF01002126.1-human-gut-metagenome-genome-assembly--contig:-NODE-2126-length-10224-cov-3.219768_pt1 | contig 10224 bp, 10 predicted proteins | sample MGYA00242559_ERZ504709 | MGnify/ENA primary metagenome ERZ504709 (study PRJEB26092, sample SAMD00036203) | human gut metagenome | host: Homo sapiens | study: EMG produced TPA metagenomics assembly of...
GACCAATAGAATACAGAAGCGGAAAAAAATAAAAAAGGGGAACAGAGGGGGAATCTATCTCCTGGCATTTCTATTTCCGGTGCTGATCTTTACGCTGGGCTTTGTACTGAAGGGGTGTTTATCCTTTTGGAGAAAATTCGCGCTGGTAGTAGATGGAGTCCATCAGTATACAGCCTTTTACAGGGAACTTTCAGAGCAGCTTGGAAAGGGAGCGGGCTGGACCTGGTCCGCACATGCCATGGGATATAATTTTTACGGATTGTTTTGCTATTATCTTTGCAGTCCGTTCAGCTTCCTAATACTGCAGTTTATGAAATTCATGTATGTAAACGAGGCTGTCACTGCGGTGATTCTGATCAAGGCAGGGCTTTGCAGCGTATCCATGGCATGGTATTCCGGGAAAAAAATATCCGGGTAAAGACTGCATGGCAGTTTCTGTGGGGTGTATGTATGCACTGTCCAATTTTCTGATGGGATATTACAGCAATGTGATGTGGCTGGACTGTATCATGCTCCTGCCGGTTCTGGCATATCTTATTGAACGGCTGGTAAATACCGGAAAGTGGAAAGGGTACTGCCTTGTTCTGGGGTATGGTATCCTGACAAGCTATTACATGGGATTTATGCTGTGCACCTTTGCGGCTCTGTATTATGTGGTACAAATGATTATTCTGGAAAAGGAGAAACGCCCGGAGAAGATCCCACATTCTCTGCTGAAATTTGCCGGAGCCTCCATTGGCGGAGCCGGCCTTGCAGGAATCACGCTGATCCCGGGAATCGTTGCAGTATCCCGGACACCGGCTGCGGCAGAAGCGGGAACCGGCCTTCAGGGTGTCTACGGAGATATCTGGAAACAGCTTGGCGCATTGATGGAAGATTCCATGTCTTTTGTAAAATCCGGGGAGCAGGGAGATGTAAACCTTTACTGCGGATGTGCGGTGCTTCTTTTTGCAGGAATCTATTTCCTGAACAAAGAGATCCGCAGGACAGAAAAGATCATGTTAGGGGCAATGGCTCTTCTGTATTTTGCAGGCTTTCATATCACAGCGCTGAATCTGTTGTTTCACGGAATGCACAAACCGGTGGGGATTCCCAATCGTTTTGCGTTTATTCTCATCTTTCTGCTTTTGAAAATAAGCTGTGATGCCTGGGGAAAACTGGAGAAGGAAAGCGGGAAGAGGATTTTGGCAGGATTTATCCTGGCAGAGATATTTTGTACTGTTGTAGGGCTGAAAAGCGGAAAAGGGCTGGGAACCCTTCTTACAGACGGAGTGATCGCGGCATTTTTTTCTTCCGGTGTGGACGGGCAGTTTTCTTTGTGGAAAACTTCCGTCACATCCGTTGGGACGTGTGGAAATCAGGAAGATCGTATCTCTGGTCCTGGCCGTAATGATACTTGCGGAAACCGGAATCCATGGTGTTTTCAGTATCACAGACAACGGAACTGCCAAACCGTGATGTTTATGCGGAAAGTGACAGGGAAGTGACCAGTCTTATGAAAAAGACAGGGGCGGATCAGGTAAACTACCGGTCGGCCATTGTAAATCCCCTTGTTCGAAATGAGGAAATGCTGTACCAGCTGAACGGAATCTCCATGTATTCTTCCACGAATACAGAAGAAATGTGGGATTTTGTCCGAAACATGGGATTTGAAAATCTGGAAAATCGTTATCAGTATGCGGGAGCTACCGAGGTGATGGACATGCTGCTGGGAATCCGGTATCTTCTTTGTAGAAATACAAGAACGCTGCATACGGCATATGAAAAGATCGGCGAAAGTGCATCCTTTGATCTGTATGAGAATCCCCGGGCATTGAAAGGGGCATATATGATAAACAATTCTGTAGCGGATTATGCCATGGAAGGAACGGATCCGACTGGAAGTGCAAAACCAGGCTTCTCAGCGGGATCGTGGGAAAAAAACTGTACAAAATGCAGACGATAAATTCAGATTCCCTGCTGGCCGGAAGAGCGGTTTTTACAGTGCGGTTGAAAAAAGGAGAGCATGGATATCTCTATATTCCGGGGACGGAGCCGGAGAATGTGACCATTAACGGGCAGAGCCAGACATCGGATTACTGGAACAATAATTTTCTGGATCTTGGAACCTGTCAGTCGGATACCACAGTGCGGGTAACGGCAGACTGTGGCATGGAAGAGGCAGTTCTGGGAACCTATCAGGAATCGGATCTGGATGAGATCTACCGGAAGCTTTCGTCCCAGCAGACAGATCTTTCCGACGGGAAAGGCAGTATATCTGTGAAACAGGATGGGATATTGCTGATACGAAGCTTTTATGATCCGGATATGCAGATATTTGTGGATGGAAAAAAAGTACAGGCAGTAAGTATTCAGGGACTTACAGGCATAAAGCTTTCCAAAGGCAGTCATGAGATCGTTATGAGATATAGCACCCCGGGATTAAAACAGGGAGCAGTTCTTTCTATATTAATGGTTATGATCCTGGGAATTTCCCAGATTGTAGTGGAAAGGCGGAAAAAGACGTGCTATACTTCCAGGAAGGAGCGGAGGCCATAACCGGATAAAAAGGCCGTTTCCGGCTTGCGGGAGCCGGCGGCTTTGAACCTGCAGGAGATGCTGCAGTACAGAAAGGAAAAGCCATGGAAAAACTGTGGAAAAAACTGGAAGCGCAGATGATACAGTCTTACGAAAGTATGGTGCGGGATGATGGAGATGTGACGGCGTGGAATCAGGCGTTTGATACTTTGATGAAAATCGTTGAGAGCGGACGCAGGGAAAAGCACAATTTTGCACCGGAGCTTTTTTGCCTCAGCGGCATGGAAGGGTTTTCTTTTGATCTGAAAATATGGATCAATGATTATCTGGAAACACTGGAACAGGAAGAGGACCAGGCTCAGATGGAAAAAGTCTGCAGAAAGCTTCTGGATCTTTTTGCGTGGAAAGAGGAAGCTCCGGCGGATCTGAGATTTCGTCTGGCGTCATCGATGCTGTCCCTGGACAAAAAAGAAGAGGCCGGTGATTTCTGCCGGGAATGGTACCTGCAGGATGAAGATGATCCTACAGCTGCAACGGCGCTGATCTATACCTGGATCGCAGGAGGAAGGCTGAAGGAAGCCCAGAAGATCGTGGACCGCTGGATGGAAAAAGAAGAAGGATATACGGAAGAGAATGCGGAGATTTTCGGAGCGGCGTCTCTTTTAAGGACAGTTTCCGGGAATATATCCGTGGAGAGAAACTGAAAGTTACAGAGGATCGTTGTAAAGAGATCGTGATCAGGCAGGATAGAGATGACGGAGCTGTAAAAATGGGGGATGGGATTTATGAAGATCACAATGGTGCATGGGCAGAATCATAAAGGTTCTACTTATCATATAGGAAAAATGCTGGCAGACAAGCTGGGTGGAGAAGTGACAGAGTTTTTTCTGCCAAAAGATTTCGGGCATTTCTGCATTGGATGTAACCAGTGTATTGTGAAGGATGAGAAGCTTTGCCCATATTATAAAGAACTGAAACCGCTGACAGATGCCATTGACAGCGCAGATGTGATCATTCTTACAAGTCCGGTATATGTTTATCACTGTACCGGTTCCATGAAAGCATGGCTGGATCACTATGGCTACCGATGGATGCTGCACAGGCCAAACCCGGATATGTTTTCCAAACAGGGAGTCTGTATTTCTACCGCAGCAGGTGCCGGAACGAAATGGACCAACAAAGATATGGCAGACAGTATGTTTTTCTGGGGAATGGGAAAGATATACAGGTACGGTACTGCCGTTCATGCCATAAATTATAAATCAATTTCTCCGGAAAAGATGGCGGAGATTGAGAAAGCGACCGATAAGCTGGCAGAAAAAATCCGTAAGAACTATGGCCATGTAAAACCGGTGTTGAAGACCAAAACATATTTCGAGGTGATGCGTAAGCTTGTAAAAAGTGGATGGAATGAAGTGGATGTGGCTTACTGGAAGGAACACGGGTGGACAGAAAAGGCCAGACCCTGGAGGTAAAACCGTCATTTTCGCAGGGTTGTGACATCTATGAAGAAAACTGTGTTAAACCCCTGTAAAATCAGCAAAAATTCTTCATAAAACACCTTGACAAGCCCTGTATTTACGGTCTATAATGAGCAAGCGTGCGAATGAAACGTTATATTTTCGCATGCCGTAATTTTGTAAATAGCAACCGCGAGGCCCCATGGGAAAGCCCATGGAGAAATAAATCGGGAGGTGAAATGGAATGCCAACATTCAACCAGTTAGTAAGAAAGGGCCGTCAGACAGCTGTTAAGAAATCTACAGCACCGGCTCTGCAGAAAACATACAACTCTTTAAGAAAGAAAGCAGTTGATCAGGCTGCTCCACAGAAACGTGGTGTTTGTACTGCTGTTAAAACAGCTACTCCTAAAAAGCCTAACTCAGCTCTTAGAAAGATCGCCAGAGTTCGTCTTTCCAACGGTATCGAGGTAACAAGTTATATTCCAGGAGAGGGTCACAACCTTCAGGAGCATAGCGTTGTTCTTATCCGTGGAGGAAGAGTTAAGGACTTACCTGGTACAAGATACCACATCATCAGAGGTACTCTTGATACCGCAGGTGTCGCTAACAGAAAACAGGCTCGTTCCAAATACGGAGCTAAGAGACCTAAAGTTAAAAAATAATTTAAGTAGATCAGAAATCTACGCCGCTTCCTGATTGCAGATAATCAGGAGGATTACAAAGATATTATTCATCTAATGTATTACAGCGGAAGACTATAAGGATTTGTACGGTATTCCATATACCCTGTCGGTTGCGGGTTAAATATAGGACCTTACCAGTGCGAACATGCAATAGTTTTACTGCGTGAGTACCGATGATATAATCAATATGATTAAGGAGGGAAGTAACGTGCCACGTAAAGGACATACTCAGAAAAGAGACGTTCTGGCTGACCCGATGTACAATAACAAAGTGGTTACCAAACTTATCAATAACATCATGTTAGACGGTAAGAAAGGTGTTGCTCAGAAAATTGTATACGGCGCATTTGCCAGAGTAGAGGAAAAAGCTGGTAAACCAGCAATTGAAGTATTTGAAGAGGCTATGAACAACATCATGCCAGTTCTCGAGGTAAAAGCAAGACGTATCGGTGGTGCTACTTATCAGGTTCCGATCGAGGTAAGAGCAGACAGACGTCAGGCACTTGCTCTTCGTTGGCTTACAATGTTCTCACGTAAGAGAGGCGAGAAGACAATGGAAGAAAGACTGGCTAATGAGCTTCTGGACGCAATGAACAACACAGGTGCATCCGTTAAGAGAAAAGAAGACATGCACAAGATGGCTGAGGCAAATAAAGCATTTGCTCACTATCGCTTCTAATTCGAGGAGGAAAATTCATTGGCTGGAAAAGAAGGAAGAGAATATCCGTTAGAGAGAACCAGAAATATCGGTATTATGGCTCATATCGATGCTGGTAAAACAACACTGACAGAGCGTATTCTTTATTATACAGGAGTTAACTACAAGATCGGTGATACTCATGAAGGTACAGCGACAATGGACTGGATGGAGCAGGAGCAGGAGCGTGGTATCACAATCACATCCGCTGCTACAACATGTCACTGGACTCTTGAGGAGAACTGCAAGCCAAAGCCAGGTGCTCTTGAGCATCGTATCAACATCATTGATACACCAGGACATGTAGACTTCACTGTTGAGGTTGAGCGTTCCCTTCGTGTACTTGATGGTGCTGTCGGCGTTTTCTGTGCTAAGGGTGGTGTTGAGCCGCAGTCAGAGAACGTATGGCGTCAGGCTGATACCTACAATGTACCTCGTATGGCATTCATCAACAAGATGGATATCCTTGGTGCAAACTTCTACGGTGCAGTAGAGCAGATCAAGACTCGTCTTGGTAAAAACGCTATCTGCCTTCAGCTTCCAATTGGTAAGGAAGATGAATTCAAGGGAATTATCGATCTGTTCGAGATGAAAGCTTACATCTACAATGATGAGAAGGGTGATGACATCTCTATTACTGATATCCCGGAGGATATGCAGGAAGATGCAGAGCTTTATCATACAGAGCTGATCGAGAAGATCTGCGAGCTGGATGATGACCTCATGATGGAGTATCTTGAGGGAGATGAGCCTTCTGTAGACAGACTGAAAGCTGTCCTCAGAAAAGCTACATGTGAGTGTACAGCAGTACCGGTTTGCTGCGGTTCCGCTTACAGAAACAAAGGTGTTCAGAAACTTCTGGACGCAATCCTTGAGTACATGCCGGCGCCTACAGATATCCCGGCTATCAAGGGTGTTGACCTTGACGGCAACGAAGTTGAGAGACATTCATCTGATGATGAGCCGTTCTCCGCTCTTGCATTCAAGATCATGACTGACCCATTCGTAGGAAAGCTTGCTTATTTCCGTGTTTATTCAGGAACAATGAACTCCGGTTCTTATGTACTGAATGCCACAAAAGATAAAAAAGAGCGTGTTGGACGTATCCTTCAGATGCACGCTAATAAACGTATGGAGCTGGATAAAGTTTACTCCGGTGATATCGCTGCAGCAATCGGATTCAAATTCACTACAACAGGTGATACAATCTGTGACGAGCAGCATCCGGTAATCCTTGAGTCTATGGAGTTCCCAGAGCCAGTTATCGAGCTCGCTATCGAGCCTAAGACAAAAGCTGGACAGGGCAAACTTGGTGAGGCACTTGCTAAGCTTGCTGAGGAGGACCCGACATTCCGTGCTCATACAGATCAGGAAACAGGACAGACCATTATCGCTGGTATGGGTGAGCTTCACCTTGAGATCATCGTTGACCGTCTTCTCCGTGAGTTCAAGGTTGAGGCAAACGTTGGTGCACCTCAGGTTGCTTACAAAGAGACAATCACCAAACCTGTTGATGTAGACAGCAAGTATGCAAAACAGTCTGGTGGACGTGGACAGTATGGTCACTGTAAAGTTAAATTCGAGCCTATGGATGCCAACGGAGAAGAGCTGTACAAGTTCGAGTCTACAGTTGTTGGTGGTGCTATTCCGAAGGAATACATCCCGGCAGTTGGCGAAGGTATCGAGGAAGCTATGAAAGCTGGTATCCTCGGAGGATTCCCGGTAGTTGGTGTACATGCGAATGTATACGATGGTTCTTACCATGAAGTCGATTCTTCTGAGATGGCATTCCACATTGCAGGTTCTCTTGCATTCAAGGATGCTATGCAGAAAGCAGCTCCGGTTCTTCTTGAGCCAATCATGAAGGTCGAAGTTACTACACCAGAGGATTACATGGGTGACGTTATCGGTGATATCAACTCCCGTCGTGGACGTATCGAAGGTATGGAAGATATCGGTGGCGGTAAGATGATCCGTGGATATGTTCCGCTTTCCGAGATGTTCGGATATGCTACAGACCTTCGTTCCAGAACACAGGGACGTGGTAACTACTCTATGTTCTTCGAGAAATATGAGCAGGTTCCGAAGTCTGTACAGGAGAAGATCCTTTCCAAAAAGGACTGATCTGATATAAAATAATAAAATGCTTGCAAATAACCTTGGATTTGCAATATAATCAAGGTTAGCAAGTTTAAATCTGAAAAAATGCTCTAATTTTGATAGAGCCAAGTTTTAAGGAGGACATTTTAAAATGGCAAAAGCTAAGTTTGAGAGAACAAAACCGCATTGTAACATTGGTACCATCGGACACGTTGACCATGGTAAAACAACATTAACAGCAGCTATCACTAAAGTTCTTGCAGAGAGAGTTCCAGGAAACGTAGTAGAGAACTTTGAGGATATCGATAAAGCTCCAGAAGAAAGAGAACGTGGTATCACAATTTCTACAGCTCACGTTGAGTATCAGACAGAGCGTAGACATTACGCACACGTTGACTGCCCAGGACATGCTGACTACGTTAAGAACATGATCACAGGTGCAGCTCAGATGGATGGTGCTATCCTTGTTGTTGCTGCTACTGATGGTGTTATGGCTCAGACTAAAGAGCATATCCTTCTGTCCCGTCAGGTAGGTGTACCTTACATCGTTGTATTCATGAACAAATGTGATATGGTAGACGATGAGGAGCTTCTTGAGCTCGTTGAGATGGAGATCCGTGAGCTTCTTTCCGAGTATGACTTCCCAGGAGATGACATTCCGGTTATCCAGGGTTCTGCTCTTAAAGCTCTTGAGGATCCGGCTGGCCCATGGGGAGACAAGATCATGGAGCTTATGGATGCTGTTGATGAGTACATTCCGGACCCACAGCGTGACACAGATAAACCATTCGTAATGCCTGTAGAGGACGTATTCTCTATCACAGGACGTGGAACAGTTGCAACTGGTAGAGTTGAGGCTGGTGTTCTTCACGTATCTGAGGAAGTTGAGATCGTTGGTATCAAAGAGGAGACTCGTAAAGTTGTTGTAACTGGTATCGAGATGTTCCGTAAACTTCTTGATGAGGCTCAGGCTGGTGATAACATCGGAGCACTTCTTCGTGGTGTTCAGAGAAACGAGATCGAGCGTGGACAGGTTCTTGCTAAACCAGGAACACTTACATGCCATACAAAATTCACAGCTCAGGTTTACGTTCTGACTAAAGACGAGGGTGGCCGTCATACACCATTCTTCAACAACTATCGTCCGCAGTTCTATTTCAGAACAACAGACGTAACAGGTGTTTGCAACCTTCCAGAGGGAACAGAGATGTGCATGCCTGGAGATAACATCGAGATGACAATCGAGCTGATTCATCCGATCGCTATGAGCCAGGGTCTTACATTCGCTATCCGTGAAGGTGGACGTACTGTAGGATCAGGACGTGTTGCTACAATCATCGAGTAATCGTTAATTAGTATAACATCCTTATTTAATATATATTGCGTACCGTTAGGTACATTGTGTCCAAGCGTAAGATGCCCGTAGAACTTCGGTTCTACGGGTTTTTCTGTTGGAAGGATAAATATTTTTCGCAAATCCAATAATAGAGAGAGTAGATTTACCTATGAAGCAGAAATGTGATTAAGGATTATGTCAGATTATACGTTTTAATGACATTATCTCAAGTTTCATGTCCTGCATTTGTCAAGGTATTTTGATTCCTATCATTTACATAAAATAAAGCTTTCTTTTACGAAAAGACAGATGATATAATGAAGATTGTTGAGGGAGAGAAAATATGAAAAAGCTAGAGTTTAGAGGTGGCGGAAGAGATGATTATATGGTGAAAAGACCACAGGAAAATATTCTGATATATTTTGGAAAAATGTATCGAAAGGTTTTTATTGTTGGAGTAGTAGCCATATTATATTGCGTGATATATTTAATATTCAAATGCAGCTCAATAATTAGTGCTTTCAATGTTGTAAATTGGTTGTGGGATGTGGGAGAATTTCTTTTTAATATAGCTATTTCTTTAATTGCTGCAGAAATATTTTTTATTTTTCAGGTTATCATACCAGAGTATAAAAAGGCTCCAGCAGTGAATGAGGCACTATGCCAGGAACTTTACCGATATGTTATAACACCATGTTTTAAACTAAGGGAAAATTATAATAATGATTTGGCTAAGGATTATGAGATAAGAGAAGAAATAATAAATTCTATTCAAAAAATTTTAGTTGTATATACAATTCAAGTTGACTTGTTTGATACATTAATGAATTTAAAAGGCTGTGGATATTTGGAAAGAGCAGCAATAGAAAATACAGAGGATTACATTATTGAATATCATAGAACAGGAAAGGAACTGTTAGAAGAATTTGATTCATATTGCATGATAATTTCTCAATATTGTAGAGAGCAGCAGGAATGGATACGTGTTAGTTCGATAGAGTATAAAAAATTGATCAGTAGAAGAGTTGGGCGTAAAAAATGAAGAATAAAAAGATGATTATTAAGAAGACCCTCGGAACCGTAAGATTTCCGGGGTTTTTTCTGTTCTATAAAATATGCTAAAATAAAAAAGTATATTTAAAAATCTAGGTAAAGAAGAGAATATTTATAATATTTAATATTGTTTGGAGAGAATGCTGTTAAATATATTTGGTGCTAGAGAGTTTATATAACAGAGGGGTAATATGAGTATAAAATCAAAAACTGGCTTTTCAGGAAAGCTTCTTTATATAAATAAAGTAGAAATGGATAGTAGGGCAGAAATAAGTATTAATAAATTTTATCAAGGTATGATTACGCTTTACAGAGTTTCAAGAGATATTGTAAATTTGGTGAGAGAAGAAATAAACCAATATTTGGTAATTGAATT
>ENA-OQHF01002128-OQHF01002128.1-human-gut-metagenome-genome-assembly--contig:-NODE-2128-length-10215-cov-2.810765_pt1 | contig 10215 bp, 7 predicted proteins | sample MGYA00242559_ERZ504709 | MGnify/ENA primary metagenome ERZ504709 (study PRJEB26092, sample SAMD00036203) | human gut metagenome | host: Homo sapiens | study: EMG produced TPA metagenomics assembly of...
AATCATGATTGAATCTGTAATCTTACCAGGTCTGGAATTGTTACTTTGATTCATTGCGTGTGCCGGGTTGTTATCAATCTTATCTTACAGAAAGTGGAAAGTCGGATCGTTTTTATGATGATAATCTTTGGTTAGGATTAGACTTCTTGGATCTGTATGAACAAACAGGAAATGATGCTTATTTAGCTTCTGCACGCAATATTTGGAATTTTATAGAAAGTGGTTGCGATTCAATCCTAGGAGGTGGAGTTTACTGGTGTGAGCAAAAAAAGAATCTAAGAATACATGTTCGTAATGCTCCGGCAGCAGTGCTGGCTTTACGGTTGTATTCATTGACTAAAGAGATACACTTTTTTAGAATGGGGCAGGATCTATATTATTGGACGAAGAAGAATTTACAAGACCCTGCTGATTATCTTTATTTTGATAATATTACTTTGGATGGTAGTGTAAATAGAACCAAGTTTCAATATAATGCAGGACAGATGTTGCAAGCTTCAGTGCTATTGTATAATCTGACAAAAGAGAATTTATATTTAGAAGAAGCGCAACGTTTGGCATCGGCATGTGGTCAATATTTTTTTGAAGACTTTGTAGCTGAAGATGGCGAATCATTTAAGGCAATAAAAAATGGAAATGTTTGGTTTGTTGCCATTATGCTGAGGGGATTTGAGGAGCTGTATAAAGTAGATCGTAATCCTGTTTATTTGAATAGTTTTAAGAAAACATTGCAATATATGTGGGAACATAACTCCAATCAGAATATGCTGTTTGACGATGATTGCTTTGTAGAAAAAAGAAATGAAAGTAAAGATACGAAGTGGTTACTTACTCAAGCTGCGATGATAGAAATGTATGCAAGATTAGCAAAAATAAAGTAAAATATAATAGTTATGAAAAACTCAGTTAGTTTAAAAAGTGTATTGTTGTGTACACTTATTGGAGCCAGCTTTATGTCAGAAAACGGTTATGCTTCTTCGTTAGTAGAGCCATTTCCTGTTGCAGTTCGTGAGAGTACACAAGATTATGTGTCACAACGTCCGGAAGTTTCAAAACGTTTATTTCATTCGAAAGCTGTTGAGGCTAAGATACAAGAGGTAAAGAAGCTATTGACTAATCCTTATTTAAGATGGATGTTCGAAAATTGTTTCCCGAATACCCTTGATACTACCGTGCATTATCGTACTCAGGATGGGGATGATGATACATTTGTGTATACGGGTGATATTCATGCCATGTGGTTACGTGATTCTGGCGCACAAGTATGGCCATATGTAGATCTGGCTAATGAAGATCCGGCTTTGAAAAAAATGCTTAGAGGAGTGATTCTTCGTCAGTGGAAATGTATCAATATTGATCCTTATGCAAATGGGTTTAATGATGGTCCGGTTGGTGGAGAATGGATGAGTGATAAAACAGATATGAAACCAGAACTTCATGAGCGTAAGTGGGAGATTGATTCTTTGTGTTATCCTTTACGTTTGGCTTATCATTATTGGAAAATTACAGGTGATGCATCTGTCTTTGGAGATTTATGGCTTGAAGCTATTCAAAATATATTGACTACTTTTAAGGATCAGCAACGTAAAGACGGACGTGGCTCATATTCTTTCCAAAGAAAAACAGAACGTGCTTTGGATACGATGACGAATGAGGGATGGGGAAATCCGGTGAAGCCTGTAGGTTTGATAGCTTCTTCTTTCCGTCCGTCTGATGATGCTTCTACTTTCCAGTTTCTGATTCCTTCTAATTTCTTTGCTGTTACTTCTTTGAGAAAAGCGGCAGAAATTTTAAAGCAGGTTAATAAAAAACCAGAGTTAGCTAAGCAGTGTACAGATTTGGCTGATGAAGTTGAGAAAGCTTTACGGAAGTATGCGATTTACAATCATCCTAAATATGGTAAAATCTACGCTTATGAAGTAGATGGATTTGGAAATTATCTGTTAATGGATGATGCAAATGTTCCTAGTTTGCTGGCAATGCCTTATTTGGGAGATGTTGATGTAAACGACCCTATTTATCAGAATACACGTCGTTTTGTCTGGAGTGAAGATAATCCTTATTTCTTTAAAGGAAAAGTAGGCGAAGGAATAGGTGGACCTCATATTGGTTATGATATGGTATGGCCTATGAGTATTATGATGAAAGCTTTTACCAGTCAGGATGATAAAGAAATTCAGTCTTGTATAAAAATGCTGATGACTACGGATGCGGGAACTGGTTTTATGCATGAATCTTTCCATAAGGATAATGCAGAGAAAGTTTACTCGTCCTTGGTTCGCATGGCAGAATACATTATTTGGTGAGCTGATACTGAAATTGATTGCAGATGGCAAACTGGAACTGCTGAATGGAATAAAGTAATAAGATGATAATTTGTATTATATCTTATATTTCGAAGCTTTATATAGAAGATGTATAACTTTAAATCAATAAAAAATGAATACTAATTTAAAAATGTTAGCTGCTCTGGCGGCCATTACATTAACCTCACCTGTTGCTACTCTTTATGCAACTGTAGGCGGTCAGGAAGTATCACAAGCTGTGATGACAATCCGGGGAAATGTAAAGGATGTAAATGGAGAGCCGTTGATAGGAGTCAGCATTTCAGTGAAAGGTAGGTCGGGACAGGGAACTGTTACCGATATAGATGGTAACTTCACCCTTCAGTGTGAAAAGGGAAATGTGTTGTCTTTTTCTTATATCGGATATAAGACAACAGAAGTGAAGGTCGGAAATAAGTCTGATCTGATGATTACATTGCAGGAAGATACGGAACAACTGGAAGAAGTTATCGTTGTAGGATATGGTACTACTACGCGTAAAAGTGCAGTAGGTTCTGTCAGTCAGGTAAAATCTGAAGCAATCACTAAGCGTCCTGTAGCTAATGTTACACAAGCCTTACAGGGTGCAGCACCGGGAGTAATTGTCCAACAGACAAGCTATAACCCTAACGATAATAAAACTAACTTTAATATTCGAGGTATCAGTACGCTGAATGATAATAGTCCGTTGATTGTAATTGATGGAATTGTGTCTGATGGAGGAAGTTTCAATAAGTTGAACCCGAATGATATTGAGAATATATCTGTATTGAAGGATGCTGGTACAGCCGCTATTTACGGATCACGTTCGGCAAATGGTGTAATCGTGGTAACTACTAAATCTGGTAAAAAGAATGAAAAACCAACAGTACGTTTAAATGGTTCTGTGGGTTGGCAAAATCCTGATATTTTATTCTCTCCGGTAGCTGGGTATCAGAATGCAACCTTAACAAACTTGGCTAATACAAATGTTAGAAATGATCCGAAATTTACTCCAGAGCAGATTCGTGATTTAGCTGCACATCAGAGTGAAGAAAGTTGGTTCTACGATCAGATTATGCGTACAGCTTTACAGCAGAATTATAATCTGAGTGTTTCAGGAGGATCTGCTAATACGACCTATATGGTTTCTATGGGATATTTTGATCAGGAAAGTAATTATGTAGGTAATAAGAATTTCGGAGTGGAACGTTATAACTTCCGTACAAATATAAATACAGAGGTTGGTCGTTTCAAATTGAATGCAATTCTGGCATATACGCGTAATAATAGTATTAGTACTACTGGTAGTAGTCTGGAAATTGACGCAGAACGTGTTCCGACTTACTATTATTATAAAATGAAATCGGCAGACGGACGCTATTTATTGAATGATATTTTATCTGAGTTTAACCCTTTAGGAGCGTTGGAAGCAGGCGGATTCAATAAATATCGTAATAATTACTTAAATGCGAATGTTTCTGCTGAGATGAAGATTATTGATGGGCTTTCTTTAAAAGGAGTTTTGGGAGCAGATGTAATCAATGATACTCGTTTTACCAGAAATAATGCTGTAGAATATTATGCAAGTGAAGACGCTACTACTCCAAGACCTGTTAATTTAGCGAATAATAAAACCAGTAACTGGAATAGTGATGCGTATCTGATAAATACTCAGCTTTTATTGAACTACAATAAAACTTTTGGTAAACATACTGTAAATGGACTGTTTGGTGTTACAAATGAATCGTATACCTATACTGCCAATGAAATTGAAAAGAAATATGTTGATCCAGATTTAGGAATCGGTACAGATACTACTACGGGAGAAGCTGGTAATATAACAGGAAAGACTTCTGTAGACGATACTAATCGTACTAGTCTTACTTCCTTGTTGGGTCGTGTCGGATATTCTTATGCTGATAAGTACTATGGAGAGTTCAGTTTCCGTTATGATGGATCTTCGAAATTCCATAAAGATTACAGATGGGGATTCTTCCCTTCAGTATCTTTGGGATGGCGTTTATCAGAAGAAAACTTTATGAGTTTCTATAAAGAGAAGGTAGGCGATTTGAAGTTACGTACTTCATTTGGTATACTGGGAAGTCAAGCTATCGGTACTTACGACCGTTTTACAACTTATACAGTATATGATAATAATTATGCTTATGGTAATTCGGTTGTTTCAGGAACTGGCTTTGCTTTAGGATTGAATGATTTGACTTGGGAAAAAACAAAAACATTTAATATAGGTGTAGATGCTTCTTTTTTCAATAATCAATTGAATCTTACATTTGATTATTTTTACAAACGTACAACTGATATTTTGATGAAGCCTATAGTTCCTACTGTTTTTGGAACAGATATGCCAATGGATAATATCGGTGAAATGCAAAATCAAGGATGGGAAATAGGTATTAACTACAATGTACGTACAGGTCAGGTTCAGCACGGCTTTAGCCTTAACTTGAGTGACTCTTATAATAAGGTTTTAAAATTCCCTGGTCATGAGCAAATTACAAAGGTTGATGAACTGGAACGTATCATTCGTGAAGGTGTACCTTTGAACTCTTATTATGGTTATAAGACTGACGGATATTTCCAGAGCTATGAGGAGATCGAAGCTTCTGCTATTCCTGTTGGAGGTAAAGTGCAACCTGGTGATGTGAAATTTGTTGATAGAAATAACGATGGAGTTATTGATTCAAAAGACCGTTTTATCTTAGGAAACGCATTCCCTCGATATACATTTGGATTTACTTATAATCTTTCTTGGAAAGGACTTGATTTCAGTATGTTCTGGCAGGGAGTCGGAAAACGTGATATGATGTTGCGTGGTGAATTGATTGAACCATTTCATGAAAATTATTCATATAATATATTCAAACATCAGCTTGACTTTTGGACTCCAACAAATACGGATGCAACCTGGCCTCGTCTAGCAGCTCCAGGTTCTGACTCGAATAAAAATAATTATAAAACTGGTTCTGATATGCAGATTCTTGATGGTAAATATATGCGTTTGAAGAATCTGGTGATAGGATATACACTTCCTAAATCTTGGTCGAAGAAAGTGGGAATGGAAAAACTTAGAGTATACGTGAGCGGAGAAAACTTATTGACTTTCAGTAATAATAGTTTTATTGATCCTGAATCAACTGAGTTTGACTCTAAGATGTCTGCAGGTGGAGCTAATAGTGGACGTTCTTATCCGACATTGCGTTATTATGGTTTTGGTATTGATGTGGAATTTTAATAATGTGACTTTATGAAATTAAAAACATATATGTTGTATGTTGTAAGTGCAATGATGTTATTGGCTGCTTGCAATGACATGGAAAATGTACCTACAAATAAATTTACTGATAATAGTTATTGGACATCGGAGGCAAAGGCACAGAATGTGGTGAACATGGCCTATAGCCAGATGTATGATGCAGGGAAAATGTGGTCGGATGAAAGTTTGAGCGATAATGTAATTGACGGCCGTACTGTAACTGATCAACGTGCTATCCGTAAAGGGCAGGCAACACCTTCTATAGGTGTTTTTGATAGTGAGTGGAAAAATTTGTATGGTGGAATTAAAACTTGCCATGTATTTTTGGAAAAGGTAGATTTGGTTCCTAATATGAATCCTGCTGCAAAGGCTCGTATGATAGCTGAGATTCGTTTTATCCGTGCTGCTATTTATTTCCGTCTTGTAAATTTCTATGGTGATGTACCATTCTTTACAAAAGACATAACACTGGATGAAGCAAATTCAATAAGTCGTACATCTGCTGCTACTGTTCTTCAGTTTATTCATGATGAATTGGAAGATATTAAAGATGATCTGCCAATTAATACTGCTTTATCGGCAGACGAACAGGGTAAAATTACGAAAGGTGCAGTAAGCATGTTGCAGGCACGTGTATACTTGATGGAAGGAAACTGGGATAAAGTAATTACCTATACAGATAATCTTATCAACAATCAAGGTGAATATGGTACCTATGACTTGTACCCTTCTTACAGAGGATTGTTTGAGGAAGAAAATGAGTATAATCAGGAAGTAATAATGGACCGTTCATATGTAAAGAAACTCTTGACTTGGGGAGATATGGTAGATATGGCTCCATTGAGTGTTGGAGGTAGAGCTATAAATCGTGTTCCTCAACAGTCGTTGGTTGATAGTTATATCATGCTGAATGGAAAGAGAATCGATGAACAGGGAAGTAATTACAATAAAGATTATCCATATGCCAATAGAGATCCTCGTATGACTGCTACTATTATATATGATGGATATGATTGGAGCGGTAATGTAAATGATGGAAGCCAGGGTACTGTTATACATATTGATCCCAATACTTCGACAACTGTTGATAAATACGTTTATGGTAGTAATAATACCGCTACAGGTTACTATGTACGTAAATATTATAGCCCACAAGATGCCGGTGATTTGAATTCTGGCTTGAATATCATTACAATGCGTTATGCCGATGTGCTGTTAATGTATGCTGAAGCTAAATTCGAAAAAGGTGAATTTACTGAAGACATTTGGAATATGACTATCAAATGTATCAGAGAAAGAGCTGGATTTACTGATTCAGGTGCATTGGAATATCCTTCTCTGTCTTCAGATGATATGCGAAAACTGATTCGTAACGAACGCCGTTGTGAACTGGCTATGGAAGGATTAAGATGGTTTGATATTAAGCGCTGGAAGGCAGGTTCAGAATATTTGACAGGCAATGTTGAAGGTGCTACTTTTGATGGAGTTGGTACAATTCGTGTAGACTCTTATAACTTTAATGAACAAAGAGATTATTTATGGGCTGTGCCTCAAAGCCAGATTGACTTGAATCATAATTTGGCTCCTAATAATCCTGGATATGCAAACTGATTAACTTTAAATATTTAAATACTTATAATGATGAAACTAAGATTTTTTTATGTATTTGCAATGTGCATGACTGTATTGTTTTCTACATCATGTACTAAAGATATGGAATATAAGGATGTACAAGTTAGTCCTGTAACTCAGTTGTATGAACCGACAGATGGTCAGAGTGTAACACTGGTTGCTTCGTCTACAGCTTCACTTTTCTTTGAATGGGCTGCAGCAAAAGCTGAAGATAGTGGCTCGCCTTTGTATGAGGTTGTTTTTGATAAAGAAGATGGTAATTTTACAAATCCGATTTATCGTGTTGTTGCTGATAATAACGGGGTTCGTAATTATGCAACAATAACTCATAAAGTGTTGGATAAGATTGGTAAAGCAGCTGGTATTAATGGTGGAGAAACCGGAACTGTAAAATGGACAGTTGTTGCTTCCAGAGGTTTAAATTCAGCGATGGCTACTGAAGCAAGAACTTTGACCATTACTTGTTTGAAAGGATTTACTGAATTACCTAATCAGGTTTATTTGACAGGTGAAGCTACTGAAGGAGGAACAGATATTGCACAAGCAGTTCCTTGTTCGATGCCTAATGAATTAGGTGTGTTTGAAGTGTTCACTAAATTTGGAGGAGGGTAAGTCTTATCGACTGGTTGATAATAACTCTGCTGATGCCAAGTCTTATTATATCAATGAAAGTGGTGTTATCATTGAAGGTCAGGGTGAAACTACTGTAAATAAAGGTGGTGTTTACCGTATTGTATTAGACTTTACAACGGCTTCTGTCAAGATGACTGAAATCCAGAGTATGGGATTCTTCTTCTGTCCTAGCAATGAGGTTACTTTTGAACTTCCTTATAAAGGTAATGGTGTATTTGAAGGAGAAGATCTGATTGAATTTAAACAGGAAAGCTGGGGTAGAGACCAACGTTATAAGTTCTTGATGACATATGCTGATGGTACAACACAAATGTGGGGAACTAAGAATACAACAGATAGTGCTCCAGGAGAAGCTGCAGCTGATGATCCTTATTTCTATATTGCTGAAACTCCTAATAACCAATGGGATCAGAAATGGAAACTGAATAATGAATTCGATGGAGCTGCTGATGGAGCTAATCCAGGAGCTGTTACTCGTATTTCTGTTATTTTCTCTGGAGATAATTATACACATCATGTAGAACTTGTTAAGTGATAGAACTATGAAATATAAGTTATTATTCTTTTTTATTACAGGAATGCTTTTAGCTTCCTGTAGTAAGATTGAAGATGAATATGTATATGATACTGGTTATGCTATAGACTGGAGTGCGGCAGCAGATAGTGCCAGCTCTACTTTGCCGGAACGTTTTTGGAATGAAGAAGGGTATTTTAATTATGAAAACGATGGAAATGGCACTGGTTTCCAGTATTGGCCACAGGCACAGGCAATGGATGTAATTATCGATGCTTACTTGCGTAGTGGAAATACTAAATACTCCGATCTTTTTACTCCATGGTATGAAGGTATTAAAGTAAAGAATGGCAATTCATATTGGAATAATTTTTATGATGATATGGAATGGATAGCTCTTACGATGGTACGTTTGTATGAAACCACTCAAGATGAAAAGTACCTGAATACGGCTAAAGAGTTATGGGGATATATTGAAGGTGGTTGGAATGAAGAGTATGGCGGTGGCGGTATCGCATGGAAATCTGATCAGCGTTGGAGTAAAAATGCTTGTTCAAATGGCCCTGCTGCTTTATTAGCAATGCGTCTTTATTCAGTAACTCAAGATGAAGTATATAAAAATTGGGGAATCAAAATTTATGCATGGCTGCGTGAGAATCTGTTTAACAAGGCTACTGGAGCTGTTTATGATAATTTAAATGGCGAAACAGGTGAAATTGGTAGTTTCTCATTGAGTTACAATCAGGGTACTTTCTTGGGTGCAGCACACGAATTATATAAGGTTACAGGTGAAGCAAATTATTTAAAGGATGCACGTAAAGCTGCTTACTTCTGTATTAGTGATGCTGGTATGATTGATAGTGGTAATAATGTGCTACGTGATGAAGGTTCTGGTGATGGTGGCTTTTTCAAAGGTATTTTTATGCGTTATTTCGTCAAATTAATCATGGAGCCGGATTTAGATGAGCTTTATCGTAAAAAATTTGAGACATTCTTTAATAATAATGCAGAAGTTTTATGGCGTAAGGGTGTAAATAAGTTAGATATTTTATTTAGTACTAACTGGACTACACCTGCTTCTGGTAGCACTCAGCTTGGTGCACAGACTAGTGGATGTGCACTTATAGAAGCGAGATCCTTGTGGGGTAAATAACTAGGAACACTTGGTCTTAAAAATGTAAAAATACAGAAGTCTTAAGATCTGATTGAAAATCTTTTTTGAAACTTTTTTCTGTTTCTATGGATTATTATCATGAAATAGAAAAAAGTTTCGAAAAGGATTTGAGAAACAATTAAAATCAATAATTGAAAAACACTTTATTTCATCGTGTAAATTTTTTAGTTTACCTCTAACATAAGTAATAATCTTAGATTTTGCTAAAGCTCTGATTGTAATAAATATAACGGCTATAAAGTTGAAAGATAGTTCCATTCAAAATCTTATATTTATTAGTCTTAGACATTTTAAGAACATTGATTTGGGCGATGTATCTTTCTCTTTTTGTAAACGTTATATCATACTTTTTAAAATCAGACAAAGGATATTTGTTTCTTGAATTTTTTGTTGATTGGGGATTCGGGTATATAAGTAAACGGCGAAAAGGTTGGGATAATGTTTTTAATGGGAAATGATAGGTAAAATCAGGATAGAGATTATGTTAATATAAATTGAGATAGTAATGTCATTGGGTTATAGCTCAATATCTTATAAACCAATGAAAACAAGGAAGTATATCTAATTAATGAAGTGTTTAGGAGTAGTGTACAGAAATTTTGTTTATTGATAACTTTATTTGGATGATAAGAATGCTATGAGAAAAGGAATGTTATTGTTCGGATTTTTTGGAATATTTTGC
>ENA-OQHF01002129-OQHF01002129.1-human-gut-metagenome-genome-assembly--contig:-NODE-2129-length-10211-cov-3.849167_pt1 | contig 10211 bp, 9 predicted proteins | sample MGYA00242559_ERZ504709 | MGnify/ENA primary metagenome ERZ504709 (study PRJEB26092, sample SAMD00036203) | human gut metagenome | host: Homo sapiens | study: EMG produced TPA metagenomics assembly of...
ATCCAAAGGTCCTTCAGAGCCATGCCCAGCAGGATGATCAGCAGAATATCCCGGGGATGGTGGTAACAGAATATCCCGTGATACGCATCATGATATTGTCCCACCCAGCCGCCGGCGAAGGCGGAAACTGCGCCGTAGGTAGCGCCGATGATCAGCACCAGCACAGAGGCGATCAGACCGACAGACAGGCTGACGCGGGTGCCCATCATGATACGCACCGCAAAGTCACGGCCCATACGGTCGGTACCCAGAATGTGCGGGAACACCTTTTCGCCGGCATCGATGCGGGCCTGCTCGGAGGCAGAGTACTCGAACGGTGCCAGATTATTGCTGCCCTTCACCTGCTCCGAGTAGCTGTAGGGCCACACGGCGGGCAGAAGGTAGGCAAAGATGGCAATGGCAATGATGAACACAAAGCTGACCATGGCGATCTTGTTCTTCTTCAGGCGGCGGATACCGTCCTTCCAGAAGTTGACGCTCTCGCGCATGACCACCAGACTCTGCTTTTCTTCATTGCTGGCGGGCAGAAAATCCTCCGCATTGAGCTGCAGGCTGAGCGGATTCTTTTTGATGTTTTCCATGAAAATCGCTCCTTTCTCTTACTGCAGCTTGATGCGCGGGTCAATGATTTTATAAAGGATGTCCACGACCACGTTTGCAATGATGACCATGCTGGACAGCAGGATGGTGGTGCCCATGATCATGGTGTAGTCACGGTTGGTAATGGCAGACACGAAGTCGCGGCCCAGACCGGGCACAGAGAAGATCTTTTCCACCACGAAAGAACCGGTCATCAGGCTGGCCAGCATGGGGCCGACGTAGGTGATGACAGGCAGAATGGCGTTGCGCAGTGCGTGCTTGAACAGGATCATGAACTGGGACACGCCCTTTGCGCGGGCAGTGCGCATATAGTCCTGACCCATAACGTCCAGCAGGCTGGAGCGCATCAAACGGGTGATATAAGCCGAGGGATAGATGGCCAGTGCGGTGACCGGCATGATATAGGCGGCTGCGCTGTTCAGGCCAACGGTGGGCAGCACCTTCATTTTCATACCAAACTGGTATAATAGCAGCACGCTGGAAATAAAGCTGGGGATTGCGATGCCGCAGGTTGCAAACACGATAATAACGTTATCCAGCCACTTACCGCGGTTGTAAGCGGAAATGCAGCCCAGCGGGATGCCCACGCACAGAGCCACAACCACTGCAATGCCTGCCAGGCGGCAGGACACCGGCAGCTTGCTGGCAATGATCTGGTTCACGGTACGGCCGCGCTGACGCAGGCTCAGACCCAGATCGCCGTGCAAAAGGCTCTGCATGTAGTTGACGTACTGCACACTCAGCGGCTTATCAAGGCCATACTTTTCGGCCAGAGCCTGCTGAGCAGCGGCACTGATGGACTTTTCTGCCACGAACGGGCCACCGGGGACCAGGTTCATGACAAAAAAGGTAACCGTAGCCACAATGAAGATACTGAAGATACCCATTGCGACACGCTTGATGATGTACTTTGCCATCGTTTGATGCCACTCCAATCCTATCAATGAATTACTGTTTTTGCTCTCAGGCCGAGCCACACTTTCCCGCAGTCCGCCAGCCTCACACATAGCGGACGTCTGTCCTTGGCACGCGGACAGAAAAGCGAATAATAAAACGATGGCATCTTGCGGTTGCACAAACACCATCGTCCATACCCGAGAAACACTCTATCTATTATAAGGATAACCACGATTTTTGTCAATTTACATGAAAAGAATTCACTTCATTATAGCAAAGCATGAGTGAAATCTTATACTTTATACAAATTTCCTGTATATTTGTAGGTAAAAGTGCTACTTTTCCGACCTTTTGGGGGATTGTTCCGTTGGTGCGTACAATCCGCCCTCCCCTGTCGGCGTAAAAGGCAGCGTCTCTGCCGCAGAGTCATCCCTCCATGTCCTTGGCATTTTTCTCCATATTACAGCAAAAAGGCAAAACAAAGCCACCCGCAGCCCCTTTCCGGCACAGTCAGTGCCCGGGAGATGTGCTGCGGGTGGTCATGGGTCGTTTTGCGGGTCAGGAGTACAGTTTTGCGGTCAGCCGGGAGTACATGGCGCTCTTCTGTGCCTTATAGGAGGCCATGGCCTGATCCGCCAATGCGGTGCTCTGGCCGTTGGCGGTCAGAATGGCACGCATCTGGCTGACGATGCTCTCCACTTCCCTGTCGTAGGACGCCTGCATCGCGTACAGTCTGCCGCTTCTTGCCAGCACGATGGAGATCTTGCGCGCCTGTGTCTGCTGAGACTCCGGCAGCGATTTGAACTCTGCCTTTGCTCCGGCAATGCAGCTGTTCAGCTCTGCCTCGGCGCGCGCTTTGACGCTGTACAGCTGCTTCAGCAGCGCCTTGACCTCGGCCTCGTAGCCGGCCTCCTGTTTGCCGGAGGAGGACGCCGGTTTTTCTGTACCGGAATTGGCTGTACCGGCAGTCTCCTGCTTGCTGGAGGACGCTGTACTGCTGCTCTCCGTCCGGGAGGCAGATGCCGCCGGAGAAGTATCAGAATTCGCCGGGGAGGAAGCCGCACCTGTCTCCTGCTGCGGAGCGCTGGCGGATGCCTCCTGTTCCCCGCTGCCGGACGCGGCGGCTTCATCTGCCAGTTCCTCCAGCGTGATCTCACCGCTGAGCAGCTTATCGATCTCATCATCCGTCAGGGTGACCTGTGTGCTGTCCGCCGGGGCATCCGGCAGGGTTTCAGGAATACCGGCTGCCATACTGCGGAGGTAGAACAGCACGCCAAGAACAGCTGCTGCCAGCAGAGCCACCAGCGCGCCCAGCACGATCAACACGATTTTCAGGACCTTATTTTTCTTCATACTAAAATCCGCTGCCCGGTCAGAGTAATTCTCTGCCCGGGCAGTTTTCTCCTTACTTTAGGATCAGACCCACATGCCCAAAAACTTTTTGGGCTGATGCAGGGTCACAGCGTCCAGTTCCTGATCGTGGAACAGTTCATCGCCGTTGCGCACGATGCGGGCAGCAGTTTCCTTGCCCAGCAGCTCTTCCAGCCGCTGCACTCCCTGTGCCATGCGGGGCGGGCGCTTGTCCGGGGAATGGGTGTCGGTGGAGATGACATGAACCAATCCCCACTGGATGAACTTACACAACTTTTTGCAGAGCTTAGGCTCCAGCAGTGCTCCTGCGTTGATTTGCGCATAGGCACCGGCGGCTACCCAGTCGTACAGCAGGGTGGGATCCTCCAGCACATAGGGGTAGCGCTCGATATGCGCGATCAGCGGCACGATGCCCTGCTGCTGCAGATTGTACAGGGTCTGCCGGATAAAATGCGGCTTGTGGGTGGTGGGGAATTCCAGCAGCAGATAAGCGGTCGTCCCCATGCACAGCGCCCGGGTGTCCAGCTCGCACAGGCCGGGCGAGAAGAACACCTCCGCCCCCAGTTTGAAATCAAACTGCATGGGCTGCTCCTCCAGCGCTGCGGTCAGCTGTTCAAAGGCAGCCTGCCGCTTTGCCGTAAAGGCTTCCACTGTGGTACGCTCGCTGTTGAAGTGGCTGGTGAACGCGATGTTGCGCACACCGTCCTCGTATTCCCTGCGCAGCAGCTCCAGCGAGACTGCTGTATCCTTTGCGCCGTCATCCATGCCGGGCAGAATGTGACAATGCAGATCGGTCATAGCAGTGCTTCCTTATTATTTACCGGCAGTGGCATCCTGCTTGCCGTAGGCATAGTTGTAGTTGTAAGCATAGCTGTATGCGTAGCTGGAGCCCTTGAGTGCCTTCTTCATGTCGTAGCGGGTCAGCACGCTGCCCAGCACCCGGACACCGGCATCCTGCAGCTTTTTCACTGCGCCGCGCACCGCATCGGCGGGGGCAAAGTCAGAGCGCACAACGAAAACCGCGCCGTCCACATAGCGGCCGATGACGGCTGCATCGGTGACCACGGACACCGGGGGTGCATCAAAGATGACCACATCGAACTTTTCCCGCAGGGTGTTGACCATGGCCTGCATCTGCGGCTGGCTCAGCATCTCGGAGGGGTTCGGCGGCGGGGTACCGGCGGGCAGGAAGGTCAGATTCATTTCCTTCAGTTCATGCAGCGCCTCGTCCAACGTGCACTGGTTGGACAGCACGTTGGAAACGCCCTTTACGTTGTGGCCTGCCTTCAGGTAGCGGTGCAGCACCGGCTTGCGCAGGTCGCAATCCACCAGAGCCACCTTTTTGCCGCTTTCGGCCATCGTCATCGCCAGATTGACTGCCACGTTGCTCTTGGACTCTTCCGGCACGGTACTGGTGATGACCAGCGTGTGCACGTCCATGGAGCCCGCCATAAAGTCCAGATTGGTGCGCAGAGACTTGTAGGCCTCCACATAGCCAAAGGGCATCCCCTTATCGGTGATCAGCTGCAGGGTACGGTGCTCGCCGTCAGTTTTGTTCTTTTTGTTAAACAGATTCCACATCGTCTTACACCTCCGGGATCAGGCCCAGCACGGGCAGGCCGAGCTTCTTCTGAACATCTTCGTCATCCACAATGGTATCGTGCAGCAGGTGTGCCAGCACCAGCACGCCGCACACCACCACAGCGCCCAGCAGACCGGCCAGCACAACGTACTTCTTGGTCTGGGGGAACACCTTGTTGGGATCGATGATCACATCGCTCACCGCCTTGCAGGAACCGGCTTCCACCTTTTCCACCAGCACGTCGGGCACGATGTCGGCAATGGTCTGTGCGATCTCACCCGCACGCTCTGCATCCGTATCGGTGACCGTGATCTTCATGATCTGGGTAGCGTCCACATCGGCAACATCCACCATGTCGTACAGCTCGGTGTAGGTCATATCCAGATCCAGTTTGTCGATCACCTCGTTCAGCACGGTGTTGCCCTTGATGATGACCGCATAGGTGCTGATCAGGTTCTTGGCAGAATTGAAGTTATCACTGGTAAAGGTGGAGGAGTTATCCTGCCGGGTATTCACGATCATGTTGATAGAGGCCTGGTACTTGGGTGTAAGCGCAAACACGCACACCAGCAGGCAGATCAGCGCTGCCGCAACAGCTGCTGCCACGATCTGCACGGCATGCGCCCACAGCAGGCGGGCCAGTTCCATCAGATCAATGGTCTCCTCGTCCTCCGTGCTCCGGAGCGACTGTCCCATAGTTGCTTTTTCGTCCATAATAGCGAAACTCACCTTTCTTGTTTTCCGCAGTGCAAGAAATGTACACCGGGTTCCTATAGATACACATTCGTTTTATAATGATAGCACATCTTGTTGTATTTTACAAGCAGCAAATGCCATTTTCTGCCGGCAAATATATGGACAAAATATGCCCTGCCCCGTACAAAAAAGGCATCCGCAGCACATGGATGGCTGCGGATGCCTTCGTTTTACGGATTTTTAGCGAATACGCTTAGCGGGAGCCCTTATCGTAGGGGATACCCTCGGCCTTGGGTGCCATGCTGTTCTTGGAGGTGAAGGCCAGAATGACCATAGAGGCCACAAAGGGCATCATATTATAGATGTTGCTGGACCAGTGCAGCTGCGCAAGGAAGGTAGAGTCTGCAATGTTGGCAAGGCTCTTGAACACGGCAAAGAACATGGCCGCGCCAAAGATGTGGAAAGGCTTCCACTGGCCAAAAATCATAACTGCCAGTGCCAGAAAGCCTGCACCGGCCACGCCGACTTCAAAGTTCCAAGTCTGCACCGGGGGCACGATATACGCCAGACCGCCGACGGCGCCCAGCGCACCGGAAAGGATGACACCGGCGTAACGCATCTTGTAAACGTTGATGCCCACCGAGTCCGCAGCCTGCGGGTGCTCGCCGCAGGCACGCAGACGCAGACCGAAGCGGGTCTTATACAGCACGATGTAGCTGACTACCAGCAAGATCAGCCCCAGCGGCACGAACACGCTGAGCTCCAGCCCACCGATGCTGAACAGGAAGGGTTTGTTGGAGTAGTTCAGCTTGGCGCTGCCGCTCTCGCTGAAGTACTTGGAGATGACCACGGCAATGGCGGTAGCCAGCAGGTTCAGTGCCGTGCCGCCGATGGTCTGGTCGGCCTTCAGGTTGATGGAGGCAAAAGCCAGCAGCAGACTGTAAACCACGCCCGCCAGCGCTGCCACCAGAATGGAGATGAGCACCACAAGGAAGGGCGACAGGCTTGCAGGCAGCATGGTCAGGGTAAGCACACCGGCCACGCCGCCGATGACCATGATGCCCTCCAGTGCAATGTTGATGATGCCGGAATGTTCGCTGAACATACCGCCCAGTGCCACCAGCATCAGCACGATACCGTACAGCAGGGTATATTTGATCAGAAGCAGCATATTACTTGCCCTCCTTTTTGGTCTTTTCTGCGGCAGGCGCAGGCTCTGCGTTCACATTGGTCTTTTCGGCATTCCGGAACAGCAGGCTCTGGATCTTGCCGCGGAACAGCATGGAGAATGCGCACAGGTAGATGATGATGCCGCTGATCAGATCCGAGATCTCAGTGGGGTAAAACTTGGTGGACAGGAAGGAGCCGCCGACCGAGATGTGGGAGATGAACAGCGCGGAGAACACGGTGCCGATGGGGTTGGAGCTTGCCAGCAGTGCCACCGAGATACCGTTGAAGCCCATGCCCGGCAGGCTGGTGGAGTTCAGCGGGTTCCACTGGGACACGTTGGACAGATAGAACAGACCTGCGCCGAAGCCCGCCAGCGCACCGGCAATGGCCATGGAGAGGATGATGTTCTTCTTCTCGTTGATACCGGCGTAACGGGCGGCGTTCTTGTTCAGGCCAACGGCCTTGAGCTCGTAGCCGAAGGTGGTCTTGTTCAGCACCACCCAGATCAGCACGGCCACCGCTGCCGCCAAGAAGATGGCAATGGTGGTGCTGTTGGTCTGGAACAGCTTGTTCAAGCCAAAGTCCGGGATCAGGGACTGGGCAAAATCGGCATTCTTGCTCAGGTTCAAAGTACGGGTGTTGCGCACATCGTACATGGGGCCGGTGCCGTTCTGGTAGATGAGCTCATTCACCAGATACAGGCCGATCCAGTTGAACATGATGGAGGTAATGACCTCGTTGATGTTGAAGTAGGCTTTGAAAAAGCCGGGGATCGCACCCCACAGGCCGCCCAGCACTGCTGCTGCCAGCAGGCAGACGAACCAGGGCAGCTTGAGCATGATGGCGCAGTACAGCGCACCGTAAGCGCCCAGCGTATACTGACCGGCTGCACCGATGTTGAACAGGCCGGTCTTGAAGGCAAAGGCCACGGACAGACCGGTCATGATCAGGGGTGCGGCATTGGCAAGCTCCTTGCCCACGCCGTAGGGGGCATCGTGGAAACCGCCCTTGATGATGCGCACAAAGCCATCGCCCCATGCGTGTGCGGGGTTGATGGCTACCAGCACCAGAAAGCCCACCAGCAAACCAATCAGGATGCACAGCAGTGCAGCCAGCACGCTGGTAACAGAGCTTTGCAGGCTGCTGCTGCGGGAAAGTTTTTTCTTATTCATGTGTTACTGCTCCTCCTTTCCCTGCTTGCGGGCGCCTGCCATATACAGACCCAGCTCCTGCACGGTGGTGGTCTTGGGGTCAAACTCGCCCACGATCTCGCCCTCGTACATTACAAGGATGCGGTCAGAAAGGTTCATCACCTCGTCCAGTTCAAGGCTGACCAGCAGCACGGCCTTGCCCTTGTCGCGCTCGGCCACGATCTGGCGGTGGATGTACTCAATGGCACCCACATCCAGACCACGGGTGGGCTGCACTGCCACCAGCAGCTTGGGGTCGCGGTCGATCTCGCGGGCAATGATGGCCTTCTGCTGGTTGCCGCCGGACATACTGCGCACGGTGGTCAGACTGCCCTGACCGCTGCGCACGTCGTACTGCTCGATCAGTCTGTCAGAGTACTCGCGCACCTTATCGGCACGGATAAAGCCGCCCTTCTGGAACTCCGGCTGCCAGTAGCGCTGCAGCACGATGTTGTTTTCCAGACTGAAATCCAGCACAAGACCGTGCTTGTGGCGGTCCTCCGGGATGTGACCCATGCCGTCCTTGGAGCGCTGGCGGATGCTCTCGTGGGTGATATCCTTGCCGTCCAGCGTAAGCTTGCCGCTAGACAGCTTGCTCAGGCCGGTCAGGCCGTAGATGAACTCGGTCTGGCCGTTGCCCTCAATGCCCGCCAGACAGACGATCTCGCCTGCGTGCACCTTGAAGGACACGTCCTTCACCACGTCCTTCTTGCGCTGGTCATTGTGGATGGTAACGTTTTCCACGTCCAGCACGGTCTCGCCGGGGTGTGCGGGCTGCTTTTCCACCTGCAGCTGCACGTCACGGCCCACCATGCGGCGGGAAAGCTCTTCCTTGGTGGTGTCCTTGATATCCACCGTGCCCATATATTTGCCCTTGCGCAGCACGGTGCAGCGGTCGGCCACAGCCATGATCTCGTTGAGCTTATGGGTGATGAACAGGATGGACTTGCCCTCCTTCTTGAACCCGCGCATGATCTCCATCAGTTCGTCGATCTCCTGCGGGGTCAGCACAGCGGTAGGCTCGTCAAAGATCAGGATCTCGTTGTCGCGGTACAGCATCTTCAGGATCTCCACGCGCTGCTGCATACCCACCGAGATATCGCTGACGAGTGCGTCCGGGTCTACCCGCAGGCCGTACTTTTCGCTCAGCGCCATCACCTTTTTGCGTGCCTCGGCTTTCTGCAAAAAGCCCATCTTGTTGGGTTCCACGCCCAGAATGATGTTGTCCAGCACGCTGAAGCATTCCACCAGCTTGAAATGCTGGTGCACCATGCCGATGCCCAGTGCGTTGGCATCGTTGGGGTTGCGGATGGCAACCTCCTTGCCGTTTTTCAGGATCTTGCCCTGTTCCGGCTGATACAGGCCGAACAGCACGCTCATCAGCGTACTTTTGCCCGCACCGTTCTCGCCCAGAAGGGCGTGTACCTCGCCCTTGCGCAGTTGCAGGGTGATATCATCGTTTGCCTTGATACCGGGGAATTCCTTGGTAATGTGGAGCATCTCGATCACATAATCCTCTGCCAATCTGCTCACTCTCCTTTCGTGCCGTAACGACACCTTTTTCTATACTACAACCCATTATACCTGATTTTTTGCGGTTTGCACACGGCTTTTTGATTTTTTGTCAAAAAGCACAAGTAAAAGTATTACTTTTGTATGGTCTGCACGATTTCCCACCTGTTTCTCCCACACAGGCATACAAAAAGGGCGGGGTGCCCCTGCATGAGCACCCCGCCCCTATTACGGGAGTAATTCCGGGATAGCGATTACTGGATGTAGTTGACCTTGGTGAACTCGCTGACGGTGGGCTTGGTAGCGTCGTCGGAGCTGTTGTCCACAACGAGCTCGCCGGAAGCGATCTTGCTCTTCAGGGCCTCGTACTCGTCCTTGGTGAAGGTCTTGAAGTTCCAGCTGTCATCAGCAGTGGGCAGACCAACATAGTCGCCATCCTCCAGACCGAAGTTACCGTTGGTAGCAGCGATGTTGCTCCACTCGCCGGCCTCGATGTCGCCCAGAGCGGTGCTGACAGACTCAGACAGGCCCTTCATGGCAGAGGTGATGAACGGGTTGTAAGCGTAGCCGTCCTTCTCAACGCCATTAGCACCGATGTAGTTCTGGTCAACGTCAACGCCAACAACGTAGCCGTTGTTCTTCAGAGCAGCCTCGACAGCGGAGGTGTAGATGCCGCCGCCGCAGGCAAAGACAATCTGGGTGCCGTTGGCATACCAGCCCTCCATACGGGAGGTGATGTTGGCATCGCCGTAGAACTGGCCGCCGTAGAAGTAGTTGATGTCAATGTTGGTGCCCAGCTCCTTTGCAGCAGCGTCAGCGCCCTGCACATAGCCGTAGCCGTAACGGATAACGGCGGGCACAGCCATGCCGCCCAGGAAGCCCAGCTTGGTGTAGCCGTCCTTGACAACGGCGTAGCCTGCCAGATAACCTGCCTGCTCCTCCTTGAAGGTGATGCAGTAGCAGTTTGCGGGGATGCTGTCGGTGCCGATATCGCCCTGAGTCACATCGATAGCGATGAACTTGATGTCGGGGTACTGCTCAGCAGCCCATGCCAGAGATGCGCCGTACAGGTAGCCAACGCAGACGATAACGTCGGCGCCGTCGTTGACAGCCTGACGGATCATGGTCTCACGATCCTCATCGGAAGCATCAGAATCGGGGATATAGTACTGGCAGTTGTCGCCCATGTAGCT
>ENA-OQHF01002130-OQHF01002130.1-human-gut-metagenome-genome-assembly--contig:-NODE-2130-length-10208-cov-3.400357_pt1 | contig 10208 bp, 12 predicted proteins | sample MGYA00242559_ERZ504709 | MGnify/ENA primary metagenome ERZ504709 (study PRJEB26092, sample SAMD00036203) | human gut metagenome | host: Homo sapiens | study: EMG produced TPA metagenomics assembly of...
TTATGAGATTGGTTACATCCAGTATGCAAAAGATGTCAGACGGCAGATCTATGCAAATTACAGCAACGTAATATTGCTGATGAAACATAAGCCGGGCGGCATGTCCTGCCATTTTATGCCTGCGGGGAAATATCTGACAACTTATTTTAAAGGGCACTGGAGAAACATCGGGGAGGCTTACCGGAAACTTCTTGCTTATGCAGATGAACATCAGATTACACTGGCGGAAGAGTTCCTGGAAGTTTACACGGTGGATCAGCTGATGGCGGAGACGGTGGAGGAATATGTGACGGAGATATCGGTGCGCATCTGCGGGGGAGATATGGATGAACTGTGAAGACTGCTGTTTCACTTAATCATAGAGTGTTCGCAGAACGTGTATTTTATGGTTGGAAATATGGAAGATTTTCTTAATTTAGACGAAGGTTTAACAAAAACAAAATGAGATAAGATATAATAAGACTGCCGAGCGAAGCGAGTATAAGGCATATAGCATGAAAAACTATCTGTGTATGTCCATTATCACAAAAAAATCCTCAAAAAACGCGGATTTAAGGGAAAATTATGGGTATTTTCCGAGCAAAATTTTCATATATACCCAAAAGGTAAAAATGAATCGTGATTGAAAGGAAAAATGATGGAAAAGAGGAGGCAAAATATGAAACGAACAAGTGTAACACGGAAAATGGCATTGATTTTAGCAGCGATAGTTCTTATGACAGCATCAGGCTGTGGCAGGCGGGAAAATGCTGATAAAGAAGACAATAATATTACCATATATAAAAGCAATGAAAATGCAGATGGTTTTGACACAGAAACGGTATCGCTCGATGCGCTTACGCCTGAAAATATCATGGCTGCGCTGATCGATGCCGGTGTGGTTCCGTCGGATGTGAAAGTGCTTGATTTTAAACAGGAAGAGGATACCATAACGCTTGATCTGTCGAAAACATTTGAGGAATATGTAAATCAGATGGGAACGGCAGGAGAGTACGCGACAGTTGGAAGCGTAGTCAATACTTATCTGGACGCCTATGATGCCAAGGCAGTGTCTCTTCTGGTGGAGGGAGGAACCTGGAGCACCGGGCATGCAGAGTATGAGACTCTGCAGGGGAGGTATACATACGATGCGCAGGAGTAAAATAACAGGTTTGCTGCTTATCATGGGAATGTTTTTGGCAGGATGTGGAGCAAATAGCGGATCCGCCGGTATAGAGGAAGATGCCGTGATGCAGGAGCTGTATGATCGAAGTGAGATTGCAAGAGGATACACAGATCCAATTTTTCAGGAGTATTTAGATCAATATGATTCGGATTGTGAGATCAAAGAGACGTCGTTTGGTTTCGAACCTGCCGAAACACCGGCACAAGCGCAGTATTTTGTGGAATATCAGTACAGTAATGGTGTCAGCGACGATTTGAAATATTTTTATCAGGTTCAGGTGGATGACAATCACAACTGCATCGTTTTAAAAGAAGGGGAAGGTCAGGCAGAGATGGAAACATCGACAGAGGACGCGGAGATAGAATGGCTGACACAGTAAAAGGAAGTGTGCAGCCATCCTAATCCGATATTTCATCATAAGAATAAATAAATTCTGTTATTTCGCAGCCTTATGACCGGAATCTGCGACCATATTTTCCGCATAACCGAGAGCTTCCACAATATTCGGAAGGAAATGTTCTTCCCCGATCAGCTCGATAAAGTGATCTTTTTTCATAACGGACATCGGCTGTTCGTTGACATGTGAGAAGATCAAAGTGATATGTTTTTTCTTCGCACGGGCAGCAAGGTCACGCAGGGAACGCATTGCACTCGCATCGATTGCCGGAACACTTCGCATACGGATAACGATGACTTTGGTTGACTTGTCACTGGTAATTGTAAGAATTTCATCGGCTGCGGCGAAAAACAGCGGTCCACTGATCTCAAATACACGGATTGAGTGTGGAATGTCGCGCATTTTCTCGGCTTCGCCAGGGGTCACATCCGGCTCATCTGCATATTTCCAGGCAGTGACATCGGCAGTTTCTGCCATACGTTTCATAAATAAAAGTGCGGCAAGTACGACACCGACTTCGATGGCAACGACAAGGTCAAAAAATACAGTCAGGAAAAATGTTGCAACAAGTACGATCATATCACTCTTTGGAGCAGTTTTGCACAGATGGAAAAAGGAAGTCCAGTCTGCCATGTTCCATGCAACGACTAAAAGCACTGCGGCTAATGTTGTCATAGGAATTAGGGAAGCAAGCGGCATTAAAACAACTAAAATAATGCTTAAAGTGATACAGTGTGTGATACCTGCGATCGGGGTACGTCCGCCGTTTCTTACGTTTGCAGCAGTACGGGCAATCGCTCCGGTAGCAGGGATTCCGCCAAACAGACCGGAAAAAATATTTCCAAGTCCCTGACCGATCAGTTCGGCATTTGACTTGTGGGTGTCACCGATCATACCGTCGGATACGACTGCGGAAAGCAGGGATTCAATACCGGCTAAAATCGCGATCGTAAATGCCGGGGAGATCAGTTCCTGTACCAGTTTATAGCTGAATGCCGGCATGTGGAAAGACGGAAATTCGGAGGAAAGTTCTCCGTAAACACTTCCGATCGTGTTGACTGGCAGTTTTGCAAAATAAACGATGGCAGTCGTCACGATAATTGCGATCAGGGATCCCGGCAGTTTGTCAGTTACTTTTGGCCACAGGATTAAAATCACAAGTGCAACGGCACCGATTGCGACGGTAACCGGATTGATGGTTGTGATATTTGCAGCATAGGCGCCAAGTTTTTCAATAAATTCAGAAGGAACAGCACCCATATCAAGTCCAAGAAAATCTTTGATCTGTCCGACAAACAGGGTGACTGCGATACCACAGGTAAAACCTGTCGTGATCGTATAAGGAATATATTTAATCAGGGAACCAAAATGGCAGAGGCCCATAATACATAAAATGATACCTGCCATGATTGTTGCGACAATCAGTCCGTCTGTACCGTAAGTGGTCACGATGCCATAGATGATAACAACAAATGCGGCAGTTGGTCCGCCAATCTGTACACGGCTTCCTCCGAAAAAGGAAATAAAAAATCCGGCAACGATCGCAGTGTAGAGTCCCTGTACCGGACCGACACCGGAAGCGATCGCAAGTGCGATAGAAAGTGGAAGAGCAATGATCGCCACAATGATACCGGAAAGGATATCTTTGATGAGCTGCTCTTTTGTGTATCCCTTCATTACGTCAAATAGTTTTGGTCTTAGTTCGTTCATAGGTCTTTTGTACTCCAATTCTTTCCTAAGTATAAAAGTATTAAAAATTTATAAAAACACAAATTAAAATTTTAGCATGTTCTTAACATGATTGCAAGGTGAATGGCGCAAAAAAGTAATTCATGATATAATGAGCGCAAGTGAGTCAACATGCCTGCATGATTGACGAACGGCGAATTGGATCATGTGCCGATTTTGCACATGATATAATGAGCGCAACATCATTAAAATTACGAGTTTTTATAATCTGAATAAGGACTAATAATGGAACAGAAAATTCCTACGGAAAAAATATATGACATTGTAAAACAGATTCCACGCGGTACGGGTTGCCACTTATGGACAGGTGCAGCGCTTGCGGGCAACAAAAGGTGGGCCAGGGTGGTCGGCTATGCGCTGCATGTAAATCCGGATCCGGAGGGAATCCCGTGTTACCGGGTAGTAAACCGTGAGGGGAGAGTTTCGGAGGCCTTTGCATTTGGTGGCGAAAACAGGCAGATCGGACTTTTGGAAGCGGATGGCATAGAGGTAAAAGACGGATGTATTGATCTCTCAAAATATCAGTGGCGCAAAGAGATATTTTAACGAATACTTTAATTCCTATTGACATGGTATGAATAGTCGGATATACTTCTAATACGATGATAAAAGAATCGTTTATTCATAAGTTTGCGGCTGCGCTGCATCCGCAAGCCTAAAATATGAAAAACAGCGCAGAAATGAGGAAAATATGAGAATATCAACAAAAGGAAGATATGCGTTACGCCTGATGCTGGATCTTGCACTGAATAATACCGGAGAGCCGATCAGTTTAAAGGATATTGCGAGACGCCAGGAAATTTCAGATAAATATTTAGAGCAGATTATTTCCGTTTTAAATAAGGCAAAATATGTAAAGAGCATTCGTGGTGCACAGGGAGGATACATTCTGACAAAAAGACCGGAAGAATATACCGTCGGAATGATATTACGCCTGACAGAGGGAAGCCTTGCACCGGTGGCATGCGTCGAGGATGAAGACACCTGTGATAAGATGAATGACTGTGCAACAGTTCTGGTGTGGAAAAAAATGAACGAGGCGATCAACCAGGTTGTTGACAGTATCACGCTCGCAGATTTAGTGGACTACGAGAGACAGCGTGCCGGCGAGTATGTAATCTGAATTTTATGAGAAAATAAGAAGCGTGGGAATGGATTGATCCGACACAGTGGAAGTAAAATAATAAGCCGGAATTTATCAGTCTGACACAGTGGGAGTAAAATAATAAGGAAGAAAGAAATGGAAAAGGCAGTGGATTTTACGAGACTTGAAAAAAATATCATCGAGGTCATACAGGAAGAACAGATAAAACTTGGTTACCGGAGTGAACTGATCCGGTTATATTATCCGATTACCTCGCTGAACCGTTTCTTCCATACCGATGCAGCAGAAAAAGAGATGTCAGAACTGCTTGCAGAATTTTCAAAAAAGACGGTGCAGACACTTGGCGGGGTGGAAATCTCCAATAAAGGTGAGCGTTTCTGCATTGCAATTCCGCCGAGCGGTGTTGATTATGTGCATGAACACACGAACGGAAGTGAGTTCATTGCCAGTTTTATAGAAACAATCGGAAAACATGGCTGCACGATAGACGAGCTTTTACAGCAGTTTCACAGATATTCGGATCATGTACATGTAGAACGGACGACACACGGGGAATTTGATTATCTGGTTTACTTTGAGGATGGGGTGCCGGATGATTACCGTTACTGCATCACGGATGAGGGCTGCCATCTGATCTATCATCGTTTTACACCGGAAGATTATGAGGATTTTCAGTTTTAAATACAGAAGATTAAAATAAATCAATAAAATTGATAAAATTACACCTTGCGGAACTCGAAAAAGGTATGTTATTATGTAGAACAGAAAATGAAATGCAATGAAAAGGAATAGTAACAGCGGAATGGAAATCAGAGAACTGCCGGAAGGTGCGAGGCAGTCAGAGTGAAGTTGTGAACTCGCCTTGGAGCTGCCGGCTGAAGGAATCGGATGCATTATGAATGAGCAGATGGTACTGGGTAGGCTTGGACGGATCGCCCGCCGTAAGAGGGAAAAGGCATGATAGTGCCGGATGAGTGCATGCATGACGATACAGGTCATTCATGAAACAGAGTGGTACCGCGTGAAGAAAATTTTGCGTCTCTGTATGACAAAACCACACAGGTTTTGCATACAGAGATTTTTGTATCATGAGAAATTATTATGACATTTTTTCTTACACAAAAAGCTCTCCGGACAGAAAACAGAAAGTGACACATAGAAAATAGAATCATTGTTAAAACAGGATAAGGAGAATGAATATGAATTTTGATGTTGCAGAAAAATACGGAAAAGCATATTTTATGCCGCCGGAAGTTACATATGACTGGGTAAAGAAGGATGCGATCGAAAAGCCGCCGATCTGGTGCAGCGTGGATCTGCGTGATGGCAACCAGGCACTGATCGAGCCGATGAGCTTAGAGGAAAAAATTGAATTTTTCCAGATGCTTGTAGACATTGGATTCAAGGAGATCGAGGTTGGTTTCCCGGCAGCTTCAGAGACAGAGTACAATTTCATGCGTGCCTTAATCGAGCGCAATATGATCCCGGAAGATGTTACCGTTCAGGTTTTAACACAGGCGCGTGAGCACATCATTAAAAAAACATTTGAGGCAGTCAAAGGCGCACCGCACGCAGTGATCCATCTTTACAACTCCACCTCTGTTGCACAGAGAGAGCAGGTCTTTAAAAAGAGCAGGGAAGAAGTAAAGAAACTTGCAGTGGATGGAGCGATTCTGTTAAGAGATCTTGCAGCACAGACAGATGGAAACTTTACATTTGAGTACAGCCCGGAGAGCTTCCCTGGAACAGAGGTCGACTATGCCGTGGAAGTCTGCAACGCCGTACTGGATGTGTGGAAACCGGATAAGGAACACAAAGCGATCATCAACATTCCGACTACGGTTCAGATTGCAATGCCGCATGTATTTGCATGCCAGATCGAATATATTCACAAACATTTAAAATACAGAGATAACGTGATCTTAAGCGTACATCCGCACAACGACAGAGGCTGCGGTATCAGTGATGCTGAGTTTGGTGTATTAGCGGGAGCTGACCGTGTGGAAGGTACTCTGTTTGGAAATGGAGAGCGTACCGGAAACGTGGATATCGTGACACTTGCAATGAATATGGTATGCCACGGCGTAGATCCGAAACTTGATTTCTCCAACATTGCAGCAATCCGTGAGAAATATGAGCGTTTTACCAGAATGAGAGTTTATGAGCGTACTCCGTATGCCGGAGATCTTGTGTTTACTGCATTTTCCGGTTCCCATCAGGATGCGATCTCAAAAGGTATGGCATGGAGAGAGGCAGGAAAGAGCGGCGGGCGCTGGGATGTTCCGTATCTGCCGATCGATCCGAAGGATGTTGGAAGAGAGTATGAGTCTGATGTTATCCGTATCAACAGCCAGTCCGGTAAGGGCGGGGTTGCGTTCGTATTAAAGCAGAACTTTGGTATGTCGCTGCCGGATAAGATGAAAGAGGAAGTCGGTTATCTGATCAAAGGTGTATCCGATCACAGACACGAAGAGCTGACACCGGATATGATCTATCAGGTATTTACCGGGAATTACGTCAATATCAAAGATGTATTTGATGTGCCGTATTGCCATTTCGAGCAGAAAGACGGCATTGCCGCAAGTGTGACGATCGAGCAGAACGGTGAGCGCAGAGTGATCGAGACAAGCGGAAACGGACGCCTCGATGCGGTCAGCAACGCAATCAAGATGTATTTTGGCATCAGCTATGAGCTGGCAACCTACCAGGAGCATGCAATCTCAGAGGGATCTTCCTCAAAAGCAGCGGCTTATGTGGAGATCATCTGTCAGGGCAGACATTTCTGGGGCGTCGGCGTGGATGAGGATATCATCAAGAGTTCCATCGCAGCACTGGTTTCTGCTGCAAATAAGATGGCAAAAAGCGAAAACATCATTGAGGGCAGAGATGAACGCATCATGGAGATCATGAATTACATCCAGAATAACTATGCGGATGTGACGATGGATGTCCTGGCAGAAAAATTTGGACTTTCCAAACCGTATCTTTCCAAATATATCAAGGAAAAATCCGGTATGACATTCCAGGATGCAGTGAAGGCTGCGCGGATGAAAAAAGCGAGAAGACTGTTAAAAGAGTCAAATCAGACGGTGGAGTCGATTGCAGCGAGTGTGGGATATGAGAACGTGGAGCATTTTAACCGCCTGTTCAAAAAGGCGTATGAGATGACACCGGTACAGTTCCGCAGACAGTATAAATAAAAAAACAAGAGGTGCTTCCGGGAATCTGTTCCGGTGAGCACCTCTTGTTTTTGTGATAACAGATCTGTTTAAAATATGCACAGATTGTTGTTTGTGAAAATGATGTACTAATATATAGATGTATATATATCAGGTTATTTAATATGTTTTTTGATCGCATCAAAACTTTCTTTGCTGATGACATGCTCCATACGGCATGCATCTTCTGCTGCAATTTTCGGGTCGACACCGAGGCGTGTCAGCCAGTCTGTTAAAAGTTCGTGACGCTCATAGATCATTTCTGCAATTTCACGGCCGGAATCGGTCAGATAAATATATCCCTCTTTCGTAACGGTAATATTATTTTTTTCGCGTAAATTTTTCATTGCAACGCTGACACTTGATTTTTTGAAACCAAGCTCTTCGGCGATATCAACGGAGCGTACGACCGGGTTACGTTTGCTCAGTACCAGGATGGTCTCTAAATAGTTCTCAGATGATTCGTTTACCTGCATAAAAATACCTCTTTTCTGTCTATATGGTGATCACCTGACAGGAAACGAAATCCCATCAGGGAAAATGTGCCCCGCCTAAAATATATTGATAACAGTATATCATAATTCAAAGACAACAGCAAATTTTATTTGTATTTTAGCGGGTACAGAACCGGAAAATGGATAAAAATTCCTTGCTATGCAGAATGCGTTTTGATATAATACATCCATAGCACAATTTATATGAAAATTCATGTGAAAGGTAATATTGTTCACATGCAGAAATGGAGAGTACTATGTTAGACAGTGCGGACGGGGACGCGGATCCTTACCCGAATCAGAATAACAAAATGAAAAGATCAATATTGAAATATGAGAAAGCATAACTGCCGTTTGGAGAGACAAACAGGTGCAGCTATGCTTTTTTGCGTGGAAAGAGAGGAATTATTTTTTTATGGGAAGTGACTCATTGTTTTTTATCATTATTGCGATATGCCTGATCATGTCAGCATATTTTTCGGCGACGGAGACCGCATTTTTGTCGCTGAACCGGATCCGCATGAAAAATATGGCAGACAAGGGAAATAAACGGGCGGCGCTGGTGCTTGAACTGGAAGAAAAGTACGACAACCTGTTGTCAACGATCCTGATCGGAAACAATATTGTAAATATTTTATCTTCCTCCTTAGCAACGATCCTGTTTGTAAAAATGCTTGGGGATGCGAAGGGGGCCAGTGTTTCAACGATCGTTACGACAGTTCTGGTTTTGATCTTTGGTGAGATTTCACCAAAAAGCATTGCAAAAGAATCACCGGATAAATTTGCACTGTTTTCCGCACCGATCATTGCTGTTCTGGTAAAAATCCTGACACCGGTTAATTTTGTGTTTGCACAGTGGAAAAAACTGCTGTCACACATCTTTAAGTCAGAAGAGGAGCCGGGAATCACAGAAGAAGAACTGCTCACCATTGTGGATGAGGCACAGGCAGGCGGCGGTATCGGAGAAGATGAGCGTGTATTGATCCGCAGCGCGATCGAGTTTGATGAGCTGGAGGCAGTGGACATTTACACACCGCGAATTGATATTGTCGGTATCCCGGTGGATATGCCAAAAGATGAGATCGCCAAAATATTTGCGGACACCGGATATTCGAGACTTCCGGTCTATGAGGAAAATATTGACCAGATCATTGGTATTTTATATCAGAAAGATTTTTACAACTTTATTTACCGTTCGGATGTGACGATCCGTGACTCAGTGCGACCGGTTATTTTTACACCGAAAAATAAAAAGATCGATGATCTTTTGCGGGAACTTCAGCAGAAGAAACTGCACATTGCGGTTGCGATGGATGAATACGGCGGAACGGCTGGAATCATTACGCTTGAGGATATTTTAGAGGAACTTGTCGGTGAGATCTGGGATGAGCACGATAAGGTCGAGACAGAAATTGAGCGCATCAGCGACAATGAATATCTGGTTGCCGGAAAAACAAAAGTGGAAAAACTGTTTGAATGTTTAGACCGCGAGGCAGAATTTGATGTGCAGACCGTCAGCGGCTGGGTGATGGAATTGTTTGAATGTATACCGAAAGCCGGAGATTTTCATACGGATGAGGAATTTAAACTTGGAGATGGTTTTCCTCCGTCAATTCCACCGCAACATGCTGCCCGTATGTAGGACTTCCCTTGCGGATGTCTACCGCCACATCAAGTACGGCACCTTTTACACAACGCACCAGCTTGCTCTGAGTATAAGGCATTTGCTGAAAATGCAACCCACGCATCACGCCATACGATGACATACTCTCATTATCCTGTACAAAATTGACAGGCATCACCTTTTCATTAAACTCCCGTTGAGAAAAGATTCAAGAAATAGCCTCTTTCATCTTTAAATACAGTAGGCTCGATCACATAAAGTCCTTCAATATCACAGGTTGTTACTTTAATCTTTCCCATAATGCTTCTCCTTTATTTTTCTTCTGATTCTTAGTATAATCCACAATAATTATCCGCCCCTTTCACTTGTCTAAATTTCCATCTGCCGCGTCAGCTTCAATCGACGATGCTACCGGCATCGCCTCATTCAGCTTCCTTGCACATGAAAATTTATCCT
>ENA-OQHF01002131-OQHF01002131.1-human-gut-metagenome-genome-assembly--contig:-NODE-2131-length-10208-cov-1.898324_pt1 | contig 10208 bp, 10 predicted proteins | sample MGYA00242559_ERZ504709 | MGnify/ENA primary metagenome ERZ504709 (study PRJEB26092, sample SAMD00036203) | human gut metagenome | host: Homo sapiens | study: EMG produced TPA metagenomics assembly of...
TCAATTCTCCCGTCACAGAATCTATTATGAAACCGCTGACATTGATATCATTCGGTATCAGCGGATGATTGATAATAGCTTCCACCGTACCATTTTACCGATTTCTCCGTATCTTCGAATCCATACAGCCAAGACTCGAAATCCACTCCGCAGAAACGAATCATATCAATCGTCTCCTGCTTGATGCCCCGGGCCTTCATATGCTCTATCATCTGGGCGCTGCTCATGTGGCACGCACCGCAATCGGAGTGGGCAATAACCATCACTTCCGTCACGCCCAACTCGTAAATGGCCACCATCAGGCTACGAATGACACTACCGAACGGATGTGAAATGATTCCACCCGCATTCTTTATCATCTTCACATCGCCGTTCTTGATGCCCAAGGCTGCCGGCAGTAAAGCGGTCAAACGGGTATCCATACAAGAGAGGATGGCAATCTTCTTATCCGGGTATTTATTCGTGATGTATTTCTCATACCCCTTCTCGGCTACAAAACGCTTGTTGTATGCAAGAATATCTTCTATCATGGCTTTTATAACATGTTATTGTTTTCTACTCACAAAAATAAAAAAACTCTATGGGAGTCTGCAAGCCCTGCATCGAAAAATTGTACCTTTGGGCAATCATTTTAGAAGAGAATGCACAACTATGGCTAAAGAGAAGACGGTTTATGTATGCAGCAACTGCGGACAAGACTCTCCCAAATGGGTAGGCAAGTGTCCGTCGTGCGGAATGTGGAACACGTATGTGGAAGAGGTGGTACGGAAAGAAGTGGTGAACAAACGTCCCGTATCGGGTATAGAGACCGCCAAAGCCAAACCCGTAACCCTCCATGAAATTGTAGCCGATGACGAACCGCGCATCGATCTCCATGATGCCGAACTGAACCGGGTACTGGGTGGCGGTCTGGTACAAGGTTCTCTTGTATTAATTGGCGGCGAACCGGGTATCGGGAAATCCACCCTGGTGCTACAAACCGTACTCCGTATACCGGAGAAACGTATCCTCTACGTCTCCGGCGAAGAAAGTACCCGTCAGTTGAAACTGCGTGCCGACCGTTTGACAAGTGCTTCCAGTGATTGCCTCATCGTGTGCGAAACTTCCCTGGAACAGATTTACGTCCATATCAAGAACATCCGCCCGGACATCGTCATCATCGACTCCATACAGACGATTTCTACCGAAACCCTTGAATCGTCGCCGGGGAGTATTGCCCAGGTACGGGAATGTTCCGCCTCCATCCTGCGCTTTGCCAAGGAAACGCATACGGCGGTCATCCTTATCGGGCATATCAATAAGGAAGGAAGCATAGCCGGCCCCAAGGTACTGGAACATATCGTGGATACCGTACTCCAGTTCGAGGGCGACCAGCACTACATGTACCGCATCCTGCGCAGCATCAAGAACCGCTTCGGAAGCACCGCCGAACTGGGCATCTACGAGATGAGGCAAGACGGATTGCGGCAGGTGAGCAACCCTTCGGAACTGCTTCTCACCCAAGACCATGAGGGGATGAGCGGCATAGCCATTGCTTCCGCCATAGAAGGCATCCGCCCGTTCCTGATAGAGACGCAGGCGTTGGTGAGCAGTGCCGTTTATGGAAATCCGCAACGCTCCGCCACCGGCTTCGACATACGGAGAATGAATATGCTGCTTGCCGTACTGGAGAAACGCGTCGGCTTCAAGCTCGCCCAAAAAGATGTATTCCTCAACATTGCCGGCGGACTGAAAGTCAACGACCCCGCCATCGACCTCTCCGTCATCAGCGCCATCCTCTCCAGCAATATGGACACAGCCATAGAGCCTGAGATATGCATGGCGGGAGAAATAGGGCTGTCCGGTGAAATCCGCCCCGTCAACCGCATCGAACAACGCATCGGCGAAGCGGAGAAGCTCGGCTTCAAGCGGTTCATACTTCCCAAATACAATATGCAGGGACTGAACACTTCCAAGCTGAAAATCGAACTTATACCGGTGAGAAAGGTGGAAGAGGCGTTCCGGGACATTGTTCGGATAAGCCCGTCACAGGGAATAGATCCGCCGCAGGGCACAACGCCCACAGAGTTTTTATTAATGAAGAAAAAAGAATATGATACAAGAATACCAACTGCGCGTATTGCCCGAAACAGCGGCCAAATGAACAGCGCCTGAAAGAATACCTCATACAAGAGAAAGGACTGAATGTACGCAACATCACAGCTACACGAATCCTGAAACGCAGCATTGATGCGCGCCAGCGGACTATCTTCGTGAACCTGACCGTACGCGTCTATCTCAATGAAATGCCGAAAGAGGGTGAGTACAGGGAGACTATATATAATAATGTGTCGGACAAACCGCAGGTGGTCGTCGTAGGAGCCGGTCCCGGCGGACTATTCGCCGCCCTGCGCCTGATAGAACTCGGCTTGCGCCCCGTCATCGTGGAGCGCGGCAAGAACGTACGCGACCGCAAAAAAGACCTCGCCTTGATAGGAAGGGAACAGACCATCAACCCAGAATCCAATTACAGTTTCGGAGAAGGGGGCGCGGGAGCTTACTCGGACGGCAAGCTCTACACCCGCAGCAAGAAACGGGGAAATGTAGACAAAATACTGAACGTATTCTGCCAGCATGGCGCCTCGCCTTCCATCCTTGTCGACGCCCATCCCCACATCGGAACAGACAAGCTGCCGCGGGTCATAGAGAATATGCGGAACACCATTATCGCCTGTGGCGGCGAAGTGCACTTTGAAACGCGCATGGACGCCCTGATTATTGAGAATGACGAAGTGAAAGGCATCGAAACCAATACCGGACAGACCCTCCTCGGCCCCGTCATACTCGCCACCGGACATTCCGCACGTGATGTGTACCGCTGGCTGGCAGCCAACCAAGTGGGAAATAGAAGCCAAGGCATCGCCGTAGGAGTGCGTCTGGGAACATCCCGGCCGAGCTGATAGACCGGATACAGTACCACAGCCGGGACGGCCGCGGCAAATACTTGCCCGCCGCAGAATACAGCTTCGTCACCCAAGTGGACGGAAGAGGCGTGTACAGCTTTTGCATGTGCCCCGGCGGTTTTGTGGTTCCGGCAGCCAGCGGCCCCCGCCAAATCGTTGTCAACGGCATGAGCCCCAGCAACCGCGGCTCCCGCTGGAGCAATTCGGGAATGGTAGTGGAAGTGCGCCCGGAGGACTTGGCCAATGACGAATTAAGAATAATGAGTGAAGAACCAACCGTACAACAAGACGGCGTAGCCGATCCCCGGCTTTCAACTCTCAACTCCCAGCTCAGCATGATGTACTTCCAAGAATCCCTGGAATACCTTTGCTGGCAACAAGGCAATATGAAGCAAACGGCGCCCGCACAGCGCATGGCAGACTTCACGAAGAAAAAACTCAGCTACGACCTGCCCGAAAGCTCGTACGCACCCGGCTTAGTATCATCGCCCCTGCACTTCTGGATGCCGCCATTCATAGCCAACCGGTTGAGCAAAGGTTTCCAGCAGTTCGGCAAATACAGTCACGGCTTCCTTACCAACGAAGCCACCATGATCGGAGTGGAAACCCGTACATCATCCCCGGTCCGCATCATCAGAGACAAAGACACCTTGCAGCACGTTCGCCTGAAGGGGCTGTTCCCCTGCGGCGAAGGAGCCGGATATGCCGGCGGCATCGTTTCGGCAGGTATTGACGGAGAGAGATGCGCGGAAGCCGTAGGCCGGCTATTGCTATAAGAGTTCAGCCCTCAGCCGGTTGCACCAGGCTTTGATACGCCCGTCGGTCATCTCCGACTGATTCTCAAAGTCGAGAACCAAGCCGCACCATTCATTGCCGCGCAAAGCCTTCGACCGGTTGAATGAATAGTCTTTAGTGGGAGTAAATCCCACTAAAGAAGCTCCCGCCTTTTCAAAAGCATCGCCCAGAAGCCCCAGCCCATCGGCAAAATTATCGGGATAATTCACTTGGTCACCCAAGCCGAAAAGAGCGACGCGCTTCCCTTTCAAGTCCAACGTCTCCAACTCAGGGATCAGTTCGTCCCAGTAAGTGGGCAGTTCCCCGTCAAACCAGGTAGACACCCCGATAATCAAATTATCATAAGCCTCAAAATCATTACCCCATGCCTGTTCGGCAGGGATAATGTCCACATTCTCCGCACCCAGGACTTACGAATCTTCTTTGCCACTTGTGAGGTTTTCATCAGCATTGGCAGCATAAAACAATCCTATTTTTTTCATAAACCGTTCATCTTTAATTAAAATTCCAACAGCTTCTTAGCCGCTTCATAAATCCGGTCTGCATCCGGCAGGACAGCACGTTCCAATATGGGATTAAAGCCCACAGGAGTAAAGGTCGACCCTACCCGCTGCACCGGAGCATCCAGATAGCGGAACATGTCCGAGCCGATGCCTGCGGCAATCTCCCCGCCGAACCCGCCGAACACCTTATCCTCGTGTACGACCAATGCTTTCCCCGTCTTCTTCACAGACCCGTAAATAGTCTCCCTGTCCAGCGGGATCAAAGAACGTATATCAATGACCTCTACCTTCCATCCACCCTCCTTTTCGAGGCGTTCCGCCACATTCAGACAGAGGTGCGTTGTGTTGCCGTAAGTGATTATACTCAAATCGGAACCTTCCCTGCGGATACGCGCCCTTGCCGAACGGGACCTCAAAGTCATCGGGTACCACCGTTGCCGCCGTCCACCGAAATTATACAATGCCTTTCGGTTCCAGAAACAAGTGAATCCCCGCGAGCGCATGCTCGTACGGAGCAGTCCGGCGGCATCATCCGCAAAGGAGGGATACACGATCCGCGCACCGGGCAGGGTGGCCAGCGCTCCCTCAATATTCTGCGAGTGGTACAATCCTCCGCCGATGTAACCGCCCGAAGCCAGACGCAACGTCACGTTGGGGACAAACTTGCCATTGCTGCGCCAGTATTCGTGCGTGCACTCCACATACTGCTCCACAGCCGGCCAAAAGTAATCGGCAAACTCCGCACCTTCTATCACGACACGTATTTTTGGGTCGAAACGGCTCATACCGTTTGCCGTACCCACAATATAGTCTTCGGCAATGGGAGCACTGAACACACGCGCCTCTCCAAACTCCTGCTGCATGCCCTTAGTGACATTGAAAACGCCGCCCTTGTCCTTATTGGCAACATCCTGCCCCCAAATAAACGTATCGGGATTACGCCGGAATTCCGCTTTCAAGGTTTCATTGATAGAATTCACCAGAAACACTTTCTCTCCTTCCGTCTCGTGATGCACGCCGTCCTTATACTTTTCAGGTTCATAGGGTTCGGGCAATACATAATTGAATATGGCCTCCGGATCAGGATCGGGAGCTGCCAGCGCCTTACGATTGGCTGCGGACAAGTCTTTCTTCGCTTTTTCCTCAACCGCTTTCAGCTCTTCTTCTGTGAAACGTTTGTAGCGCAACAGCATCCGGCGGAACTTCATCAAAGGGGTCGGCAGCCTTGACATACGCCAGCTCCCCTTCATCGCGATAGAGGGTGTGTTTATCCGAATTGGAGTGCGAACCGATGCGCACACAGTTGGCATGCACAATCACCGGATTGCGGTTGAGCAATGCATACTCCCGCGCCTCGGTCATCGCATTCATCGAATCGAAAACGTCCTTACCGTTGCAATGGATGATTTTCAGGTTCTTGAAACCGGAAAAATTATCGGCAACCTTACGCGCCGCGGTCTGGTCCTTCTTCGGAACGGAAATGCCATACCCGTTGTCCTGCCAGACAAAAATGACCGGCAAACGCTCCAAGCTCGCACCATTGACAGCCTCATATACAAAACCCTCGGACGAAGCCGACTCTCCATGCGAGGTGATGACCACCCCTTTATGCCCGTAATACACCATGGCACGCGCCACACCGGCAGCATGCAGGTCATGCGTACCTGTTGCCGAGGATACATTCTCGATATGCCACTCCGGTTTGGCAAAGTGGTTGGACATGTGGCGTCCGCCGCTTCCCGGATCCGTAGCCTTCGAGATGCCGTTCAATATCAGTTCTTCGGGAGTCATTCCCGCCGAAAGCACCGTCAGCATATCCCGGTAATAAGGGAAGAGAAAATCTTCCCCTTGGGTAAACACTTGTCCCATTGCCAGCTGTATGCCGTCGTGTCCGGCATAAGGCGCATGGTACGACCAACCTAATGACTGCAACAGATAGGCAGGCGCTTTTTCATCAAGCGCACGCCCCAGAGTCATTAAATAGTACCACTTCTTCAACGTTTCCGTATCGGTGGTTTTTATATCATACTTCTTCATAATACTCATTTTTTGTTTTTACTCATTCCAGTTCTCCAGATAGTTCTTGATGAAATAGAGGAAATTGCCGCCCAGCGCCCCGTCCACCACGCGGTGGTCGTAGGACAAGGAGAGATACATCTTATGTCGGATAGCTATCACATCCCCTTCGGGCGTCTCCATAACGGCTGGCTTCTTCTCTATCACCCCCACTCCCAATATGGCTACTTGCGGCTGATTGATGATAGGCGTACCGAACAGCGACTTGAACGTGCCGAAATTGGTAATCGTAAACGTACCGCCCGCTATGTCGTCCGGCATCAGCTTCGTTGACCTGCGCGCCTTGGCAGCCAAGCCGTCTATCGCAATGGCAAGCCCGCTCAGGTTCAGCCTGTCGGCATCATGCACAACGGGAACAATCAGGTTGCCGTCATTTTGCGATACGGCTATTCCCACATTGATATGTTTCTTGAACAGGATATTGTAACCTTCTACGGAGACGTTCACCTGCGGATAGGCAACCAGCGCTTTGGCAGTCGCTTCGGTAATGGCAGGCATATAGGTCAGCTTCACCCCTTCACGTTTAAAGAAAGCCTCCTTGTTTTTTTCGCGCCACTTCACCAATTTCGTCATATCCACTTCCACCAGGGTAGTGACATGCGGCGAAGTGTGTTTGGACATCACCATGTGGTCGGCAATCATCCGACGGACACGATCCATCTCCTTCACCTCGATACCCTCTGCAACAGAGGTAGCCGTTACAGGTGAAGATTGAGGCACTGCCGCCACAGTCGGTTTCGCGGCAGCAACGCCCGCCGCACCATTCTGCTTCTGTATGATGTATTGCTTGATGTCCTTTTTACTCAAACGTCCCTGATAGCCTGTACCCGGTATCCTATCCAACTCCTCCTGCAATATCCGGGCTTCGCGGGCCAATTGGAGAACCACCGGAGAATACCAGCGTTCATTCTCCGAACCGGCTGCCTGCGCTTTGGGAAGTTCCTGCACCGGAACCGGGGAAGTCCCTGCTCCCGTATTATCCGCAACCGGAGCCTTTACGCTTTCTTTCGTACCGGCAGAAGGCTCGGAAGGCTCATCATCTCCGCCCATATCCACCACAGCCACCACCGTACCCACCGCAACGGTATCACCTTCCTTAAATAGTATCTCCACTATCCTGCCTGCCACCGGCGAAGGTATCTCCGCACTGACTTTAGCAGTATTCACTTCGAACAGCACGTCATCTTCCCGGATAACATCGCCCACTTGTACCGACCAGGAAACAATGGTTCCTTCGGTTATACTTTCGCCCAGCTTGGGCATCTTTATTTCAAATCCCGACATATAGTTAAGTTTTAAGTTATTAGTTCTTGATAATAAACAAATCATCCGGAAGTAAGGTTTTCCCTACGCCGGAGCTAATGCCACCCTATCGTATATCCACTCTCCACAAGCATACTTTTCTGCTTTTAATTGCCCGATCGCCGCCAAGTCCTCAGGAGTAAAACGATAGATGCGGTTATCTCCTCCTTCAAAGAAGAAGTGGAACAGCAAACGGGCAAAGCGCTTCAGAGGTACGGCAGGCAGCAGATACTCACTGATATTCGCCACCGCACTGCGTACCGAAGGAACGGCCCGCAACACACGCGAACCGGGCAGCAGGTCCTCTCCGTCGCTCCTTCCGCACAATGCGGCATCCAGCGCTTGCAGATTGGCGGAATACAGCAGGGTACAATGATACATCACCCTGTTCTTATGGATGCACTGCGCACTGCCCGACACTTTCCGATCGTCTACATAAATGCCCATCCGCTTGTCGGTGTACGCCACTATGCCGAGGCTTTCGAGAAAGTCCACCGTCTGCTGCAAGTAGTATTCGAAGTCGGGACGCTCCACCGTTTCCATAAAGCTCAGATTGAGGTTGCCCTCATCATGGTAAACCGCCCCGCCACCGGAAAATCGGCGTGCCAACAGGATATTATTCTCGTGTATATACTTCTCATCCACTTCCTTCCGCACACTCTGATGCTTTCCTATCACCACAGAAGGGACGGACTGCCACATCATAAAGAAGTTGTCCTTCTTTTTCTTCAGGAGATATTCTTCTGCCGCCAGATTGAAATACACATCCGTACAGCGGTTATCGATACAGAACATCACGCAAAAAGTGTTTCGTGAAAGATCTCTCCCACCGTGGGATGCGGGAATACGCTCTTCTGGAACTCCTCCACCGTATATCCATGCTGAACGGCAATGCCCGCCGCCACAATAATTTCCGATGCCGGATTGCCCAACAAATGGCAGCCGATGATACGGTCGCCGTCATCCAGCACCAGTTTGCACAATCCATTGCCCAGCTCGTTCTCGGCAACAAAACGACCGGAATACGCCATAGGCAGCTTCTGTATGTGATAACCGGTACCGAGTGCTTTCAGTTCCTCTTCGGTCTTTCCCACCCCGGCAACTTCCGGATTGGTATAGACCACACCCGGTATGCAGTCGTAGTTCATCGCATCCTCCACTCCCAGAATGTGATTAACCGCCACCTCACTCTCACGAATTGCCGTATGCGCCAGCATGGAACGGCCTGTTATGTCGCCACAGGCATAAACACGAGGATGGGAGGTCTGCATGTGCTCATCCACTTTCACACCGTTACGCAACAGTTCGACATTCAGCTTATCCAGCCCTGCTTGGCCGAGGTTTGCCTTGCGCCCTACGCTTACCAAAATTTTCCCGGCCTCTATCAGCGAAGCCTTGCCGTCTTTTTCAACGGTCACCCCTTCATGGGACACAGCCGTCACTTTCGTGCCCAAATAGAAGTTGACGCCACGCTTCAAATACTCCGAACGCAGCATGCCAGCGGTCTCCTTGTCCATTGCCCCTAATATTTCGGGCATCATTTCAACCACGCTCACCTTCACCCCCGATACTATTGAAGAAGGAGGCAAACTCCATGCCGATGACACCGCCGACCGATGATGAGGATTTCCTTTGCAAGGCTATCGGCCCTGGCAAACTGCGGGTCGCCCAGCAGTTCGTCGCTGGTGACGACGCCGGGCAGGTCGAGTCCTGGAATCGGCGGTCGGGCCGGAAGCGAACCAGGTCGCGATCAAAATATTTTCTGCATGAAGGATTTCTTCCCCTTGGCCTAATTGTACATCAATTTTTGCCTAAAATGGAAGCGGAATTTATTGAAAAAATCTATCTTATTTGCCTTGATAAGCTGTTCGATTCCACCGCGCATGCTTGGTGACGACCTCATGGATATTACTAACGACAAAGCGGTACCTTTGACTAAACAACTTATCAACGATTATGAGGAGACACATGCATCTACTATTGCGGTTATGCCTGTGTCTTCTGAAGAAGTCTCTGCTTATGGTGTAATCGCTCCTCAGGGTAAAGGCGAAAATGGACGTTACAGCGTTGAAACTTTCGTTGAAAAACCAAATCCAGAAGATGCACCGAGTGATCTTGCTATCATCGGACGTTACCTTTTAACACCTGAGATTTTCGGTATCTTAGAAAATCAAGAACCAGGTGCTGGGAATGAAGTCCAATTGACTGATGCTATCGATACTCTTAACAAAACACAACGCGTCTTTGCTCGATGTATTTACAGGAGATCGTTATGATGTCGGTGACAAATTTGGCTTTATGAAGACGTCTATTGATTACGCACTTAAACACCCTCAAATTAAAGATGACCTTAAGCAATACCTTATTGAATTGGGCCACAAACTTGAAGGCAAACCCACTAAAAAAGGCTAATATAAAATCCATCGAATCTAATGAACAGCTCCCTGTCAAGTGGACAATGAAATAATAAAATATTAGGCGACGGCCTTGTTCCTCATTTCAAGAGGGGCAAGGCCGTTATTGCGCTCTTGAAAACGTTGATGATTGTAAAAAATAGATGTAGGCATCAATATCTGAAAACTAGCTCCTC